>PVMS01017989.1_pt1 | contig 25347 bp, 20 predicted proteins | sample 1853461 | NCBI WGS metagenome assembly PVMS01 (sample SAMN08582032, study PRJNA380276) | Marine sediment metagenome, whole genome shotgun sequencing project. | isolation source: ocean sediment barecode stripped | collected 2017
CCTCCAGTTTACCCAGCTCTTCCGACATCTGCCTGGCGGTATCTTCCATTTCATCCATCAGGTCGTCGGCATCTACTACCGTACCTTCCCTGGACTTCATTTTTCCCTCGGGCAATTCAACCATTCCATAAGACAGATGATATAATTTATCGGCCCATGCGTAGCCCAGTTTTTTAAGCACAAGGGCCAGTACCTGGAAGTGGTAATTCTGTTCGTTCCCCACCACATAGATATGAGAATCAAAAACCGACTCTTCGTAGCGCTGATGAGCAGTCCCCACATCCTGAGTCATATAGACGGAGGTTCCATCTGCGCGGAGCAAGAGCTTATGGTCAAGTCCTTCCTCCTCCAGATTGGCCCAGACCGATGCATCTTCTTTCTGGTAGAGCACGCCTTCACTGAGACCTTTCAACACCAGTTCTTTACCTAATTTATAGGTCTTCGACTCATAATAAGTTTTATCAAAGGAGATACCCAGGCGTTTGTATGTGAGCTCAAAACCAGCATAAACCCAGGAGTTCATTGTCTCCCAGAGCTTTCTGACCTCAGGATCTTCTGCTTCCCACTTACGAAGCATCTCTCTTGCCTCTTTCAGCACTTCCGCCTCCGCCTCAGCATCCTTTTGCGACATTCCCTTTTCCACAAGTGCCTGTATCTGAGACTTGTATATCTTATCGTAGCTCACATAATATTTACCCACCAGGTGATCTCCTTTCATCCCCGACGAAACAGGATCTTCCCCATTGCCATTCTTCTGCCAGGCCAGCATTGATTTGCAGATATGAATTCCCCGGTCATTAACAAGGTTTACCTGTTTCACATGCTTTCCTGTGGCTTTTAATATGGAAGATATTGAATGACCCAGCAGGTTGTTCCTGATATGACCCAGGTGCAATGGCTTATTTGTATTTGGTGAAGAATACTCAATCATCACTGTCGGAGCATCTGCCCCTGGCAGGATCATTCCATAATCATGGGAACAAAGAGGGCCATCGAGTTGATCTTTCCAGTATTGCTGTGCCACGACCAAATTCAAAAATCCCTTTATCACGTTGAAGGCTTCGATCAAATCAGATGAACCCTCAAGATATGATCCGAGAAACTTTCCGGTTTGCTCTGGATTCTGCTTCGAATACCTGAGCAGGGGAAATACCACCACGGTGAAGTCACCATCAAATTCTCTCCTTGTTTTTTGTACCTGTATATGCTCCTCTTCCAGCGTAATATTCCAATGTTGGAGGGCAGCCTGAGCAACCAGATCCTTTATAATCTTTTCAATTCTCTGCATAATTGTAAACTGAGGCACAAAGATAAAAAAAAGATCCCCCAGCAAGCGCCGAGGGACCTTAAAACTAAACTAACCCTAAAACTAAATCTATGAAAAGAAATGTAGAATTAAAAGAACGAAATTATCTATTTGATAATCAATAAAGTCTCTACATTTTTATAACGTGCAATTTCAGAAAAAGTTGCACTAAATTTTAAAAAAATTCATTAAAAAGTGTTAATATTTTTGCCCTATCTTTAACAATTAGACATCCTCTGGATTCCAGAGTTTAATATGCATTCGAATTATCTTCATATAGTTTCCTTTAATATCCCCTACCCGGCTGACTATGGTGGTGTCATCGATGTTTACTATAAACTGAAGGCACTATCAAAAGCTGGAGTCCGGATTATACTGCACTGTTTCGAATACGGGCGCTTACATTCCAAAGAACTTGAGGATCTCTGCTTTAAAGTCTATTATTATAGACGGAAGCGTGGACTGAGGTATTTCTTTCACTCCGACCCTTACATTGTGGTAACAAGAAACGCAAATACTATGCCAAAAAACCTTTTTGGAGATTCTTTTCCTGTTCTTTTCGAGGGTTTACACTGCACGGGGATGTTGCCTAAATGTATGGAAGCCCGGAAGCTAACATTGCTTAGAGCACACAATATTGAGCATGCGTACTATGCTGGGCTGGCCCGCTCAAGCCGAAATCCCTACCATAAGCTTTTTTTCCGGTCCGAAGCAGCCAAACTGAAACGTTACGAATCCATAATGCATCATGCCGACCACATCCTGAGCATAGCGAGACATGAAACGGAATATTTCATGGAGAAATACGGAAATACACACTTTATCCCGGCCTTTCACCGCTTTGAGGAAGTAAGTTCCCTGACAGGCTCTGGCACCTACATACTGTTTCATGGAAACCTGGGGGTTGTGGAGAATTCTGAAGTATTTCTGAAACTGGCCAGAGAGCGACTCTCCAGAATCCCCTACCAGGTTATCGTGGCTGGAAAAAATCCATCTCAACATTTTCAGAAAAAGGTGGCCCGTTTTCCAAATATCCGGCTAATCGCTGATCCCACTGATCAGGAACTTGATAAGCTGATCGCAGAGGCTCAGATCAACCTGCTTTTTACGCAACAGGCTACCGGGATAAAACTGAAGCTCCTGCATGCTCTTTTTGCTGGAAGGCATTGCCTTGTAAATCCTGAAATGATTGAGGGCAGCGGGCTGGAATCCTTATGTACGGTGGCCACCTCGGGTCGTGAACTGGAGTTGCAGATTCATGACCTTATGTTAAAGGCCTTTGATGAGTCACAGATCAGAAAGCGAAAAAAGGCCCTGCAGGAGTTTTCCAACAGGGCCGGTGCAGAAAAAATTCTAAGGCTGCTGGCTTAAACCTCGTCGCTTTCCCTTCTTTCGGGCCTCTCGGGCCTGTCCAGAATAGAAAAAATAAGCACAACCACTGCAGCTGCAGCCAGGACAACCATCAGGGACTTAAACATCCTTGCAATAAGATACTCTATATCGATCACATCCCAGATTCCCAGGATGGCCACAAGAGAAAAGAGCAGCACAAGTGCTGACAAGGTATACGAAATAATCCTTTTTACCTTCATGGTTTTAGAAATTAGTTTACGGCTTAAAATTACTGAATTATTAGTCTTGTATCAAGAACCGGGCCAGTGTATATAAATTTTCAAAGCGTTTCGACTCCTTATCTTTATTAAGAATCCAGCTGTATTCCTCCTTTGAAGATTCGATTTTAATAAGCTGCTCAGCTCCATCTTCAATACTGAATCCCAATCTTTCCATTGTATTGCGGGTCCATATCAGCGCCTTACCCTGTTCTCCTTCAAGGCTTACACAGCCTTGAAATTTGCCGGAAAAAAGGAACCTTCCTGCCTGCTCATCATATTTGATCCCTGAGGTGGAAAAAAGCTCATTAAACAGACCTGACAGCCCCAGGTCTTCAGGTGCACCTTCAAGTATCCTGCCCTCGTGGATTACCCACATCTTATCAGCACACTGCATGGCCGTTTCCAGATCGTGGGTGGAATAGACAATGGACCGGCCTCCATCCCTGAATTTGCTCAGAAGACGAATAAGGTCATAGGTGTTCGGAATATCCAGAAATGCTGTAGGTTCATCCAGGACCATCAGAGGCGTATCCTGCGCAAATGCACGGGCAATCATGGCTCGCTGTCGCTCCCCATCGCTCAAACAATCCAGTTTTCGCTTTGAAAAAGAAGTCATCTGTACTTCATCAAGCGCCTGTTTGACAAGTGCTTTATCCTCACGACTCATGCGACCCATCCAACCGGTATAGGGCATTCTTCCCAGGGCCACCAGTTCACCCACACTTAATGCGGGTAGCTGAGTGATTTGCGATGACACAAAACTGACCTTACGTGCCCGCTGTGGAAGAGTATATTCAGAAAAAGGCAGGCCATCAAGCAAACACGCACCATCAAGTGGCGTGAGCAATCCAATCATAGATCTCAGCAGGGTACTTTTTCCTGTACCATTCCTTCCTATTAGTGCCACCATCTCACCCCGGTTCACTGTCAGATTGAGCTTGGAGAGAAGGGCCTTTTCCTTGTGATGACCGATAGTTAAGCCATCAAGTGAAATAATATGTTCAGTCTGTTGATATGGCATCAGAGCGATTGTGCTTTACGGTTCATAACAACAAGCCAGATCACCACCGGGATACCGATCAGGGAGGTGACCGCATTGATAGGCAATATTTGCTCTGTGCCTGGTAAGCGGGATACAATATCACTGAACACCATCACAACCATCCCTGTGAGCATACTGGCAGGTATCAAAACCCTGTGGTCGGAACGCTTCAGAAGAAATCTTGCCATATGTGGCACGGCTATCCCAATAAAACCAATTGGGCCGCAAAAAGCTGTAATAGTACCCGCCAGGATACTGGTTGTAGCAAAAATAACCAGCCGGGTTCGCTGAATACGAACTCCCATGCTCAAAGCATATTCCTCACCCAGCATCAGGCCATTGAGCACCTTGGAATAAGCAAGTGTAAGTAGAAGTAGGGGAAGGATGGCCCATGCCATGATGGTCAGCTGGGCACCAGTCACATTCCCCAGACTACCCATGCTCCAAATCACAAATGATTTCAGGGCAGATGCCTGGCTGAAATACTGCATGATGCTGATGATGGCAGCCAATCCGCTTGAAAACATGATACCAAGAATCAGAATTGTCATTACATCTTTGATCCTGTAGGATACAAATAAAAGCAGCAGCATCACGGTTCCAGCTCCAATCCAGGCCGCAATGGCCAGGCTCCAGGTAGCAACAATGCCTGTGGCGCCTGCGCCAAGAACCACCAGCGCTGCACCAAAACTGGCTCCGGAGCTGATTCCAAGCACATAGGGTCCTGCCAGAGGATTCCTGAACAGAGTCTGCATCTGTAATCCGCATACGGGCAGTGCAGCTCCTACCATCAATGCCGTTGCGATCCTGGGTAAACGAAATTTGGTAAGAATCAGCACTTGTTGTTCCGAGAGCGATGCCCTGCCACTTATGTGTGCCAGCATATCACTAAAGCGTATGGAGATGCTTCCAAGCCTGATATCCAGCAAGAAAAGGGCTATCAATAAGAGCCCCAGAACATAGATAATTAAATTGCTTCTTGACTGGATTTTCACATCCTACTTCTTTAGACCCTCTACTACCTCGGCAAGTTTTAGGAGATCAAGCTGAACCTGCTTATAATGCGCCTTCAAGGTGGAGGATTCGGCATCTGTTTCGGGATGGTTCGTCCTCAGAATCAAATCGTTTCTAAGCAACACCAGTTTACTGATCACATCATCGAATTTGTCTTCTGAAAGCTCATCTGAATAGTGCCTGTAGGAGAAACACTCCTGAAGTAAATCAAATGCAAACCTGTTAATATCCTTCTTTAGGATCCTGATGCTGGCCATGGGTAGTGGTTTTAATCTACCCAAAAGTAAGGATTATTTTAATTGCCTGTAATATACAAAGGAATGATCCGTCAATAAATCAGGATGAAACACTTCGATCAAATCGGCAAGTACCAAATCAGGGCGCACTGTCCCCGACTCCCAGTAGTCGTTTCCACCGCTAAGACTGATTCGTGCATTGTTGTTGTATACACGGCCTTTTTTTACTACCTCAAGGTCCCCCAGACGTTCATCCAGCAGCAGAATATCTTCAAGGCTGCTTGCTGCACCCGGGTTAATCCAGATATCCGCATTAAGGGCCCGCAAGTAGACCGATTCGAGGTCCAGCGGTACAGCCTGACTGGACGGACTATCGCTCCAGAGATAATCACCTCCGGCATCCTCCATTAACTGTGCAGCAAAGCTCTTCCCTCCAGCCATAAACCAGGTATCCTTCCAGGGGAGTCCGTTAAGCACGACTGGTTTTGATATAATTCCCGAAGCCAGTGCAGTCAGAGCGCTATAGGCAGAATCGATCTGCTGAAAAAAACGTGCCGATTGTTCCTCCTTGTCATAAAAGAGTGAGAAGAATCTTATCCATTCAGCTTTTCCGAGGGGATGGGTTTCCAGGTACTCGCCACAGAATACCGCAGGAATTCCCAGATCTGTAAGTTTTTCCAGGGTGGTCATCACATTCCCTTCTACGCCATACAGGAATATAACATCGGGCTTAAGTTTTAAAATGGTTTCGAAATCGAGTCCCTGACCATATCCCACATCCTTCACCTCGCCTGAGTTGATCCGTTCCCTGATGGTGGAGCTGAAAACAAAATCCGATCCGGACAGACCTACGATTGATTCCGCGCTTCCCAGCTGATCAATCATTGCCACATGTGTGGTAGAGAGGGCAATCGCCCGTTCAACGGGAGTCTTGATAAATGGTATGCTATGCAGAGAATCCGGGATCTGCCCCGGACCGGGGGCCAGTGCGTAGGAAAAGATCACATCTTTGCTCTGCTGCCATGGATCGGTGACTTCAATAAGCGTATAGGACCCATAGTCTCGTATCCTGAATCCAGTTGCGTAGCGGGTAAACGAATTGGTCCCTTCAAGCTCCACATTCCGATCCGGGGATGAATCCCCTCGGCCTGTACAGGCTGTTAGCAGCAGAACTGCACCTATAAGCAAGTAGAAAAGTCTCATTGAGATACCAGTAATTTGTGATGCTCATGGTAGGCATCAACTCCCACATGAATAAGATAGAGTCCGGGTGCCAGATTTGAACAGTGAATCTCAGCACGACCCTCAAAATCAAGTTCACCCCTCAATAAGACTGCACCGGAAAGATTTACGATGCTATAGTATCCACCTCCCTTCATACTTTCCTTTGAAGTAATATAAAACAAGTCTCCGGCCGGGTTTGGGAAAATATGAAACCTGCTGCCGCTGACAAGCTTTGCAGGCTCAGCTGAAGTTGGATCGAATCCTCCAAGGATCTGGGGGTCCAGATTCAATGGATCCAGCCAGGGTTTCAGTGCGTTGCCCTTATCTTCCTCGTGGTCCCACGCTTTATCGAAGCGTGTGAAATAGTCGTCATAATTGGGTGCAGGATTGTAGATCACCCGGTCTGTTTCATCATCGTATCCAATGGAATCGCCACATGCGGCATTGCCCCCACTCAGTGTACCAATAACCCTGCGTGCCTGATCAAAGAGCGGACCTCCCGACGACCCCCCTTCTGTTGATCCCGTTTCCCACCATTTTACCCACCAGAAGGAATCGAAATGATAACCCTCCAGTCCGGAGTATGGAACATCGCCGGGTTGGCTTGGAATGGAAGGGGCCTGTTCGTCGATGGACACTTTCTTTACATCCCCGAAAGGATGATGGATGGTGACGGTACCGGTGGTCTGGAAATCGCTCCGGCTCCATCCTGCATAATAAGCTCCGAAGGAGGCTGGAGGGACGCTTGAAAGCTCTATCAGGCTGAAATCAACACTATCACCGTGGCTGATCACCTCCGACCCCGAAATGGACATATCAAGGGGGCCATCATCCCCAAAACATGCAGCACTTTCATAGTTAAACTGGAAAACAGTACGATCGGCATAGTATTGATTGTTCAGACAATGTTCAGCGGTGATCAGATAGGGTGTACCGTCGTAGGACGTGTTGTTAACAAGCACACCGGTGCAATAAAATGTGGTTGTAAACACCCTGACCACCGATGGTTTGACCCGTTTCCATGAATCCCCTTCAACACAATTAACGTCTATCTCACATGGCTGTGAACAGCCGAATTCACCAGACGGGCAATCAGCTGCTGAAGATTTATATCCGGTCCTTAGAAAAGCATGTGAAAGGGATTCCAGCTCCAGCTCTCCATAGGAAAGCAGGCCGGCAGGCACCTGCATCTCAATAAGCAACTCTTCACCGGCAATGTGTCCCACCGGCAACACACCGGACGCCTTGTTGTTCCCGGATGTAAAAGCCCCCTTCACCTCTTGCTGATCTGGATTATAAACAAAAAGTTTGACCCCTGGTGTCAGTGCATACTTCCCGAAAACAAGACCCAGGGAATAGGCCCCGGGCGAAAGAACATGGATATGCCACAAGCGGATATCTCCTTTCTGGCTCCAGCTTCCATGAGTCTCAGGAGAGAGATTCACCGGGCGCTCCAATGCAAAACGCAGGGGTTTTGAATTTGTCCTCCTGTTCAATTCAAGTTCAGCCTCAATTTCCAGGGCATCAGGAGGCGCAAGTACATACATCACTTCGGCGGCTTTCAGTTGATTGTTGATGCCCATAGGATTTCCCGCAAACTGCAACTGCGCCTTTACACATGTGCTCCCCGCAGAGATCAGTAATAGCAGGAAGGTCCATATGTACAAGGATCTGCGCTTCATGAAGTCTAAAAGTAGAGAATAAAAGCAAAAGGAGAAATATTTTTTACTTTTGTTTAAAAGTGATTCGAATGACCCCGGAGAAAGCCCATGTTAGGATAGATGAACTCAGAAAAGTGCTGCAACAGCACAATTATTCTTACTATGTAAGATCAGAACCAAGCATCTCAGATCTCGAATACGACCTGCTAATCAATGAATTACAAACCCTTGAATCCACATACCCTCAATTTGATGATATTAACTCACCCTCGCGAAGGGTGGGCAGCGATCTGAACAGAGAATTTGAGTCCTTCTCTCACCGCTACCCCATGCTTTCACTGGGGAACAGTTATAACAGAGAGGAGCTTATCGAATTTGACCAGCGAATTCAAAAGACAATTGGAGACGATTATTCTTACTTCTGTGAACTCAAATATGATGGAGTGGCAGTGGCCTTGAGCTATCAAAACGGAAAACTAATCAGGGCGCTAACCAGGGGCGATGGTACCCGGGGTGACGACGTGACTCACAATATCCGTACTGTCAGGAGTATCCCTCTTCAACTCCATGGAGATAAGATCCCCGTCGAGTTTGAGATCAGGGGGGAGGTCATCTTTCCCATCGACGGTTTTGCTTTGCTAAATTCGGAACGTGAGAAGAATGGCGAACCCCCTTTCGCCAATCCACGGAACGCAGCATCGGGAACCCTGAAAATGCAAAACTCCTCACTGGTAGCAAAGCGACCATTGGATTGTCTGTTCTATTACATCCCGGGAGAACAAGAGCTGTTTGAGACACAGCACCAGAGCCTTGAAGCGGCACAATCCTGGGGGTTTAAAGTGCCTGATTATAACCTGCTGGCAGGCTCCATCACGGAGGTATTCGATTTCATCGATCGCTGGGAATCGGAACGAGACAAATTGCCCTTTGAAATAGATGGTGTAGTAATCAAGCTTGATTCCATTCTACTTCAAAATCAACTTGGTTTTACTGCCAAGACACCCCGCTGGGCCATCTCCTATAAATTCAAAGCAGAACAGGCCACCTCAAGACTGCTTTCCATCGATTTCCAGGTAGGACGCACGGGTGCAATAACCCCGGTCGCAAACCTGGAACCGGTTCAACTTGCAGGAACTACGGTCAAACGTGCTTCCCTGCACAATGCAGACCAAATTGCGCTTCTGGACATACGGCTTGGAGATTACGTCTTTGTGGAGAAAGGCGGAGAAATTATCCCAAAAATTGTGGGAGTGGAGAAGAAACGCAGGAAACCGGATAGTGAGGCTTTTCATTTCCTGTCGACCTGTCCTGATTGTGGCACCGGGCTGATCCGGGCAGAGGATGAAGCGGCACATTACTGCCCTAATATTAACGGATGCCCACCACAGATCAAGGGAAGAATCGAGCACTTCATCAGAAGCGAGGGGGTGGAGATCAATGCTGCTGAGGCAACCATTGCCCTCTTATTCGGGGAAGGACTTGTGAAAGATCCCTCGGACCTTTACATGCTCGATGTTCTTCGGATTAAAGACCTGGAGAGGTTTGGTGAAAAGTCAGCCCATAAGCTGATTAGTAGTATCCAGGCATCCAGTGAGATCCCCTTCCCACGTGTACTTTATGCTCTGGGAATAAGGTATGTGGGTGAAACCGTGGCCAGGAAATTAGCTGAAGCAATGCTCAGTATGGAGCATTTAATGGAAGCAGACCAGGAAAGTCTGGAACAGGTGGATGAAATAGGTGAGCGCATTGCACAATCACTTATCTCCTATTTCAGCGAAGAGAGTAATCAGCTGCTGGTAGAACGCTTGAAATCGGCAGGTCTTAGGATGGACATGGATAGTATAATCGAGACGAAAAGCGAAATACTGGCAGGAAAAACCTTTGTAATATCAGGTGTTTTTGTTCAACACTCAAGAGATGAACTAAAAACCATCATTGAACAGCATGGAGGAAAGAACAGCGCTTCCATCAGTGCCAGAACCAATTACATTCTTGCAGGAGAGAATATGGGACCCGGCAAATACCAGAAAGCACAAAAACTGGAAATCCCCATCATTAGCGAAGAGCAGTTCCTGGCCATGTTAACTCAATAACATCCAATTTAAATTGTATTTTTGTTCATATGGCAGGATTAAGAGAAATAATTGGTAAAAAAGTTCTGAAGAATAAACTTAAAAGTTTCCGGAGAGAGACTCAGGTACATAATTTTGAAACTGCTAAATCGGCTGTAATTCTTTTTGATGCTCAAATAAAGAACGCATTTCACATTGTATGGGATTTCCGCGGATTCTTAAAGGATAAAGGAATCGACTGCACTGTATATGGCTATATAAACCAGAAAGAGATTCCCCAGGATATGTTGTTCTGGAAAGATATACATGTAATTACCAAACGTAACCTGAACTGGTATTTGCAACCGGTGGGTGAGGCTACAGAACTCTATAATCAGGAAAATCCGGATATGCTTCTGGATTTCACTACCGATCAACGAATTGAGTTAGAATTTCTTGTGCAACTTTCACCAGCCAAATTCAAAATAGGCTGCTACACAGAAGAAAATAACGATTATGATCTGATGATCAAGCTGTCGGAACAGGACGATATGTCTTACCTGTCTGAACAGATTAAGCATTATGTATCTATTCTAAATCCCGTGAAATAATCATCGTATGACTCACACAAATCTGTTCAGAGGTACCGGTGTGGCAATGATCACTCCCTTTCAGCAGGATGGGGAAATTGATTTTGACTGCTTGATGATTCATGCAGACAGATTAATTGATCAGGGGACTGAATATCTGGTGATCCTGGGAACCACAGCCGAAACTCCTGCCCTGTCAGCAAGTGAAAAGAAGGATGTGATCTCCTGTGTTATCGATGCCTGCGGAGGAAGGGTCCACCTTATGCTGGGACTTGGTGGAAATGACACCAGGGCTGTGATCGAAACCATCAAAGGCACTGATACCAGTGAGATTCAGGGACTGCTCAGTGTCTCCCCCTATTACAATAAACCCTCTCAGGAGGGAATCTACCAGCACTATGCTGCCATTGCATCAGTCAGCGAACTGCCAATTATGCTCTACAATGTTCCCGGGAGAACAGCGTCTAATATAAGTGCTGAAACAACATTAAGGCTCGCTACAGATTTTGAAGGAAGGATTGTCGGAATTAAGGAGGCTTCGGGTAATTTTGAGCAGGTGATGGAAATCATCGACAAACGACCCGAAGGGTTCCTGGTGGTATCCGGCGACGATGCCATCACGCTACCAATGATAGCTGCTGGTGGCGACGGAGCCATCAGTGTAATTGGCAATGCCTATCCGGCCCTTACTTCCCTGATGGTTACAGCTGCCCTCGATGGGGCCTATCATAAAGCACGTGAACTGCACTATAAGCTTTTCCCAATGATGAAGGCCATCTTTAAGGAGGGGAATCCTGCGGGGGTTAAGGCCGTCATGGAGATCCGCGGATGGATCGATAATGTGTTACGACTCCCTCTTATCCCGGTAACCTCTCCTCTGTATCAGGAGATTTCCCTGCTGCACAGCAAGCTGTAGTAACGGGACTGTTATGCTCAGGCACCAGGTCTGCCGTGACAGGCCTTGTATTTTTTCCCACTCCCGCAGGGACATGGATCATTTCGTCCCACTTTCTTTTCAACTCTTACGGGTTGCTGAGCCTGAGTTCGTCCATCTTTCCCTTTTCCGCCACCGGATGGATCGTTATAGCTGCTCGCCTCATCCTTGTTGGCTTCAAATTTGCTAAGGTCAATTTTCTTAGGTGCCTCGGCCCTTTTCACACTATTGGGATCCTTGAGGGGAATATGAGCCTTCATCAGGGTAGAGACCACATCCTTATTCACCTTATCGATCATGGCTGTAAATAATTCGAATGCCTCGAACTTATAGATCAGCAAGGGATCTTTCTGTTCATACTGGGCATTTCGCACCGATTGTCGCAGGTCGTCCAGTTCTCGTAGATGTTCCTGCCAGGATTGATCGATGGTGGCCAGGATAATGCTCTTTTCATAGGATCGAACCAGTTCCTTTCCACCTGAATTATAACAGTTCTCAAGATTGGCAAGCACCTGGAAAACCCTTGTTCCATCAGAAACAGGGACAACAATATTCTCGTAGACCTGCCGCTGGTGTTCATATACCTGGTTGATCACCGGCATGGCCTGTTCCGATATACTTTCCTGCTTTCTTTTATATGCTTCCAGTAAATCCTCATAGATTTTATCGACCAGATCGTCGCTGTTTAATCGCTTAAACTCATCAGCGCTTACTGGCGATTCGATGGAGAAGTAGCGAATTAGCTCCAATTTAAAGCCATCGTAATCGCCGCTGGTATGATATTCATTTACTATACTTTCGGTTACATCGAACATATTATTGGCGATATCAAGGCCAATACGCTCCCCGTAGAGTGCATGTTTTCTACGCGTGTAGATCACCTCACGCTGTGAATTCATTACATCGTCATATTCCAGCAAATTCTTCCGGATTCCAAAGTTGTTCTCCTCCACCTTTTTCTGAGCCCGTTCGATTGATTTGGTGATCATAGAGTGCTGAATCACCTCTCCTTCTTTTAAACCCAGCTTGTCCATCATACCCGCTATACGTTCGGATCCAAACAGACGCATCAGATCATCCTCCAGACAAACATAGAACTGGGATGAACCAGGATCACCCTGCCGTCCCGAACGTCCCCGTAACTGGCGGTCAACCCGCCTGGATTCGTGTCTCTCGGTTCCTATGATGGCCAATCCACCATCGCTCTTCACCTGATTGGATAACTTAATATCGGTTCCCCTTCCGGCCATGTTGGTGGCTATTGTAACCGTTCCAGCTATACCCGCCTGGGCCACTACATCGGCCTCCCTCTGGTGCAACTTGGCATTCAGCACATTGTGATCTATTCTTCGGATCTTAAGCATTTTGGAAAGCAGCTCCGACACTTCTACGGTAGTGGTACCTACAAGTGCAGGGCGTCCTGCCTTATTGAGCTTTACAAGCTCATCAATCACTGCATTATATTTTTCCCGTTTGGTTTTAAAAACCATGTCTTCGCGATCGTCCCTTACAATGGGACGGTTGGTGGGAATGACCATTACGTCCAGTTTATAGATATCCCACAATTCACCTGCCTCGGTCTCGGCTGTTCCGGTCATTCCGGCAAGCTTGTGGTACATCCTGAAGAAATTCTGCAGGGTTATGGTGGCCCAGGTCTGTGTGGCAGCCTCCACCTTCACATTTTCCTTGGCTTCGATTGCCTGGTGAAGTCCGTCGCTATACCTTCTGCCCTCCATGATACGGCCGGTCTGCTCATCCACGATCTTCACCTTGTTATCCATCACCACATACTCCACCTCTTTTTCAAACATGGAATATGCTTTCATAAGCTGGTTGACGGTATGAATCCGTTCCGACTTCACTGCATAATCCTGGAGCATTTTATCTTTAATTTCCAGCTTTTTCTTATCGCTCATGGTGGAACGTTCGATCTCCGCCACTTCTGACCCGATATCGGGCATGATAAAGAAGGATGGATCATCCGATGAGCCTGTAATCACGTCGATTCCCTTCTCTGTCAGCTCAACTGAATTTTGCCTTTCCTCAATGATAAAGAAGAGATCATCAGTCACCAGATGCATATTCTTGGATTGCTCCAGCATGTAGTGATTCTCCGTTTTCAGCATCAGCGACTTGTTACCCTCTTCACTCAGCAGCTTAATCAAGGGTTTATACTTGGGCAAACCCTTGTGTGCCTGGAGTATTTTAAAACCTGCCTTTTCAGTGTCACCATCAGCAAGCAGCTTTCTGGCGTCCGTAAAGATTGTATTGACCAGCTGACGCTGCACACTGATCAGCTTCTCCACTTTGGGCTTATACTCAGCAAACTCCTGGTCATCTCCCTTTGGAATAGGGCCTGAAATAATCAATGGGGTCCGGGCATCATCCACAAGTACCGAATCCACCTCGTCCACAATGGAATAGTTATGTTTACGCTGCACAAGCGCATCCGGGCTGTGCGCCATATTGTCGCGCAGGTAGTCAAAACCAAACTCGTTGTTGGTCCCAAAAGTGACATCACTATTGTAAGCCTTTCTTCGGGCCTCCGAGTTGGGCTGATGCTTGTCAATACAGTCCACGGTAAGTCCGTGAAACTCATACATTGGCCCCATCCATTCCGCGTCACGCTTTGCCAGGTAGTCGTTTACTGTGACTATATGGACTCCCTTCCCTGTGAGTGCGTTCAGGAAAACAGGCAATGTAGCAACCAGGGTTTTTCCTTCACCTGTTGCCATCTCCGCAATTTTCCCGCTATGCAGGGCCACACCACCAATCAGCTGCACGTCATAGTGAATCATATCCCAGGTAATCTCATTTCCTCCTGCCATCCAGTGGTTCTGCCATATGGCCCTGTCCCCCTTGATCTCAACTGACTCCCTTGCAGCAGCAAGTGTCCGGTCATATTCCAGTGCTGTAACCTCTATCTCTTCATTCTCTTTAAAGCGACGAGCTGTATCTTTCATCACTGCAAAAGCCTCCGGGAGGATTTCATTCAGAACCACCTCATATTTCTCATCGATCTCCTCATCCAGTATGTCGATCTCCTTATAGATCGACTCCTTTTCACTCACTTCCACCTCCGGATCTTCAGCTTTAGCCTTCAATGCTTCCAATTCGGATTTCTCAGCAGCCACATAATCTGCCACACGTTGTTTTAAAGCGACTGAACGCTCACGTAACTGGTCATTACTTAACTCTGGTATAGGCTCATATGCTGCCTTGATCTTATCTACAAAGGGCATCACCTCGCGCATATCTCTGTCTGACTTATTGCCCAAAAATTTTCCTAGTACTTTGCCTACATCCATGATCCGATGTGATTATTTAGTTTATAACGATTGTTGAGAAAGGACAAATTTACCCTTTTTTATTGGTCCAGTACTTTCAAATAGCATACCAATACAAAAATCCGGCGATTTTGTCAGTAATATATAAAAACAGGGATATACACCTGAGTGCGTCCAGCACCCAGGGCTTACATCCCTGTATTTCATTACGACATTGGGGGCATATACTTACCCCAATAAATGCAGCATTCTACTCTGCGCTGTCCGCTCCGCTACCACGCATGGACATGATATCCCGGTCGAACATATAAAGATTGTTCTTTCCCAGAAGCGTCAGTTTATCAATAATTGCCTTAACGGACGACTCCTCTTCGATCTGCTCGTTCACAAACCACTGGATCCAGCTCTGGGTAGTGTAGTCGTTCTCAGCAATGCACACGGCAACAATCTCGTTGATTGAACCTGAGATGAATTTTTCATGTGCCAGGACCTGATCAAAGGCCACAAAGATATCCTGAAAATCAGCAGGTGGCTTCTTAATCCCCGGTATTGCTGCCACACCATCGCGCTCATTCACATATTTTATGAGTTTCAGCAAATGAATCCGCTCCTCTTCTGCCTGCGCGTAGAGCCATTTTGCAACACCTTCAAAGCCTTTGTTTTCGGCCCATGAAGCCATGGACAGGTAGAGCTGTGAAGAATAGTCTTCCTTCTCAATCTGGACATTCAAAATCTCTTCAACTTTTTTTGGTAGCATGGATTTTTAGTTAATAGGTTACTAAGTTAATGGATATTACATATTTTCAATGATGGCGGAACCAAATTCCGAGCACTTCAACTCAGTAGGATCATCCATTAGCCTGGCAAAGTCGTAAGTAACTTTCTTCTTTAAAATGGCATCCTGAAGACCTTTAATTATCAGGTCGCCAGCTTCATCCCATCCCATATAATGAAGCATCATAACCCCGGAAAGAATGACCGATCCCGGATTTACCTTGTCCAGTCCAGCATATTTAGGAGCTGTTCCGTGCGTAGCCTCAAATATGGCATGTCCGGTTTCATAATTGATATTGGCGCCAGGTGCAATACCGATCCCTCCAACAATAGCAGCAAGTGCATCCGAAATATAATCGCCATTCAGGTTCATGGTGGCAATCACTGAATATTCGGCAGGACGAGTCAGAATTTGCTGCAGGAAGGCATCGGCAATAACATCCTTAATTAAAATCTTACCCGCTTTAAGCGCTGTATCCTGGGCTTCATCTGCCCGGGCCTTGCCCTCTTTTTCAGCAATCCTGTCGTACTGATTCCAGGTAAACACCACATCACCAAATTCCTCCTCGGCCAATTCATAGCCCCACTGTTTGAATTGTCCCTCGGTAAACTTCATAATATTCCCTTTGTGCACAAGGGTTACAGATGGCAGCTTATTCCGAACCGCATGCTGGATGGCGCTCCGTACCAGTCGACAGGTTCCCTCCTTGGAAATGGGTTTGATGCCTATGGAGGTGCTATCTGGAAAGCGCATTGTTGTTACTCCCATCTCATCCAGAAGAAATTTCTTTATCTTCTCCCCTTCCGGAGTATTGGTCATCCACTCGATGCCTGCGTAAATATCTTCTGAGTTTTCACGAAAAATCACCATATCGGTGGTTTCGGGTTTCTTCACCGGAGACGGAACTCCTTTATAATATCTGACAGGACGAAGACATACATAAAGGTCAAGAATTTGCCTTAATGCCACATTCAGTGATCTGATGCCTCCACCCACTGGAGTCGTTAAAGGGCCCTTGATGGCCACAATGTGTTCATGAATGATATCGAGGGTCTCTTCGGGCAACCATTTGCCAGTTTTGTTGAAGGCCTTTTCGCCTGCGTATACCTCTTTCCATACAATTTTTCTTTTACCCTGGTAGGCTTTCTCAACAGCTGCATCCAGCACCCTGACTGCTGCGGCCCAAATGTCTGGACCCGTCCCATCTCCCTCAATAAATGGAACAATTGGAAAATCGGGAACAGTAATTTTCCCCAGCACGTTGGTAATTTTTTCTCCGGTCATCTTTCTATTCTTAAGGTTTAGCTAATTAATTACAATAATAAATCTTTAATGTTCAATCGTCAAAATCGAGATTAAAGCGCGTTTTCAGTTTTCCCAGTTCAGGATTCTTTTGTATCAGGAATTCCAGTTTATCCTGCTCGGTATATATTTTTTTTCCAATTTGCTCGTTTTCAGAAACTTCAGTTAGGATTTCCACATTCGATATACCAGTTGCATCCCTAATATAAGCCAGCAGCCCCAATTTAATGTTTTTAATAAAATTATCACGCTGTGCTTCGCTGTTAAGCAAAACCATCACAGCTCCATCGCCGCGTACCACAGGCCTGTTATTAACCAGGGTACTGTAAATACGCGGTTTAAGCTTCTCCATGGACTTTGCATAATCGTTCCAGGCACGGATAAGCGCATCAGGATCTGTTGGAGCAGACTTGTCTTCATCTCCTTGTTCAGCTTGTACATCTGGAACAGGGTCATCTGGCCTCACCTCCACAGTGGATGTGCCTTTCAAGCTATCTTTTATGGAAATCCCTGGAGCTCTGACCAGACTGCTGGCCCCATTACCCATCTTGGGTGCTGGATCGGGTGGGGCCTTAACAGGTTCTGGTGGTTCAGCACCAGGTGAAGGCCGGGATACAGATTCCTGAGTGTCAGTTTCTGGAGTTTCGACAGGCTCAGGATCCTTTACTGTTTTTTTTTTTGATACCTCAGACAGGTTTGCCAGTTTTACCAGGGCCAGCTCAATGGTAAGCCGTTGGTTCCGGCTGCTTCTAAACTGAATATCTGCCTGATTGCATATCTCCAGTCCTTCGTAAAGAAATGCTAAGCTTACCTCTGCCGATTGACTCAGGTATTTTTCTTTGATACCTGCACCAACCTCCATCAGTTGAATTGTATCCGGATTCTTACATACCATCAGGTCCCTCAGGTGAGCCGCATACCCATTAATAAAATTCCTGGAATCGAATCCTTTGGCAAGAATTTCATCAAAAAGCAGCATTGCAGATGCCACATCCCCCTCCAGCAAGGAAAAGGTAAGCTTGAAGAAATACTCATAGTCCAGGATATTGAGATTGGAAATAACATCCTGGTAGCTAATCTTCTCTGCTGAAAAGCTGACCACCTGATCAAAAATTGAGAGTGCATCCCGCATGGCCCCATCGGCCTTCTGAGCGATGATATGCAAGGCATCCTCCTCATAAGCCAATTGCTCCTTCTCAGCAATCTTCTTCAGATAATCCACAGCATCTTCAACCCTGATCCGGTTAAAATCAAAAATCTGGCAGCGGGAAAGGATGGTTGGTATAATCTTATGCTTCTCAGTGGTAGCCAGGACAAATATGGCATGGGCAGGAGGTTCTTCAAGGGTTTTAAGAAAAGCATTAAACGCGGCCTGAGAGAGCATGTGAACCTCATCTATAATATAGATGCTATAGTTGCCGATCTGAGGCGGGATCCTTACCTGTTCGGTAAGGGTCCTGATATCATCCACCGAATTATTGGAAGCAGCATCCAGTTCATGAATACTGTAGGAGCGGTTCTCATTAAATGATAAACATGATTCACACTGGTTGCAGGCTTCCCCTGCATCAGAGATCTGCTCGCAATTGATGGTTTTTGCAAAAATCCGTGCACATGTGGTCTTTCCCACTCCGCGTGGACCACTAAAAAGGTAGGCGTGTCCCAGGTGCTTGTTTAATATGGAGTTTCGGAGTGTTGTGGTGATGGAGGGCTGGCCTACAACATCTACAAAACTCGCCGGTCTGTATTTCCTGGCTGAAACAATAAATTTCTCCATAAGCGTTTGCAAAGATAGCAACTATGTTAGAAAGGGAAAAGTTAAATGCCTAAGTGGTTTACACCTCGAAGAATATCTGACGAATTAACCTTCTTTTTTTGGCTGTTATTCAAAAACTTCCTACTTTTGCAGTCGATTTTTTATTAACTAAATATTTATACATGTTGAATCAATACGAAACCGTTTTCATTGCTACTCCCGTTTTGTCTGAAAGCCAGATGAAGGAAGCGGTTGCAAAATTCAAAAAGATTGTCACCGATAGCAAAGGTGAAATCGTTTACGAAGAGGACTGGGGGCTGAAGAAGCTTGCCTATCCCATTCAGAAAAAATCCACTGGATTTTATCATATGATCGAGTTCAGGGTTGAGCCCGACCTAATCGCCAAACTTGAAATTGAGTTCCGCAGGGATGAACGAATCCTTCGCTTTCTGACCATGAAAATGGAGAAATACGCGGTGGCTTATGCAGAGAAGAAAAGAGCAAGAAAATCAGTAGAACAAAAACAGGAGAACGAGTAATGGCACAGGATAATTCAGAAATCAGATATTTAACTCCGCCAACGGTTGAGATTAAAAAGAAGAAGTATTGCAGGTTCAGAAAGAGCCGCATCAGATACATTGACTACAAAGATCCCGAATTCCTGAAGAAATTCCTGAATGAGCAAGGGAAAATTCTTCCGAGGCGCCTTACAGGTACTTCGCTGAAGTTTCAGAGAAAAATTGCAGTGGCCATCAAGCGTGCACGTCACCTGGCTCTGCTTCCTTATGTAACTGACATGTTAAAGTAAAAGGAGGAAGAAAAATGAATGTGATCTTAAAACAAGACATGCCCAATCTGGGACATAAGGACGACATCATTGCCGTAAAAGATGGTTACGCCAGGAATTACCTGATTCCTAAGGGTTATGCCATTAATGCCACGGCACAGAACAAGAAGGTCCATGAGGAGATTCTTCGTCAGCGCGCTCACAAAGAGGAGCAATTGAAAGAAGCTGCCATGCAGCTGGCCGAAGAGCTGAAGAAGGTGAGTCTGACCATTGGTGCCAAGACCAGCACAAAGGGTAAAATCTTTGGTTCTGTCAACACCATCCAGATTGCTGAGGCATTGATTGGAAAGGGATTTGAGGTAGAACGGAAAAATATTTCCATTAAGGACGAACTGATCAAGGAGATCGGAAGCTACTCAGCAACCGTGAAACTTCACAGAGAGGTGCTGGTGGATGTTCCCTTCGAAATCGTTTCCGAATAAAGCGAAACGCTTAGATAAAACAGAACCGTCCGGCTTACCCGGGCGGTTTTTTTATTAGAAATTATCGTACCAGGACTTCCTTTTGTTGTATTTCAGGTCTGCAAGAATCGAAGATTTTGCATTGATCTGGAAATTGTAGGACTTATAGGTTCCGAAGGGCACCACTGAAATTCGCATTTCCCAGCAATGCAGGTCCCTGTAAATACTAAGGTTGGTTGTAGTAAACGACCGGTCGTCTATGTCATATCCCGTATTAAAGCCAATTTTCCAGTTGGGGGAAAGGCTGAAATCGCCCGATGCTCTTAGTGTTTGCACGATTTTGATCTCCTCCTGGCGCTTGGTATAACTAAAGCTGTAATCTATTCGCAAGGACCAGGGAATATCAAAATCAACATAATCGCCATAAAACTCCTCCAAGTTCGGATCGTAGACGTCCGCGGGATCATCAGCAGCCATATTTGGATTATTTAGCTGAGATTCCCGATCCATATTCTCCTGTCCTGCTTTGCTACCGGTCTTCTCCTTCTTTGATTTAAGGTTAAATCCAGCTGTCATGCTGGCACTTGTAAGGCGAAGAGGTTTCCCTGTCTGGGAATACCAGGTTTCTGCAGTACGATTGAGGTTGCGGACCGTGTCATATCCAAATGGATCCATTGTTCCCCTGAAAGTAAGATTCAGCTTATCCTTAAATAAGCGGGTGCTGCCATTAAACACAATGGGGGCCCAGGCAGGGGTAAGCGTATCCGTATGAAAAAGGTTCAGGCTTGTACCCATACTGAGGTTATCCAGTATTTTAACCTTCTCCAGCTCGTCAATGGTATCGACCTTTGAACGCATTTTTGCTTCAATATTGTTACGCAAAGAGAAATTAAGCGAGCCTGAAGCCCCCCTGGAGGTCGGGGTTCCATATATCTGGCCCTCATAAATAGAGTACGTTTCCAGTGTATCCCCGGTTTCAGGGTCCACCACGTCCCGATAATAATCGGCCTGCATGGCACTCATATCAGGAACATAGGAAAAACTGGTCGTTGGAGTCATCACATGCCTTAATTGTTGCATCCTGCCTTTTCCCTTAAAGGTATACATCCCGTAGATTTTTGGTGACCATCCGGCTCCTACGCTAGGGAAAAGAGATTGCGCATAGGAGATTTTACTGATTAGTGTATCATGAATAATTGCCCTGTCATTGTCATCATATCCCCTGAACTCCTTGACCATTTGCTTGGTGTAAAGCATAGCAGTGTAGTTGATGGAAGGGGTAATGGCAAAACTCTGAAACATGGGGGTTTTTCTGAAAGGCTTTATAGCCAGACTCAAAGGTATATTATGCTTGAATCCATTTTTCATATCATCCCATACCGCACTGGTAAACAGAAGGGTATCATTCGTATTGATCCGGTTCTCCGCAAGACTGGTATAGCTTAACTGGATATCCTCATAGAATCGTTTGGGACCTGTAGCGGATTTACGCTTGAAAGGGGTTACCCTGGACATATTAAATGAGATCTTTGGAAGGACCATATTTACCGCTCCTGTACTACTGTTCTGAGAATGGTTTAGAGAAGTACTCAGATTAAAGGGGCTGTTTGGCAAGGATTTTTGATAAGAGATACTGGACTGTTTGGTGTTCCTCATTACACTATTGATATTCCTGGTATGATTCTTATCGTAAGATGAACTGGAGAGGTTTACACTGGCCCTGAATGAAGAATTGGGATTGGCCCTGGAATCCTGACCATGGCTCCAGCCGACGGCATAGTCCCTGCTGATCGTATAAGTATCCTCCACATCCTTAAATCCATCCACATTCTTAAAATACCTTACATTCAGGCTTCCCGAGAATTTGTAGTTCACCTTATAATTACTACCCAGCCTGACGCCCCAGGTTCCGTTGGTGTAGATATCGCCTGTTACACGAAGATCCATGAAATCGTTCATGGCAAAATAGTAACCACCCTCCCTGAGGTAAAAACCTCTCTTATTTTCCTCCCCGTATTTAGGGATAAGTATCCCTGAGGTTTTGGTCATTGAATTTGGAAAAAAACCAAAAGGAAGACCTATTGGAAGCGGCACATCGGCCAGTACAATATAGGCGGGACCGGATATAATTTTATCGCCTGGCATACTGATCCCTTTGGTAATGGCAATATAGAAATGGGGATGTTCAGCATCGCAGGTGGTATACTTTCCATTCTTCAGGTGAACGTGCCCGTTGTTCTGTTTCTTGGTTTGCTCGGCATGCAGGTAACCTCCCTCCTGCTGGGTAACCACTTCTTCAACATATGCCTTCTTGGTTTTGAAGTTATACCTCATATTTTTGGATTCAAATGAGCTACTGGCATCTGTGAAAACTGGTTTCCCCGCTATGGTTCCTGTTGAATCAGGCATTCCGTTCGCAATTACCAGATTCTGGTCCATATCATACCGGATATAAGAGGCATCCAGCGTTATGTCTTCATATTCGATATGTGCATCACCATAAAGCTCCACCGCCCCTCCATCCAAAGCGAAAATCAGTGAATCTTTTGCACCGTACTTTACCAGAGCTGCAATGTCTCCTCCTTCTTGCTGAGATTCAGCCAGGGTATCAGATGCCAGAGAGTCTGCTAATATGAGACTATCCAAGAGCGCTTCATAGTACACTTCCAGGTCTGCAGAGTCACTTACCACAATAGAGTCCAGCTGTTGAGCGTGCAATAAGCTGCTTGTCAGAACAGTTAGTAAGATGATGAAAAATATCTTAGATCGATCGTAAAGCAATATGGATAAACTTATATTTTTGTGATAAATGCAAAGGTAATGCCAATTAATGTAAAACGGTTATTTCACACCTTTCTTGTGTCAACATTTTTAGCATTTCTGTTTTCCCCGGGAATATCAGCTGGAGCAGTAGTTGATCCACCCAAAGGGATCCGTACAGTAGTGATTGATGCGGGACATGGCGGGAGAGATCCCGGGGCAGTCGGAAAAAATGGAAAAGAGAAGGATATTGCCCTTGCAATTGCCCTGAAAGTTGGGGCTTATATAGAGGAGAATATTCCTGATGTAAAGGTCATTTATACCAGGAAAACAGATGTATTTGTTGAACTTCAGCAGCGCGCCCAAATCGCAATAGATGCGGAAGCTGACCTGTTTCTCTCCATTCATGTAAATGCTCATACCCGCTCATCAGCCTTTGGTACGCTGACCCTGGTACTTGGACAACACAGAGCTGATGAGAACTTTGATGTGGCGGTCAGGGAGAACTCGGTGATCCTGCTGGAGGAGGATTATGAAATAACCTATGAAGGATTTGATCCCAAATCCACTGAATCCTACATCATGTTCTCACTGATGCAGAAAACTTATTTCAAGCAGAGTATTCAGTTTGGGGATTATGTGCAGGACCAGTTTCGTGAGCGCGCCAGCAGAAAGGACCTGGGAGTCAGGGAACAGGGGCTCCTGGTACTGGCACAAACTACCATGCCGGGTGTTCTGGTGGAGACGGGGTTTATCTCAAACCCTGAAGAGGAAAAATACCTTTTAAGCCAGTATGGACAGGAAATAATTGCCTCAGCCATCTATCGTGGATTTAAAGAATATAAAGAAGAGATTGATCGCAAAAGCAATCTGACCGTTGTGGTTGATGATGAACCTGCAGCTGCTGAAGAAACAATCCCGGAAACAAGTACGGATCCACCACAATCTGACCAGATCATCTTCAGTATACAGTTGGCTTCTTCCAAGAGTAAAATTGCAACAGATCCCGCATCCTTTAAGGGATATGAAGAAGTTATGGTCATTCAGGATGGCAGGTGGTTCAAGTATTTACTGGGAAATGAAAGCAGTTATCGCAGCGCCCTGGAGAAGTGCAAGACAATCAAATCCGACTATCCCGATGCTTTTGTTGTGGCATCTAAAGGTGGGAAGATCGTCCCACTAAATGATGCGTTGGAGGAAATAAACTACTAATATGAGAATAAGCAGTGAAGCCAAAGTCGGTATGATCGGAGTCGCCACCCTGGCTCTTTTAATCTGGGGAATTAACTACCTGAAAGGAAGAAATATATTTAGTAACACCTACACCCTTCATGCCTTTTATGAGAACTCGGGTGGTTTGGACAAATCTTCGCCGCTTTTGATGCAGGGCATGAAGATCGGGTACATTTATGACATTGAACTTCAGCCCGGAAGTTCATTGCCTGTCCACGTAACATTACATGTTGAGAAGCAGTATCCTGTAAATACTGGATCTACAGCCAGGCTGTTCAGTGCAGACTTCCTTGGTAGTAAGGCCATCCGGATTGATCCACCCGGATCAGGGCAGGAAATGCAAAACAACGACACCATCCTCACAGCTACTGAATCTGACATGATCGCCTCGATCAGCTCCCAGGTGATGCCTGTGATGGAGCAGATTGGAGATCTCTCCGAATCACTGGACAGTGTTGCACAGAAGCTTAATAAGCTCCTGGATTCAGAAGCTCCGGGTAAGACACTGCAAGACCTGAGTGAAATTTCTGCATCCCTTTCCTCCTCCTTAAGTCCGGGCGGAGCACTTTATATGAGCTTCCAAAACCTGGAGTCCTTCACATCCATGCTGGAATCTCAGGAAGATGAGCTAAAATCCATGACCAGTCATCTGAATTCCATTTCTGAAACCGTAGATAATGCGGGTATTGACAGGATTGCTGCGGAGCTTATAGCTGCTTCCGAAGCGTTTACACAATTGATGACACAGCTTAATTCTGGTGAAGGTACTATGGGAAAACTATTATACTCGGATACGCTCTATGCCCAGCTTCAAAATCTTGTTGTTGACCTGGACAGCCTGATCGTTGACCTGAATGAAAATCCCAGGGATTACGTCCGCTTTTCGGTGTTTGGAAAAAAATAGGGAAAAATATTCCGTAGCGGAATTTTCAGAAGCTTAAATTTTTGATGAAAGTCCGGTTCTCATGTCAAAATTTAACATATATTAGGGCTTCCTGTTAAATGAAATATTGAATTGGGTGGACTAAAGGTTTAAATAACAATCCATTAAGATGAAACACTTTGCCGTATTATATAAGTGATTGAATTACAGTATCTTGTAAATTTTACATTTTTTTTCACTTTATAAATAATTGACCTTAACACCAATATAGTTTTTCTGAGAATTTCAAGGCTTCTTAAGTTTTTTTTTTACTTTTTTTTCACAATCTTTGTTCTGGGAATCCCACAAGCTGTAAACGTAATAACCTAACATTAAATCGACGTTTGAAATGCATGAACGTATTTGGAACAATTGTCTGAATATAATTAAAGA
>PVMS01145779.1_pt1 | contig 25344 bp, 26 predicted proteins | sample 1853461 | NCBI WGS metagenome assembly PVMS01 (sample SAMN08582032, study PRJNA380276) | Marine sediment metagenome, whole genome shotgun sequencing project. | isolation source: ocean sediment barecode stripped | collected 2017
AGTCACTGAAGCACGCAAACTCATTTTTCCATGCATCTCCGGAGCTTCAAACCCAGGAGTTCCCTTTTCAATCAAAAATCCTTGAACATTATCATCTTCATCCTTGACCCGCGCCCGCAAAGATGGTTCCGATTGGATCATTAATGGAGCCAAGATGTGGATCACTAACGGTACAATTGCTGATGTTGCTGTCGTATGGGCCAAGGATGAAGATGATAATGTTCAAGGATTTTTGATTGAAAAGGGAACTCCTGGGTTTGAAGCTCCGGAGATGCATGGAAAAATGAGTTTGCGTGCTTCAGTGACTTCGGAACTTGTACTGCGTGACGTCAGAATTCCAGATTCTAATCGGTTGCCTGAAGCAAAGGGATTGAGCGCTGCCTTAGCATGCCTGTCGCAGGCACGCTACAGTATTGCCTGGGGTGTTTTAGGTCCTGCAATGGAGTGTTATGAGGTAGCCCTCGAGTACTCCAAAAACCGCAAGCAATTTAGCCGACCCATTGCCGGTTACCAGTTAACACAAGTTAAACTGGTTGATATGCTGCAGGAAATAACTAAGGGCCAATTACTGGTTTTACAGCTAGGCCGGTTAAAGGATGCTGACCAAGCCGGCTTTAATCGTATTGCCCTGGCAAAAAGAAATAACGTTTCAATGGCGCGCGATTGCGCTAAATCAGCGCGTGAGATATTAGGTGCCAACGGCATCACTGATGACTATCCCGTTATGCGCCATCTATTAAATTTGGAATCTGTTTATACCTACGAAGGAACACATGAAATGCATACTTTAATGGTCGGTGAAGATATCACTGGTTTTAGAGCTATTGATTAGAAAAATTATTATATGGTAATTGTTAGGAGAGTAATGTGGTTGATCAAATGACAAATTACGCTCTTGATATAATTTGGGGATCAATGTTGTGTCGATTTTTGAAAAGATCACGGATAAGATTGCACCGCCAAACAGCTCATCGGTAAGAAGAAACAGATCACAAATCGGTAAGTTGCAAGGTTGGATTTCGGTGGCGATTAATGGACTTCTATTTTTCTTGAAAATGGCCATTGGGGTTGTGGTTGGTTCTATCAGTATCATGGCCGATGCCATACATACACTGTCTGATGTTATATCCTCAGCAGTGGTGATCTGGGGTTTTAATGAAGCAGAAAAACCACCGGACAAAGAACACCCCTACGGTCATGGCCGTGCTGAATACATCGCTACCTTGATTATTGCGATTTTGCTTTGTGTAGCAGGAATAGAATTTATTCAGTCATCGATTGATCGAATTTTGCACCCGGAACCGATTAATCCTGCCTGGTGGATGATTAGTGTTATCTTCTTAACAGTTATATTGAAAGAGCTGACCGCCCGCTATGCTGAATTCTTAGCTGAGAAGATTTCCTCAGGAACATTGAAAGCTGACGCCTGGCATCATCGAACAGACGCAATTTCTTCGTTATTGGTTATCGTTGCCTTGATCGCCAGTCGTTTTGGCTATAGTGCGGTTGATGGCTGGGCCGGGCTTGGTGTAGCCCTTTTCATAATCTGGACTGGATTCACGATCGCAAAGGAATCTGTTGACGATTTATTGGGTTCTCCACCAACAGAAGAAGAAATCGAGGAAATTAGATATCTGGTTAAGCAGATTCATAACGTTTTAGGTGTGCATGACATAACCATTCACAGCTATGGAAAGGAAAAATATATTAGCGTCCATATAGAGGTTGATGAAAGCGAGTCAACACCTAGAACACACGACATTGCCGAAGAAGTCGAAGAACATTTATTCAAAGAATTAGGCGTGGAACCCACTGTACATATTGATCCAATCGGATTAAATAATCCAATGGTTTACGATATTAAATCCTTTTTAAATAAGAATTGGATGAGGCACGAAAGTATTTCAGATATCCATGATGTACGCGTAGTTGATACAGAAAAACATCATGTCATCTTGTTAGGCATAACATTCGAAAAGGATTTAAGAAGAACACTGCGGCACAGTCTTTGTGATGAGATGCGTAAATCAATTGAAGCAAGATTTGCCGGGTTTGATGCAGATTTGAAGGTTTCTCCCATCCACAGGTTTTAGGGGTTGCAGTCCGGTTAATTTAATACGACTGTTATTCAATAATTCTCGATGTAACGGAAATTAGATTACCATCAACTTCAAGTTGGGCTTGCCCAGTTTTTGTTATTCCTAAAAATCGACCTTCTACTATTTCATTATTGTGGTGAAACTTAATTGTTTTGTTCAGATGGTTACATTTACCGTGCCAAGCAGCGATAATTTTTTCAGGGTCGTTGATCTGCTGTAACCAATATTCTAACCGGTTTAAAACATCCGCACAAATCGATTCTCTTTGGGCATTAATCCCTGTTTCAATTTTTATGGATGTAACATTACGCTGCAAGTCTTCCGAGAAGTCGGATTTGTCTAAATTGATATTCAGGCCTATTCCAATAACAAGTTTTTGTAAAACATTTTGCCTGACTTTGCTTTCAATAAGTACACCGCCGATTTTGCGGCCAGCAATTATTAAATCATTTGGCCATTTTAAATGAACAGTATGCAACAATTTTCCCAAGGCCTCAGAAACGGCAATTCCGGCTAAAAGTGCGACCAAGCCAGCCTGATCTAAACCAAATTCTGGATATATGACAACTGAGAAAGTTAAACTTTTTCCATCAACTGAGAACCACTGATTTGTTCCTCGTCCCCGGCCAATTTCCTGTTTATCAGTTATTATAACTGTGCCATGTTCGGCTTTAGAACGATCTAATTGTAGGGCTTCAGAATTAGTTGAATCCAATCTATCAAAATACAAAATGTAATTACCAATAGATTCTGTTTCTAATAAATGCTCAATTAAATTAATATTTAACACGCGAATCAAAGTAATAAAAAAGCCACCGCTGCATTACGAACGGTGGCTTTTAAGGTTGAAACAGTAATTCTTATCCGCAAGGATCAAGATTTTTACGCAGTTTAAATACCATTCCGGGTAGAACAATTCCATTGTTTCCGTTAATCAATTCTTCATTGTCCAGATAGATGATAATCCAGGCTAATTCATCGTTAAATATTTGTTGTGCCATATTCCACGGTGTGTCGCCCTCTTTAACAACATAGTCATAGAATTCAACTTGACAGTCCTTTGCAAATTCGCCAGGTTTAAATAATGATAGAAATCTGAAAGGATAAATTAAGTTTGGATTGTCGCCAATAACGTCCCTGTTAAATTCATAAATATCGCGCCATTTTGCTTTACTGCCGTATTCCTGCTCTGCAATTTTGATAAGGTAATCACCTCTTTTAATCATGTAAGGTTCCATTACATTTTCAGGTACCGCCGTACCCTCTCCGCGGTCAACTGTATAAGGGTCAACTACAATTCCCTCATCAGTTGTTTCTGCAGGTTGATCCATCATTGTGTCGTCGGGCGTTGGCTCGGCCTGTGGCACGGCCTGTTTTGCGCATGAAATTAATAATATTATAGATAGGAAAATACTCAGCTTATTCATGGTTTCCCTTTTTTACTTTAGCGGGTTTCAAGAAAATCAAAATTTTTAATGATCAGATTTAATCAAAATTAGGTCAGATAGGGGAGAATGTAAATTTAATTTTGCATGTATTCACCAAATTCCATACGAAATACATCCGCAATTTCACCCAAAGTACATTCATTTTTAACGCAATCTAATATTGATGCAATCGTATTGTCGGTTCCTTGTGCTACTTTTCTTAAGCCCTCTAATTTTGTTTTCACCAGAACATTATTTCTTTGTTGCTTAAACTTTTTAACGTATAACAGCTGTTGCGATATACTTTCTTGGTCGATTTTTTGAAGATCGTAATCCTTTTTTTCATCTGTAGTGTATTTATTCAACCCCACAATTATGGATTCTCCGGAATCAACGGCGGACTGGTATTGATAAGAACTGTTAACGATTTCAGATTGAATCCACCCACTTTCTATGGCTGCTACAGCCCCGCCGAGATCATCAATTTTTTTGATAATTAAGAGTGCGTCCTGTTCTAAGGTGTCGGTTAATTCTTCAATAGCATAACTGCCAGCCAGTGGATCTGAATAATTTGTAACGCCAGATTCATGGGCAATAATTTGCTGTGTGCGTAGCGCCAATCGCACAGTCTCATTGGATGGTAGAGCGAGTGCTTCATCCTTGCTGTTGGTATGCAGGGATTGCGTTCCACCGAGAATTGCTGAGAGCGCTTGAATTGTTGTCCGAACAACGTTATTGTCAACTTGTTGTGCCGTAAGCGTTGAGCCCCCAGTTTGGGTATGAAAGCGGCACATCAAAGCTTTTTCATCGGTAACTCCAAAGCGATCCCTCATTATTGTGGCCCATAATCTGCGGGCAGCTCTGAATTTGGCGATTTCAACTAAAAAATCATTATGAGCATTAAAGAAAAATGATAATCTTTTACCGAATACATTTTTATCAAGATTACGTTCAATAGCGGTTTGTACATACGCTATTCCATTAGCAAGAGTAAACGCCAATTCTTGTGCTGCTGTGCTGCCAGCTTCCCTAATGTGATAGCCCGAAATTGATATGGTATTCCAATTAGGAACATGTGTGGCGCAAAACTCAAAAATATCTGTAACCAGGCGCATCGATTCTACGGGAGGATAAATATAAGTTCCACGTGCTATGTACTCCTTAAGAATATCATTTTGAATCGTGCCACGCAGTTTGTCATAAGCAATACCCTGGGTATCCGCCACCGCTAAATAGAATGTCAGTAAAGTTGCCGCAGTTGCGTTAATAGTCATTGATGTTGATACCTGATCGAGAGGGATTCCGCTGAATAATTGCTGCATATTCTGGATTGAACAAACAGGCACTCCCACTTTCCCAATTTCACCAACCGCCAGTGAATGATCAGAATCATATCCAATTTGGGTTGGTAAATCAAATGCCACAGATAGACCAGTTACGCCTTGATCCAAGAGGTAGCGGTAACGATCATTGGTATCCTTGGCTGAGGTAAAACCGGCATACTGGCGCATGGTCCATAGCCGTTTTTTATACATATCTTTATAAATACCACGCGTGTATGGGAATTCCCCCGGTTGTTCCTTTTTCAAACCATACCTCGTTCCTTTTTAATGCTCTGATAGGCGTTATTCACTGCTTTAAACTTTTCTTCAGCAAGAATACGTAAATCTTCACCTAAATGCGAAACTTTATCGGGATGGTATTTCGTGGCCATTTTGCGGTAGGCGCGTTTAATCTCGCTATCGGCGGTAGTTTTGTCAATCTCCAGTATTTTGTAGGCTGCAGCTGCATCCTTGATAAACATTGCTTTTATGGAATTGAAATCATTTGCATTGATGTTAAGGTAACCAGCAATTGTTTTAATAACTTGAATTTCTTCAGCGTGGATATGTCCATCGGCTTGAGACAGCCCAAATAAAACGTGAATTAATTCTAAACGGGAGGGATGATCCATGGAGCGCTGAATTTGCCGACAAACATCACGCAATGGATAATCCTGTTTGATAATATCTTTAAACAGCAGCATAAAATCATAAACATCCTGCTTGCTGAACTGGTTCTTTAGAAATTTCTTTATATAGTCCAACTCAGATTGCAATAATCTCTTATCGGCTTTCATAACCGCTGCTAATAGAACCATCAAGGAAAGCATAAAATCACCGGTCTGTGTTTTAGGATAGCCGCGCGATTGTTGGTACCTACCTGTTTGGTAGGTGCGGCCACCGTCGGACATTGAAGCAAATGCGTATCCCAATATTGCACCAATTGGCCCTCCAAGTGCCCAACCTAATCCTCCCCAAAGTATTTTTTTTCCAACGCTCATCTGAAAAACTCCTTATTTATAATACGCCTAATATATAATGTGGTAAAAACTAATCAGTTTCATAATTTTGTGAAAAGCATAATAAGAATGAAGCAATCTTTTAAAACAGGCCTTTTGCTCTGGTATAAAAAGCGAAAAGATATCGATCAGAGCATTCAGACTCAGCTGAATCTGACTGGCAATGGTCTGGGAATTTCTTCGGTATTGATCATCTTGCCAAATTCATGGAATGAGATTCGATTGATTGAACATTTTTTTAAATCATTATTTGATAATAATGAGCATATAAGGGTAAAATATTGTTGCCAGCAGCAATTCGCATCACTTTTGGATGAAAGGCTCGTGCAAACCTTACTACCTATTCTAAGGTTGATTGTGATCGCTTTGGATTCCCGTTAGAGGGATTTATTAAACAGATATTTATACAGAAATACGATGCAATAATAGATTTGAATTTTGGCTATAATATTTTTTCTAGCTGGCTTACTAGAAAATCCAATGCTACTATTAAAATTGGTTTTAACTCTGATTTTGCTGATGATTTTTATAATATTATTCTGGATAAATCTGAAACTTCCTTAATTGAGAAGGGTTTTAAAAATATTCAAAAGGTGTTAGGAATATGAAAAACATATATATTTATGAAAACAGTCGAGTTTTAGATTTAGAACCGATCATATTAACACGGCCAGTTTTTGAGTTAAGAACAGGTCTGTTCACCAATTTTACAAGGATAGAAAAAAATTTTAAAGATAGCAAGATTGCATTATTTGTTAGATCAGAAATTGCCGGTATCACAAAAGAACATTATTCGGAATCAGCAGTTAATCCGCCAACAATTGAAGAAGGATTGTGGCTTGACGGGTCCGTTATTTGGGATCTTGACTCCTTAACCAAAATTAAGGCTGCTCCGTACGCTTTCTACTATAATAATGGCGATTTAGTTGCTGCCAAGCTTCCAAAAGAAACCGGACAGCATTGGCTGCAACTTGGTGGTCCTGGCGCTGATGATATGGTGGCTTGTTTTCCAACTCATGATATTGATGTTACAGTTATCAGGTATCTCTGGGATGCGGTTGCATCAATTGATCGGGGAATAGCAATTGATCTAAGAAATTCGGAATTGGAGAAATCGAATCACAAATTCAGTGGAGTTCATTTAATCAATGAGGATCAAATTTATATTGACAGAACGGTAAATCTAATGCCGGGCGTAGTTTTAGATGCGCAAGCTGGTCCAATAGTGCTGGCTAATGATGTGCAAATAAATTCCTTTTCATTTATAAAAGGTCCCATTGTGATTGGACCCAATTCAATAATATCTAGCCATTCAAGTATCAGAAAATGTATTATTGGTTCAACCTGTAAAATTGGCGGAGAAGTAAAAGATTCAATTTTTCAAGGGTGGTCAAATAAAGTTCATGCTGGACATCTTGGTAACGCATATATCGGAGCGTGGGTCAACATTGGGGCAGGAACCAACAACAGTAATTTAAAAAATACTTATGAACCGGTAAGAGTTAAAATTCATGATAAACTAATTGATACAAAGGAATTGCAGGTTGGATCGTTCATTGGTGATTATTCAACATTTGCAATTGGGACCAGAATTAATACGGGAGCGGTGATTGGACCTTGCAGCAGTGTCATTTCTACTCATTTTACGCCCAATATAATCCCACCGTTTCATTGGTTTATTAGAAATAAATTGAGGAAAACTGGTTTTAAAAAGTTTATTAAGACCGCGGAAACCATGAAACAACGAAGGGATAAATCTCTATCAGAAGTTGAAAAAGAACTGCTCAAATCAATTAATTCACGTTTTTAGTTTTATTCAACAAATCATTGACCAACCAATAAGTCTCGTTTATATTATCGCCCAATTCTAAAGGGTATAATTAATGTTAGAAGGTATTATTTGTCCAGTTTGCGAAATTACAATATCTGAAGTGGACATTAAAGATTCACTTAAATGCCCACATTGTAAGACAGATTTAAAAACTCGTAAATATCTAGATTTTTTAGAATATCTGATGACGAACGGTATCGTAGAAAATTTAGATTTTTTTGATACAGAAGTCTACAGCGAAGATATTGAACGATTGGCTCCAGATGAGGAAGAAGACGTTGATCCTGCAAAATTCGAAAAGCGAAAAGAAGTTTTTAGTTTGTATGAAAATGAAATGGTTAATCCTAGAAAAGAAGACGATGGTAAACGGGATATCCTAGAAGAATTTAAGGGTTTAGAAGAGGATTGGGAGGAATTTAACCAGCGCGATTTTGAAAGTTTTTAATTATATAAAATATTATGGAACAAAAAAAACAACAATCAAAAGTTCAACAAATTAACCTTGAATTAGGCGAAGATGTAAATTCAGGTGAATATTCAAATTTTGTGATCGTGACCCATTCAGGCGCTGAGTTCGTTTTAGATTTTACACGTATACTTCCCGGTGTTTCAAAGGCAAAAGTTCATTCCAGAATTATTATGGCACCGCCACATGCTAAAGCATTTTCCCGAGCTATCAGGGAGAATATCCAAAAGTTTGAGCTTAAGCATGGTGAGATTAAATCACCGGGACAGGAAAGATTCTCGGACTTCGGGGTTAAACCACCGGAAACATCAGTTCCAAACTAAACCAGTATTAAATATTAGGTCTATTACCTTCGTACCAGACCCAGTTTCTACCGCGTTTTAGTTCCCGCATTTTAAGTATTATCCATAAACTCAGTAACAACCAGCCAATTGCATAACCAAGCACGCCTCCAAAAATGACATCGTAAGGATAATGAACGCCTACATATATTCTGCTGAATCCTATCAAGGCTGCCAGAGTAAATACAGGCAATTTCCAGTTCTTATAGAAATATCCTAAAATGACTGCTGCACAGAACATATTAGCACTGTGATTTGAAACGAATCCATATTTTCCACCTTTTGAAACTAAGAGGTTGATACCATCGACTAAGGCGTGTGAAGGCCGCAGGCGCATAAAAAATGGCTTTATTAATTGAGCTGCAATTATATCAGTTAAGCCAACAGCCACTAATAGAATGACTGCTGCAATTCTACCCTTTGTTTTACCAAAGATTATTAATCCTAACCAGAGCAATGCAATTGGAATGACCCAGAAATCCTGGTTGGTGATAATCGGCATAAGCCAATTAAAAAATGGATTTGACAGTGATCCATTTATAAATTGAAACAGGTTAAGATCAATATTTCTTAAAAAATCCATAAGATTTCAGGAATTTGTAATTAAATGCTTATCTCAGATGAAGAAATAAAAATTCTTTGCTGCCCTAAAACTAAATTATCTCTTGCGTTGATTGCCAGTGATACTTTAAAAATAATTAATCAGGCAATTGAACAAGGGGAGGTTAAATATCGTACCAAAGAGCCAGTATTAGAACAGATTGACGGCGGATTGATGCGCAGTGACGGTAAGTTTATTTACCCGATAAAAGATGGTATCCCCATTCTGTTGATTGATGAAGGTATTGCCGTTAATACAATATCTAAATTATAAAATGTATAAATTCTAAAAAGGACTTGACGAATCAGAGGGGTTAATATAATTTAGACCGGTTTTTCAAGCAGGGTATATTTTAGATTTGAACTGGTTGTTCCCCCGCTCCCAGGCTTTCAAAATTGCCCTGCTTGTTCTATTTACTTCTCAAACTACTCTATAATGAACGGTGAATACGTGTTATTAATTTTTATTCAATGTAATTTCTCAGCAGATCTTTGTGCCAAAATAAAATAATATTCTTAATAAGACTCAGCTAGAATTAATGTTTTGCACTTTTATAAATCAGAAAGACAATTTCCAACCCAGGTATTTTTTATTTAAACTGAATAATCAATTAATTATCAAATAGTTCCAGGAGTTTCATAATGAAAATAGGGGTGTTATTAAAACAGGTTCCAGTATCTGAATCGATGCTAAGACTGAATTCATCTGCTCAGTGGATTGAGGAAGAATCAGTGAATTTTGAAATGAATGAAAGCGATTCATATGCGCTAGAAGAGGCATTGCAAATCGTTGAGAAGAATAATTCGGATGGAGAAGTGGTGGTGCTTAGCATGGGACCTGAGCGAGCTAAAAAAATCATCAGGGAAGCGCTAGCGAAAGGCGCTCAGCGTGGAATTCATATTTTAGAGAATGTTCCATTTGAAACCGATCCTTTTGTGGTTGCCAGAATCTTTGAAAAAATTATTAGCGAAGAAAAGTTTGATTTAGTTTTGGGTGGACTGCAATCCGATGATTTAAGCACTGGCCAAACCGGGGTTATTCTTGGCGCATTAAGCAAAATGTCCACTGCCACCTTAGTAATGGCAACTGAATTAAATGGTGACAAAATCAGAGTAAAAAGAGAATTAGAATCTGGCTGGTATCAATGGATCACCTTACCCTTACCAGCGGCACTAACAATCCAGTCAGGTATTAATCAACCACGTTACGCCTCTTTAAAGGGGATAATGGGTGCGAAGAAAAAAGAAATCAAATCATTTGATAAGCAGGAACTAATGTCAGGGGTTGAAGCACTCCAGGTAATGGATAAAATTTATGTGCAGAAAAAAGCCAAGCGCACCGAAATGATCGAGGGGAATGTTGATCAAATGGTAAGCAGGTTGGTTGAAATATTAAAAAATGATGTAAAAGTATTATAGGAATTGATATGGATATTTTAGTAGTACTTGAAAATTCTAACGGATCTATTCACAGGCTAAGTTTAGAAGCAATTGTTGCCGCACAGGAAATGGCGAAAGCTGATGGATTGAAAATTTCCATACTGGCGATAGGAGGGCAGGCTCGAGAACTAGCATCATCGGCCGCCAAAAATGCTGTTTCCGAAGTGCTGATTTTACAGAAACCCGAACTTGAAGAGTACACGGCCGATGGATATTCTGAAGCCATAAAGCAAGTAATTGAAATAGAGAAGCCGAAAAGCGTCCTATTTGGTCATACCTATCAAGTTCGAGATTATCTCCCACGAATTAGCGCTCTTTTGGCAAAACCACTTATTACTGATGCAATTGGTTTTGAGGCGAATGATGGCAGAATAACTTTTGTGAAAAATGTCTTCAATGGAAAATTGACTGCAAACATCTCTACTAATGTAGAATCACCGGTACTGGTAAGTTTTCAAGCAGCAGCTTTTTCCGTAGATAACCTGATTAGTGGGGAAGCACTAACAAGAACCATAGACGTTACTCTTGAATCTGGAGTTATTAAATCACAACCTGAAGCACCATTTCAAGAGGCTGCCGGTGATGTAGACTTGACCAGTGCGAATATAATTGTATCGGTAGGACGTGGTATCGGAAAAGAAGAAAATATTCCCTTGGTTGAAGCCCTGGCAAGTGCGATAAAGGGTGAAATCGGATCATCGCGCCCAATTGTTGATGCTGGATGGCTACCAAATTCGCGTCAGGTTGGTAGTTCGGGGCAAAATGTTGCTCCCAATCTTTATCTGGCTTTGGGAATATCCGGTGCGATTCAACATGTTGTTGGAATGAAAGGTTCAAAAAATATTGTTGCAATTAATAAGGACCAGGATGCTCCAATTTTTGAAGTGGCTGACTACGGATTGGTTGGGGACATTATTGAAATCCTGCCAAAGTTAACAGAAGCTCTGCAAGGCTTATAAAAGATTCAGATTCTTTTTGTGCTTGATGGGGGAAGCAGCGCACTGCTGGTTTTAAACACGCAAGAATAAAACTATAGAATCAATTTGGAGAAAATTGTGGCCAACACTCACCATGTACCAATATTATTCTATCTATTTGCCCTGATTGCAATCATCGTTTTTCTGTATAATGCCCGGCGGTTGTTATTTATCAGGAGAGGAAAACCAAATACCAAAAAATCTGTTTCTATTATTAGTAGTATTTATAATGCATTCATCTTTGGATTTGCCCAGAGAAAAGTTATGCGCGCCTCTTTTTCTTATGCTACCGTAATGCATCTGTTCTTGGGCTGGGGATTCATTGAGCTCCTATTTGCGACAACAGTGGATTTCTTTGTTGCGCGCGGCTGGTTGGTTGAATTTCTTCCCCACCTTGATACACCCTGGTTCGCATTTGTTAATGACCTGGGTGGTTGCATGCTTTTTATTGGGGTTGTAATGGCATTATTTAGAAGATATTTCACAAAACCTGAGGTACTTCCCCAAAATGCATTTTCTGGGCGTGGCAATCTATTCGGTGATACGGGGATATTAATATTTTTGTTACTGCTAATTGTGACGGGGTTTTTATCAGAGGGCGCACGCCTGGCAGTTGATAATCCGGAAGCTGCAGGATTTTCATGGTTGGGTTACCCAATTTCGAAAATTGCGATGGAATCAACCTGGGTAAACCTGCAACCATCACTTTGGTGGGGACATGCGGTCATATCGTTGGTATTTATCGCATTGATTCCAAATACAAAAATGTTTCATGCTCTTACAGTAATCGTAAATGTTGCCTTTACTAATAGATCTGAACGCGGTGTCCTGAGCACCATGCATGTCAGTAAACTGATGGAAGATCCTGATATGGATGTTGACAATATCACACTGGGGGCAAGCAAAGTCGATGAATTTTCATGGAAACAACTTCTTGACAGTGTAGCCTGTACCGAATGTGCGCGCTGTACCAGTGTTTGCCCGGCCAGTCTTACAGGTAATCCATTATCACCGATGAAAATAATTACAGATATCAGACAAAGTTTATATGACACAGGATCAGAGAAAAATTCAGATCAACATCTAGTTGGAAATACCATTAGTGAAACTGAATTATGGTCGTGTACAACCTGCGGTGCCTGCATGGAAGAATGTCCGGTGTTGATTGACCATGTTCCCACATTTACCGATATGCGCAGATATTTAGTATTATCAGAAGGGAAACCACCGGCGCAGGCCAGTGAAAGTTTAGAGAAAACGATGAATACCGGAAATCCTTGGGGCTATGCTCAATCAGATCGGATTAAATGGGCTGTAGATGTTGGATTGGATTTACCGCTAATGTCTGAAAAACGCAAATCAGATGTATTATTCTGGGTCGGGTGTGCGGGTGCCTATGATCCGCGTAATCAAAAAATCGCCCGGTCAATGATCAAGATATTCGAAGCCGCAAATATCGATTTTGCGGTTCTTGGAACAGAAGAGCAGTGTACTGGTGATTCAGCGCGACGACTCGGCGAAGAATATCTATTTGAAACAATGGCACTGCAAAATATTGAAACATTGAATAAATATTCTTTCAAAAAAATCGTTACTGCATGTCCCCATTGTATGCATACTATTAAAAACGAATACCCGAATTTTGAAGGCCAATATTCTGTTCAACATCACACCCAGTTCATAGATGAGTTGCTTAACAGTAAAAGATTAAAGCTGAATCGTGATTTAGCAACTTCTGTTACCTATCATGATGCCTGTTATTTGGGGCGTTATAACGATGAATACGATGCACCCAGGAATATATTAAATAGAGTTCTAAATAATCAGGATGGCGCCCTTATTGAGATGCCGCGCAACAGATCAAAAAGTTTCTGTTGTGGTGCCGGAGGTGGAAATATGTGGCATGATATTGAGGCAGGAGAACGAATAAACGTGGAACGTTCCCGCGAGGCTATTAATACAGGAGCTAATGCGATTGCAACGGCTTGCTCATTTTGCACGATAATGATGGACGACGCAATAAAGATCGACGGCAAAGATGAGGAAATTGAAGTAAAAGATATTGTTGAGTTCGTTGTTGAGGCAATCGGCGAATAATGCATATCCAACTTATTCCGCGCTTCGGCATTTAAATTTTTTTGATTCCAGTTAGGTGTTTTAGATTTATTGCTTATAATGAGAATATTATGGTCGAAGTAAAATCAGACAACAGGAAGGGCGTTGTATTTACAGATAAAAATGATGCGCAATTAATCGTGTCGGAAGCTTTGTATTACAGACTTAGAATCGATTTTCCAGCGCTATCTAAAAGCAATTTTAAGAACTTCGTTGATGGACAATCCCCGATAAAAGAAGCGGTTGTACTTTTTAATCATATATTAAAATATCGATTCATTGATCCAGCTGTTGGAAAAGGAGTTTTTATCAGGACCATTATTCAGATCATTAATCAGCTGGCTAAATATTATAACCGAACGATTGAATCAACTTGGTGGCAGAGCCATATAATTGGATGGGATATAAATCCTGGAATGACCGAGTACTGTAAAAATACCTTTAGAAATAAAGCTAAAATTATAAATAAAGATTTCCTCTTAGAATCTGAAAAATATTATGCTGATATTATCTTTGGAAACCCACCTTATGTCCGGCAGGAATTGCTTGATTTGCAATATAAATTAGAAGTGCATAATAAAATTAGTGTTGATATACCAGGTGCAAAGATATCAAAGCGATCTGATTTATATGTTTATTTCATTTTGAAATGTTTATCAAAATTAAATCCGGAAGGTATTTGTACGCTCATAATACCTAACAGTTGGATGAGTACTGATTACGGGGAAGTAATAAGAGATCTATTAAAGAACAGACTTCAATTATTAGCAATTCAAGATTCAAAAGACCGTCATTTTGCTGAAGGCATTAACACTGTAATTATAACTGTTTTAAATAAAAATCCAAAACCGGAAACCCAAATTGAATTATCCGTGGAGCATGAATCGAAACAGATATATCAAAAGCAGTTGAAGGCACTCAAACGGGATTGGAAGGGTTCTCTGTTTCATTGCCCGCAATGGTTATTCGACGAATTAAATACAAATAAAGAACTGATTAACCTAGGTGATGCATTAAAAATTTCCACTGGTATTATTACCGGCAATAACAAACAATATTATGAATCAAAACAAATCAATGGAGCATATGTTAAAGCCTTACGATCACCAAAGGATTATGGTCCAATTCAGATAGAACTCAGTAAGATAACATCCTGGTTAAAGATAAAAAATGTTCCATATAAAATTAAAACAGCTCCAATAGTATGGCCTGACTTACGAGGCGGACGGCATTTTGTTGGTTGGAATAAACATGAATTACCATTTGAACACACATTCTATGGCTTGACGCCGAGCAATGCTAAAATTGCAGAATGGGTGATCGTTCTTAATAGTTCATGGGTATGGTTGATGGTGGAATTATTTGGCCGTAAGGCACTGGGCGGTGGAGCCATCCGTCTTGTTAAGTCAGATTTATTAAAACTGCCAGTACCAAACCCTGAGAAACTTGAAATCCCCAGGAGCTGCAGTTCAATATTGAATAGACCAATTGAAAACTGGCGCACAGAATTAAATCAATCAGATCGTTTCATTCTTGACCAGGCTGTGTTTAATTTTTTAGGATTAGAATCACGATTAGATGAATGTATGTATTTATTGAAGAAATTGATCAATATGCGGTATCATAAAGCAGGATCAAAACGGTATGGCTAATCATTTCTTTTTCCCATTTGAGAAAAAGGGAAAATTCATCTATGATCAATTAAATGAATTTGAGAAATATCAATTATCTTTTCATCCTGAACGCCCAAAATATTTAGACTATTTATCCTTATTTACGGATATTGTTGAATGTTTTGAAGGTTCAAAAATAGGATCAAATCTCATTCAAACACACCGGGCAAATTTTCTGATTCAGGACGAAACAATTCCTGTAATGCTGATTGGACAACAAGCTGGTCCGACTTCTGATTATAAGCTGCTCAGGAAGTTGATGAAGGATCCGCAAATAGTGGCACAGTGGAATAACGGAATGCCGACACCAGCATCTTATGAACGAGCATTAGAAGCTATCAATTCAGCTAATGAAGAGAAGCGCATAATCATAATCTTTGTTGATACGCCTGGCGCTGACCCTACCGAGGAATCGGAGGCTGGCGGTATTGCTTGGCGTATAGGGGATACTATTCATGCATTAGCCGAAGTGCAAGTTCCTACACTCTCAATAATAATGAACCGCGCCTGTAGCGGAGGCGCAATTGCTCTGACCGGATGTGATGTGACTCTGGCCATGGAATATTCAACTTATCTGGTCATTACACCCGAGGCTTGTTCATCGATATTATTTCATACTCGTGATCGCGCCAATGAAGCCGCTGAAGCTTCAAGAATTACCGCTACTGAGGGTTTGGAATTGGGAATAATCGATGAATTGATACCAGAAAAACAAAATCCTGCACATCGATTTCCTGAAATTGCTATTAACTCCCTGAAGAACTCATTGGACCGCTGGTTAATAAAAATGAAAAGTATTCCGAGGGATGAAATATTACCTAAAAGAATTGAACGTTGGGCAAAAATTGGCCGCTGGGAAACAGCCTCTGAAGATTATATAAAAACCATTCAAAGAAAAGTCTCAACCAAACCGACCCCCACAAAAGATGGATATTTAAAACGGCATAAAGGTTGTTACAATCAAAATGGCACTCACAATTACGATCCAATATTATTTTCTCAATTGGAACAAAGTAATTTTGTTTGTCAGACCTGTGGATTCAGATACATACGCCCATCTGTATGGGATGTCATGGATTTACTGCTGGACGAGCATTCATTTAATGAACACGCTCAGACCAGACATATAATTGATAAAGACATATTAGGATTTCCAGGGTACAGCGATAAATTGAAACAGACAAGAACTGATACGGGAATGTTAACAGCTATGATCACTGGGGACGCCACAATTTTAGAAAATGATTTAGTGTACTGCGGAGTCGATTTCGGTTTTTTAGGTGGATCATATTGCATGACAACCGGTGAAAAGCTTTGGAGAGCAGCTCAAATTGCCGTTGAGGCGAAAAAGCCAATGATCTTGCATGCTACTGGCGGTGGCGCCAGAATGCATGAAGGTTGTTCTTCAATGGTTAGTATTCCAAAAGCGCATACTGCACTTACACTGGTGGAAAATGCCGGATTGACCGTTGTAACATTTATCACGGATCCAACACTTGGTGGAGTTGCCATTGGTTATGGATCACGCGGATCCAGAATATTCGAGAAGCATGCCGGGAATATAGGTTTCTCAGGCCGTCGTGTTATTGAGCAATATACCGGTCATAAAACATCAAAGGAATTTCAAACAACAATGTGGTTGCAGAAACACGGTCATGTTAAGCATATAGTAACACCAAATAATGTTCGGGAGGAAATTGTAAATCTAATTGGTTTATAAATTTGAAGCGTCCTAGCTTATATCAAACGCACTAAGATAGCCTCAAAAAATTCACCGATCTTTTCAATGACGCGCGGGATGGGTTATCACTGGTTATGCAGGTTTACCACACCGAGAATTTCAGAGATGATGGGGTGATCGTCGATACAAAAAATGGAAATCGGCTTACCTTCGATTGGCTGCATCGTGATAAATATTTTTCACAGGGAAAATTTAAATTTCAAGAATTGGGCCAATTTGAACGAAAATTAAAAAAAAGATGAAATAGGCCTATCTCTGCAATGTGATAAAGAAGAAACAGCAGTATTGGTTGCTTGGCATATAGATTTTCTCAAGGAACGTCAGCAGACTATTCCATTGGATACAGACTCTGGGATAAAAGAAATGGGTAAAGTAAGATATACGTCTCATTTTAAAATTTTTCAATATTCAAAAGTTCCTGATTTTAGAAAAATGATTTTCTATGCAATAAAAAATGATATATATGATCATACTATATTTAAGACCCCGGGTTGAACATATTAATTACGATTTGAATGAAACTGAATTGGAAATTTCTTTCAATTTTTTAAATGAATTAGATCTATTTTTAATTCTTTAGCGTGTTTTTTTATTCTTTCATCCCGATAGAACTCACCGAAATAAATCTTTTTAATACCGGCATTGGCTATCATCTTGAAGCAGGTGTAACAGGGCGACGCGGTGATATAAATTTCAGACTTGTTGATTGCAACACCATTGCGCGCTGCCTGAACAATTGCATTTGCTTCAGCATGGATTGTACGAACACAATGGTCATTTTCAATCTCATGACCATTATCGTCACAGTGTGGCAGGCCGCTTAAACTACCATTATACCCAGTCGACAAAATGGTTTTTTCGCGGACGATTACAGCGCCCACTTTTTTTCTGTCGCAGGTTGCCCGACTGGCTACAACTTGCGCAATATTCATAAAGTATTGTTCCCAGGAAATACGATTCATTTAAACTCACCCTTGAAATTTGGACATAGAAAATAGCAATTTTATTTTATATAATCACTGTAAGCATCAATCCTCTATTTTTAAATAAACGGTTTTTGTATTTATATTTCATGTTGCTAAGTTGTGTTGTACGGCAACGGGGTTTTTCTTTTGTGCTGTAATTTGCAATCAATTTTTAAAAAGTGATCTGATTTTAATAAGACTGTCATGTAATTGATCTAGCTCCTCAATTGTATTGTAGACATATAAACTGGCCCTTAGGGTAGCACTGACTTTTAAGAAATCCATGGCAGGTTGAGCACAATGATGACCCGCTCTGACAGCAATACCATCCTGATCCAGGAATTGCGCAAGATCATGGGGATGGATAGAACTGAAATTAAAGCTGAATACTGGTCCGCGCTTTTCTTTGGATCCATAAAGCGTTAAATCGGGCAAAGCTTCAAACATGCGCAAAGCGTAGTCTGTTAAATAATTTTCATAAGAATGGATTGCTTCAAAACCGATTGCATTTAAATAATCAATTGCAGCTCCTAAACCCACGGCCTGGGCAATATTAGGCGTTCCTGCTTCAAATTTATATGGAATATCATTCCAGGTTGCGGAATCCATCGTTACACTGTTGATCATATCACCGCCTCCTTGAAATGGAGACATCGCCTCAATGATTTCATTTTTTCCATACAACACACCAATACCAGTGGGTCCTAGCATTTTATGACCGGAGAATGCCAGGAAATCACAATCCAGTTCAGCCACATCCACAATAGAATGGGGGACACTTTGCGCCGCGTCAATGACAGTTATAGCACCAACAGCCTGGGCTTCCTTGATAATATCTTTAATAGAATTAACGGTGCCAAATACATTGGATTGATGAATTAAACTGACCACTTTTGTTCTTTCGGTAATTAGATCTCCAAGATTATCCATCACCAATGATCCATCGGTGCCAAGAGGAATAAATTTGATAACTGCGCCCGTATCTTTTGCTATTAACTGCCATGGAATGATGTTGCTGTGATGTTCCATTTGGGTTAAAACAATTTCATCGCCCGGTTTTAGATTATGACGCCCCCAGGCGTTGGCTACCAGATTAATTGACTCGGTAGTACCACTGGTAAATATAATAGAGCGCCAATCTTTTGCGCCAATTAAGTCAGCTACTTTTAAGCGAGCATTATGGTATGCTTCAGTAGATTTCGCACTTAGTTCATAAACACCCCGGTGTACATTTGCATTGTGCTGGGTATAATAATTATAGATGGTGTTTAATACTTGCTTTGGTTTCTGGGTCGTGGATGCGTTATCCAGATAAATCAAGGGCTGATTATTTGCCTTAGTTTGCAGGATCGGAAAGTCGCTCCGTATCTCTTCAATTTTATAATCCATTTTTATAAGATCCCTAATTGTAATAATGCCGCTTCAGACATCATATCGCGATTCCATTGCGGTTCCCACACTAATTTAACCTGGACCTCTGCAACACCTGGTAAAATTTCAATTTTCCGTTCAACTTCAGAAGCAATCACTCCGCCCATACCACAGCCGGGTGCCGTAAGTGTCATTTGAACTTCAACCAGCGTACCGCCGGAATCCAGTGGTTCCAATGAACAATCATAAATCAAACCCAGATCGACAATGTTTATCGGTATTTCAGGATCATAACAGGTCTTCATCTGGTCCCATACCTGTTTTTCATCAACGGGAACATTGAGATCTTTTGAGGATACTGTTTCAGCCACTTTTTCAGGCTTAAAACCTAATGCATCCGCATCCTTTCCATCCAACTTCACCATGTTGCCATTTATAATGAGCGTGTAGCCGCCACCCAGATCTTGCGTGATTATTGCAGATTCTCCTTTAAGCAAGGTGATTTTTTCGCCTGATGGAATCAAGAATGCTTTCACATCCCGTTCAAGTTGAATAGGTTCTTTTGTCGTCATAATATTATTCAGTCTTAGTTACTTTGGTGCGTTCCTCAAGTGCATTCTTCATTGTGTGCCAGGATAAACTTGCACATTTAACACGAACAGGATATTTATGTACGCCAGATAAAACCATCAATTTTGCAGGCGCTTCTTTTTTACTCTGGCCAGTGGTAATTAACTCATGCGCTATGTTAAATAATTCTATAGCTGATATGATTGTCTGACCTTTTAAGACGGTAGTCATTATTGAGGCTGTGGCAGTGGAAATTGCACACCCTGATCCGGTAAAACTAACATCTTCAATAATATCATTTTTAATATTTAAATATAAAGTTAATTGGTCGCCACACAGGGGATTATGTCCATCAGCGACATGCGAACATGTCTCCAGTTTTTTATAATTGCGAGGATTTTGATTGTGATCAAGAATCACTTCCTGATATAACTCATTCAGATTACCCATCCTGAATCCCCACTTCCTCACTTAACCAGCGATCCACTAAGTCACTGATTTTACCCCTAACTTGCGTGTGGGCGATTGATTCAATTATTTCAGATACAAAACCGTTGATCAAGAGAATTTTAGCTTGTATTTCATCAATGCCGCGACTGTGAATATAGTATAATGCCTCCTGCTCTAACGCCCCCGTTGTGGACCCATGCGAACACCGAACATCATCTGCATAAATTTCTAATTGGGGGTTAGAATTCATAATTGCATTCTTCGACAACAAAAGATTCTTGTTGGTCTGACTTGAGTTAGTTCTTTGTGCATCCTTTTCCACTATCACAAGCCCGTTGAATACGCCTCTGCTGTGACCATTTAATATGTTTTTAAATAATTGTGTACTGACAAAATCAGGCTGTAGGTGATCAACGACGATATTGGTATCCATGTGTTGTTGATCTTTAGATAAGTTTAATCCGTGCAGCATTGATGATCCGCCGTCGCCATTCAAATGCAGATGAATATCATTACGAATCAATTGTCCATTCAAATTGAATTGATGCGATCGCAGCTGACTGTTTTTAGTTTGATTAATTATGGTAGATTGCACATGGATTACCGAAGATGATTCCTGTTGTATTTTTATATGATCCAAAGCTGCATTCTCATTGATGTATATTTCAGTTACGCCATTATTGAGATAATTCAACTCATTACTGGAAACATATTGCTCAACTATAAAAGCCTGTGAGTTTTTTCCTAAGTCAAAAGAATTCCGGTAATGGAAAACAGTTTCTGGTTCAGAAACTGTTGATACATACAAAATGTGAAGCGGTGTTTTGATGGTGCAATTATCGGCAATTTCTAGATACAATCCACGATTGTAAAAGGCGCTGTTCCAATCATTAAATGTGCTTGGTTTATGAATGCCATCATATTCAATATAATTGGAACCATTTAATTCTGATATATTGCGAATAATAATTTCTTTTGGCAGCTGGTCTAAATCGGAGTTTTCTACCAGGATATTGCCATTAGCAACCACAATCAGGATCGTATCCTTAATACGATTATTCTCAATAATTAGATTGTTAATCAACCCATGATTATCATCAGGCAAGCGAAAATGGGTCTTTGAAATTGGTTTTAAATTTGTGAAACGCCAATTCTCATCTTTAATTGTTGGAAAACCCTGCGTCTGAAATCTATTAAAGGCAGCGGTCCGATGCTGAATATCAGAATCCTGTGATGAATCCAGTTTATTTAGGAATGACTGAAAATCTGAAGAATACTTGTTCATTTAAATATTTTGCTTAGCCAGCGGTTAAAGATTCCTGCTCAACCCAGCGATAACCTTTTTCTTCTAATTGCAGGGCTAAATCTTTCGAGCCCGATTTAACGATTTTCCCATCGATCAAAACATGTACTACATCGGGTTCGATATATTTTAATAAGCGTTGATAATGGGTGATTATTAGAAAGGACCGCTGTGGGTCGCGAAAATTATTAATTCCTCGGGCAATTATCTTGAGAGCATCAATATCCAGTCCTGAATCAGTTTCATCCAGAATCGCGAATTGCGGCTCAAGCGTAATCATCTGTAGAATTTCATTACGTTTTTTTTCGCCGCCCGAAAATCCATCATTAACAGGACGTTTCAAATAGGACTCATCCATCTCAACGATTTTAAGGTTATCACGAATTAGCGTCAAAAAATCCATAGCATCCAGAATGTCATCACCGCGAAATTTTCGAACGGCATTTAATGCTGTCTTTAGAAAATAGGCGTTGTTGACGCCTGGAAGAACAACTGGATTTTGGAATGAAAGAAAGATTCCGTTGCGGGCGCGCTCTTCAATGGACAAATCAAATAGATTTTTCCCCTTGTAAAAAATCTCACCTTGAGTCACCTCATACTTCTCATGCCCGGCGATAACATTTGATAATGTACTTTTACCTGATCCATTACGGCCCATGATGGCGTGTATTTCACCAGGTGCTATCGTCAAATTGACACCTTTTAATATTTCTTTGCCCTCCACCACCACGTGGAGATTTTTAATATCGATCATTTACAACCCCGATAAACGTATTTGTTTAATAAATGCATAATGATTAACCAACCGATCCTTCCAGACTGACTTCCATTAATTTTTGGGCTTCAACAGCGAATTCCATGGGAAGCTCAGCAAAAACCTCTTTGCAAAATCCATTCACTATCATTGAAACGGCATCTTCAGTCTGCAACCCCCTTTGATTGCAGTAAAAGAGTTGGTCTTCTCCGATATTAGAGGTGGTGGCCTCATGTTCCATTTGAGCAGTTGGATTACGTACATCAATATAGGGAAATGTATGAGCGCCGCATTTATTGCCGATCAAGATGGAATCACATTGAGAGTAATTACGAGCATTATCAGCACCCTTAAGTATTTTAACTTCCCCGCGATAAGTGTTGTGTGCAGATCCAGCTGAAATGCCCTTGGAAATGATAGTGCTCTTCGTATTTTTTCCAATATGGATCATTTTTGTTCCAGTATCGGCCTGTTGATAATTATTTGTTAAAGCAACCGAATAAAATTCACCAATAGTGTTGTCACCTTTCAGGATGACGCTGGGGTATTTCCAAGTAATCGCCGAGCCGGTCTCAACTTGTGTCCAAGAAATTTTTGCCCGATCATCAAGACAAATGCCCCGTTTCGTTACAAAATTGAAAATTCCACCTTTTCCATTTTTATCACCAGGATACCAATTCTGAACGGTAGAATATTTTATTGAGGCATTTCGATGCGCCACTAATTCTACTACTGCTGCGTGCAATTGGTTTTCATCCCGTTGCGGAGCAGTGCAGCCCTCTAGATAACTTACATAACTATCTTCATCGGCAATTATCAGAGTTCGTTCAAACTGTCCGGTATTGGCAGCATTAATTCTAAAATATGTGGATAATTCCATTGGACAACGAACACCTTTTGGTATATAAACAAATGAGCCATCGCTAAATACTGCTGAGTTTAATGCTGCAAAAAAATTGTCAGTGGCGGGTACAACGGAACCAAGGTATTTTTTTACAAGATCAGGATGATTTTTTACTGCCTCAGAAAATGGACAGAAAATAACACCATGTTTAGCGAGCTCTTCTTTGAATGTTGTTGCTACAGAAACGCTGTCAAAAATAGCATCAACAGCAACACCGGCCAGCAGTTTCTGTTCAGTGAGTGGTATCCCTAACTTATCGTAGGTTCTCAATAATTCAGGATCAACTTCGTCCAAACTTTTTAATTCTTTTTTCTCTTTCGGTGCCGCGAAATAACTAATACTTTGATAATCAATTGGTTGATATGAAACTTTTGCCCACGTGGGTTCAGTCATTTTTTTCCATTGGCGGTAAGCTTTCAAACGCCACTTCAATAGCCAGTCGGGTTCATTTTTTTTCTGCGATATAAGTCTAATGACTTCTGCATTTAAACCGGGCGGAAATTTTTCCTGTTCGATATCAGTAACAAATCCATATTTATATTCCTGCTGGATAGCTTCGTCTAATATTTTTTGTTTGTTTTCGCTCATATCAGAATAATAGCAGAATCATTTATTTGAATTGCTGGTGATATCGGCCAAAGTCATATTAGAGAACAGGTCAATTATTGTTTTATTAATTTTCTCTATTGGTGCACGAATATTACACTGGTCTATTTGCGAACACTCAGTATCATGGAAACAATCAACTAAGCCCAGAGGGCCTTCTAAAATTTCTATAAAATCGGTCATTTTTATTGATTCTAAATCAGCTTTTATACGATAGCCGCCGTTTGGACCTTGAATCGGTTCTATCAAGTTCTCCCGTGCTAATTGCTGCATGATTTTTGCGAGCAGCGGGGCAGGAATCTCGTATGTTTCAGCGATCTCTTTTGTGTTTGTAACGACGCTATCGGTTTTTGCGTGCAGATGACGCAAAGCAATAAGGGCATATTCTACTTTACGAGTTAGTTTTAGCATTAATAAATACGATAATAAATGTCGTATATAATTTAGTGAGGATAAATAATATGTATCAATAGGTTAATTAGACTATTTTGATCGTATTTAAGTATTATAAAAAAGCCTCCAAAATGGAGGCTTTTTTATAATAGGTTTACGAATCTATAGCCCAGTTTCTGCTATTGTCTTTTCGACTGCTGTGAGTGTATTGTCTAATGCAGCCCTTTCATCTTCTGCAAGATCAAATTCTATAATCCTTTCCACACCGCCGCTACCAATAACCGTTGGTACGCCAATGAAGTAGCCATTAATTCCGAATTCACCTTCACAGTAGGAAGCACATGGAATCACCCGTTTTTTATCCAGTAGATATGATTCAGCCATTTCAATAGCGCATTGCGCTGGTGCATAATATGCCGAACCATTGCCAAGCAGTTTTACAATTTCACCGCCTGCGACGCGGGTACGTTTTACAATGGCCTCCAGTTTATCGGCCGAGATAAGTTCTCCAATAGGAATACCACCCACAGTTGCTGTCCGCGTTATTGGTACCATTGTATCACCATGACCACCAAGCACCATACACTGAACGTCCTGGACTGACAGACCTGTTTCCATTGAAATAAATGCCCGAAAACGACCTGTATCCAGTGCTCCGGCCATACCGACAACCTGGTTTTTAGGGAATCCTGATACCTTAAAGAACGAATACACGATTGCATCTAAGGGATTCGACAGAACGATCACAAAGGCCTTAGGGGCATACTTTTTAACATTTTCAGCAACATTGCTGATTATCTTGATATTGATATTCAACAGGTCTTCGCGATCCATTCCCGGTTTGCGGGGTACGCCAGCCGTAATTATTACTAAATCCGATCCTGCAATCTGTGCAAAATCGGAGCTACCTTCAATATTAACATCGAATCCATCATGTGGCCTGAGCTGCATAATGTCAAGAGCTTTACCCTTAACCA
>PVMS01144348.1_pt1 | contig 25271 bp, 16 predicted proteins | sample 1853461 | NCBI WGS metagenome assembly PVMS01 (sample SAMN08582032, study PRJNA380276) | Marine sediment metagenome, whole genome shotgun sequencing project. | isolation source: ocean sediment barecode stripped | collected 2017
ATTTGTTTATTGGTGCAACTTCTGCCCTGATAAATCTGTCGATCTTCATGATAATCTTTAACACTGGAATCGACGTGGAGATCGCCGCACCAGTAGCTTTTGCTACCGCTGCCATAGTCAACTACCTGCTTAGTATTTCAATCCTCTTTGGAAGTAAGGTCAAATGGAATTCCACAGTTGAGATACTGGTATATGCCTTAGTGGTAATTGCTGTAGGGACATTTGATCTGTACTTTACCAAATTTATGCTTAACGGAGGATTTAGTGCTCATATATCGAAATTACTGGCTACGGGGATGGGTTTTGTACTGAACTTTGCTGGAAGGAAGTATTTGGTTTTCCCAGAAAGAAAGTCTGGAGCCTGGAAACCACAACATCAAAACAGCGGTAACTCAACTGTTAAAAATCCCGAAGTAGAGAAAGTTCAATAGCGACCAGGAAACCGGTACAAGAATCTCCAACCTGGTTGCATTAGGTTAAGAATTCCATCCAGTTAATTTCAACCAGGTCTAAATTGGTAAACTCTTTATCTGAAGCTATAGGTCCAAGATGAGTTTCATCTAACATAAATGGCTGAAGGTGCCATTCTATTCTATCGGATAACACCAAAAGATGCACAATTAATTGTATGAAGTAAAGATTTTTTATTAATAAACAAATATTTGCCCAATATTTAATAACTTTGATCTTATTGAGATTTCCCTTCTGTTCAAGTTAGGATGAAATTTGGTAAATCTGATTCCTTTACGTCAATAAAATTCGTAAATTAATAAACACCATAGCATGCAATTAGTATCACGGTCGTCTTTATTATGAAAAAGTGGGATTTTAATGAAAATAACGAATTCTCGAACGATGTTCCTCAATTTGACTATCGGAAAATACTGGATACTGTAAAAGAGAATTGGTTTGGGTTCATAAGCTGTTTGTTTATAGCCATTACAATTGCATTTGTGCTTAACAGGTATACAACACCAATTTATATTGTTAGGGCCGATATGCTAATTAAATCCGAGAAGGAGAATACCAATCCTGTTGCAGATTTACTTTATGGTAAGGAGTTTTTTGCCAGAAATGCTACTAACCTTGAAAATGAAGCTACATTATTTAAAGCCAGAATCCTGATAGAAAAGACCGTTAAGTCACTGGGCTTTGAAGTAAGCTATTTTAATGAGGGAGATGTAAAGAATGATGAGTTATATAAACAAAGTCTGATTAAAATAGATGTCTATCCCAGCTCAAGCAGAATAGATTATCAAAACCTCTTTCGCTGTCAAATTATCAATGCTAAGAAATATTATCTCGATATAGTGGATCAAAGAAATTTTATTGATAAATCCCTAGATCGGATTAGCGGAGAATCCGTCTATAAGCCTTTCGGAAAGGAAAGAAGGAATTACAATTTTGGTGATACCGTCGAGATTAAGAATTTTCAATTCGTCATAAATATTGCTTCTAAATTGTCAAAAAAGGACAAAGGTCAAATGGTATTGTTCAAATTTAATAGGTTAAGAAGGCTGATATCACAGTACAGATCTAACCTGAAAGTGGAACCGTTGTCCCTTGAAAGTTCAGTTTTGAAAATTAGTATAGAAGGGAGTGTACCTGAGAAAAGTATTGATTTTATCAACACACTAATGGACAATTATATCATCAACGAATTGGACCGAAAGAATGAATCAGCTGAAAAAACAATTAACTTTATAAACAAGCAAATAGTGTTCATGAGTGATTCATTGAGCACAATCGAGGATCGTTTGGAAGGCTTTAAAAAAGTTAATGCCGCAATTGATTTAAGTGAGGAAGGCACCAAACTCTATAGTGCAAGCCAAGAACTAGTTTTAGAGAAGTCTGAAATAAACAGGGAGATCAAGTTTTTAGAAGACTTAGAAAAGTACATATTAAAAGGTAATCTAGAACAAATTATAACTCCGTCGTCATTGGGTATCGACGATCCAACCCTCAATTCGTTGATACTAGAACTTGGTTCAATAGTTGCTGATATCAATACTATGGAAGCAGCAAATGTTTCAAATAACCCATTATTAAGACAGGCCAAGATCAGGATAACCCCACTGAAAGAGCGTATATTGGAAAATATTAACGCGATTCTTTCGACTAGTCGTTACCAACTGGAAGATGTGGAAAGAAATCTTGCTGGTTTACAAAACTCTATGAGAAGGTTGCCAACCGCTGAAAGGGAGCTTATAGACATTGAAAGAACTCATGCCCTAAGTGAATCATTGTATATATTTCTACTCGAGAAAAAAGCAGAAGCCGGGATAGCAAGAGCTTCCAATACCATCGACTACAGAATAATCGATAGAGCAGAAATACAAGGGATTGCTCCTGTAAAACCGAGCCCCATCCTCAACTATCTGGTTGCAATCTTACTAGGTTCATCAATTCCTGGAATTTTTCTATTCTTCAAAGCTTTAGTCAACAATAAAATTACCTCTAAGGAAGAAATATCAAAACTAACCAAGATCCCAGTATTGGGTGTGGTAGCTCATGACAAATACGCAGGAAACCTGGTAGTGCAAGACAACCCGAAATCTGCAATTTCAGAGTCGCTTAGAACTATACGATCAAATTTGAGATACTTGTCAAGTAGCAAGGGCAGAAGTAATATCTATCTAATTACATCCTCCGTTAGTGGAGAGGGTAAAAGTTTTGTGAGCAGGAACCTGGCTTTTCTTTTTGCAAGCCTTGGCAAGAAGACGATTATAATTAATGCAGATTTAAGAAAAAATCATTCCCCTGAAGCAATTTACCTAGGCAATAAATCCTTCTCAAATTCCCTGGGTCTGAGTGATTATTTGGCAGAGATTATCGATAAAGAAGAACTTATTCAGAAAACCAATTTTCAGAATCTTTACATTATTGCACCTGGAGGAATTCCACCTAATCCATCTGAATTGTTAATAAGTGATAGGTTTAAAGATCTTTTGCAAAAACTAAAACTGAACTTTGACTATATATTCCTTGATACCCCTCCTGTTGGATTGTTGTCTGATGGCCTGGAAATGATGGACCTTGCTGATTACATTTTATTCGTGGTAAGACAAGGCTTAACTCTTAAAGAAGATTTGGTTGAAGCGGACAAATTATTTAAAAATGGGAGATACAAAAATATGGCCGTGATACTCAATGATACCAAGATGAAAAGAAATAAGTATGGCTATGGTTATTATCAGGAAATACGGCCAAAACCCAGGAACATAATTAACAGGATCCTTAAAAGACCAAAAGAAAAAATAGAAGGATAACCCTGCAATACACACATCACCATTCACCTACCCTGTGAGCAGGTCAATCATCATGCAAGCCACATTACGTTTGACTACAACAATAAGCGTAAGCAGTGAACTTCAACATTTGTTCAAGTTCAGTATTCTCTATATGGTTGCCTGGTTGACGGTCTATCTTGATCTATCCTCGTCCGTCAGAATGTTAGTGGGAATACTTTTGATTAGTTATCAGTTTACCTCCTATAGAAATGCGTGTTTATAATGTTGATGGTGTATACTTTGCCATTTATGTATGATCTGTTGGGTCAGGAGGCAGTCAGCGGATTAAAATTTCAAAGATTGGTTGCTATACCATTTTTAGGTTTAAGTTTATTGGCCCCAAAGCAAAGAACCTTGCAAATGCACCACAATACAGTAGTGTTGATGGTTGTTGCATTGATAAGTATTCTTGTGATGTCCGATGTTCAGGAGGTAGTTCAAGATGTACCACTGTCACCCGGAATGACTGAGAAAATGGGCATGAAGAATTTTATAGCCCAATTTTTCGATAATGCTATAAAAATACTCTTTCTCTATTTTGTGTTTACCCGGTTGAACAATAAGGAAATTAATTCAGCGTTTATTCTGGTACTTTTTTTTGGGCTTTGCCAATCACTAACATTGATTTACCTGGTAAGCATAAATCCAGAAATGGTTCTGGAATACGGCAAGGCAACCTTCGGAGTTAAGTTTGATAAAGAAGTTCTTTGGAAGAATCCATTCTTTGGTCACAAAAATGACTGGGGTATGTATGGAGTTTATATCATTTACATGGCTTTTATTAAAAAACTGATCGAAGATAAGCTCCATTGGTTCTATTCGATAGTAATCGTTGCTGCAGTAATCACGGTGGGATTAGCCCTGTCAAGGCAGGCGTATGTTTTTACAGGATTGGCCTTCATCCTCATAGTTCTTTGGAAAAGGAACTTTAAGTTTGTACTGTATTTCATCATATTTGCGGTTGCGCTATTACTGTTTACTCCAGACTTTATCGCTAATCGCATGGAAACCTTTGTGGCAGTAGATTCTGGAGGTGAATTCCAGCAACTGTCCAGAAAAGTTTCAGACCTGGCCATTAATCAAGCTGTTAGCAATCTTACAATATTGCCCAGAATGTTTGTTATTGAATGGGAGTATAACTGGTCAGAAGGTTTCTGGAACGGCTTTCTTCATCAACAAGGGATTCTTGGCTTGGTATTTTTACTTTATGTCTATTTCCATCTATTTCAACGTGCAAATTTTTACCATAATTGCAAACGAGATAACCTAAGTAACATCGGAATGTTACTCAAAATCTTTTTGGTGCTAATGTTTTTTGGTTGCTTTAACAGGCGAGATACTAACTTTATGAACTACTACGGAAATATTAGACCAATTGGATTCTTATTTTTCTTTCTACTTTTTTATGCTGAGTACATGTATTTTAGTATGCACAAAACTCTAAAGTCTCAGAGTTCTAAACTTACTGAAGCTTTATGATTCTCCTTCTGACGATCTCCTTGTTTGCTTTTATCTGAAAAACGTATATGCCTGGAGATAGTTGGGTCATATCTATTTTGGTCGAGAATTTATTCCCCGAGGTCTTAACATATTCTCCCTGAAACACATTCCTACCATGATGGCTTGAAATGGCAATGTCAACATCAGCATTAACTCTAAGATCCATTTCCACATTCAGGTTCGAGGCTACCGGCACGGGGTATAACTGCAAACCGATTATATCAGTGTCTGCAATAGTCACCGTGACCGGATCGGAACTGGCTGAACAATTCATGCTGTCAAAAACGGTAACAGTATATACTCCGGATTCCGTGGCAGTGTATGTTTGACTAGCAGCTCCAGCTATTGCCTCGTCATTCAAGGACCATTCATAGAGTACGGCTGCGGTTGCCTGTAATACATCTCCAATTTGTATTATACTTGGAATTTCAGGTTCCTCAGATTTATTAACTACAAATGAAGCAGTACGTACAGAGGAATTCACTCCAGTTACCGTAACAGTGTAGGTTCCGGATGATAAGTTAGTTCTGTTCGCAATTTCGGGACCGTCCAACCATTTGAAGGTATAAGGAGGTACACCACCGTCCACACTCAGCTCAATCGATCCATTTTCATCCTGGCAGTCAGCATTTTCTACGGTTATTGAAAATGTCATTTCAGGAACCGCCGTTTCAACCACTGTAAGTGTAAAAACCTTATTAGTGGAAGCCTGGCCATCAGAGACATTGATTGTGATGTCTGCTGAACCAAACATACCAGTCACAGGTGTAATAGTAACAGTTCTGTTTGCATCGCTTCCTCCTATTGTTACGGATGCGTTGATTATCAGACTTTGATTGCTGGAAGTAGCTGCAACAATCAGATCACTGGTCGCCGTCTCTGCATCACCAACGGTGAACGATACGGCTCCCATAGTTTGATCCTGATCAATGGTTTGATTACTGATGTCACTGATGGTAGGAGCTGTGTTACCCAGTACTTCATTTACAGTTAATACAAAGGTCTCTGAATCCTGCAACTCTCCATCTGATACAGTCACGGTTATAGTGGCTGTGCCGAACTCGCCTGAAACCGGGGTGATAGTTAACGTGCGATTTGAACTACTGCCGCCTGTGGATATAGCGCTATTTGGCACCAATGAAGAATTACTTGAACCCAAAGTTAATGTCAGCGAGGTCGCGGCTGTTTCTGCATCGTCAATAGTAAACGATACAGGTCCCATGGTTTGATCTTGATAAATGCTCTGGTTACTGATATCACTAATGTTCGGTGCCGTATTGTTAGACACTTCACTTACGGTTAATACGAATGTGTCTGACACCTGTAGATCTCCATCCGATACAGTCACCGTAATGGTGACACTGCCGAATTCTCCGGACATCGGTGTAACGGTTACCGTGCGGTCAGAACCGTTGCCACCCAGCACAATCCCGTTGTTGGGTACCAGTGAAGTATTGCCTGATGCAGTGCTTACACTTAGGGAATTTGATGCTGTTTCCAAATCGTTTATGGTAAAAGACACTGGGCCCGTGGTTTCATCCTGGTTTATACTTTGGTTACTGATATCACTGATGGTAGGAGCCAAATTGCCCGAAGAAGTAGAGTTCACACTCAATTCAAAGCTTGTAGAAGACTGGTCCTCTCCATCAAACACTGTAATAGTAATATTCGCAATACCGGATTGTCCTGTGGTTGGGGTAATGGTCACGGTCCGGTTCGGTCCGCTACCACCAAAGACAATGGCACTGTTCGGTACCAGCGAAGTATTGCTGGACTGTGAGGTTATTGTCAGTAAGTTTGAGGCCGTTTCTGCATCATTAATGGTAAAGGACACCGGTCCCATGGTTTGATCCTGATCAATCGTTTGACCGCTGATGATACTGATGGTGGGTACGGTATTGTTGGTTACTTCGTTTACAGTTAATACGAATATCTCTGAATCCTGTAGGTCACCATCTGACACAGTCAAGGTGATAGTGGCGGAACCAAACTCCCCTGCTATTGGGGTAACAGTTACCGTACGGTTAGAGCCACTGCCACCAAGTAAAATAGCACTGTTTGGCACCAATGAAGTATTGCTTGATGCAACTGACAAACTCAACGAATTCAAGGCTGTCTCCGTATCGTCTATGGTAAAGGACACCGGTCCCATGGTCTGATCCTGGTCAATGATTTGATTGCTGATATCACCTATGACCGGAGCCGTGTTACTGGATACTTCCTTTACTGTCAAATCGAATATTTCACTGTCCTGCAGGTCGCCATCCGATACGGTTACCGTAATGTTGGCTGTACCAAACTCCCCTGATGCAGGAGTGACAGTAATGGTCTTGTTAGACCCATTACCCCCGAAAACTATCGCGCCGTTGGGTACCAGGGAGGTATTGTTGCAAACAGCGGTTAAAGCTAAAGAATTTGAAGCCGTTTCTGAATCACCTATGGTAAACGATTCCGGTCCCATTGTTTGATCCTGGTCAATGATTTGATTGCTGATATCACCTATAGTGGGGGCTGTATTGGCGGAAACTTGGATTACCGTTAGTACGAAGGTCTCTGAGTCCTGCAGGTCCCCATCTGATACAGTCAATGTGATGGTGGCGGTGCCAAATTCTCCCGAAACCGGAGTGATGGTTACTGTCCCGTTTGACCCATTTCCTCCAAAAGTGATGGCATTATTGGCTACCAGGGAGGTATTACTAGATCCTCCTGTTAATGTCAGGGAGTTCAAGGCCGTTTCAGCATCGTCAATGGTAAAAGATACCGGACCTAAGGTCTCACCCTGGTCCATACTCTGGTTACTGATGTCACTAATGGTTGGAGCCGTATTGCCGGATACCTGGTTTACTGTGAGCACAAAGGTTTCCGAATTCTGCAACTCGCCGTCCGATACCGTTACTGTGATGGTTGAAGTACCGGATTGTCCCGAGGCCGGCGTGACTGTTACCGTTCGGTTTGAATTGCTCCCTCCAAAGGTGATGGCATTGTTGGGAACCAGAGTGGTATTGTTGGATCCTGCAGTCAGAGTAAGTGAGGAGGCCGAGGTCTCTGCATCGTCGATGGTAAAAGATACCGGACCTAAGGTCTCACCCTGGTCAATACTCTGGTTGCTGATGTCACTAATGGTTGGAGCAGTGTTTGTTTGCCCACCAGCTCTTCCTTCAACTTCTAACTTTTGCTGATATAGCAATTCTTCAAGATTAGTATAGCCATCATTATCATCATCATCATTCGGGTTAGATATTACAAACGCTCGAGAATTCACAGCCAAAGTTGGGTAGGCAGCGTTTACTTCAGTCTGATCCATCCAATCTCCTGTTCTCGTCCTTACTTCATTCATTATCCTGTCATCTACTGGATCCCTATCAATCGGTCGTGCACCAGCATTATCAACGACATACTCCTCAACTTGGGATGTGGACATTATAGTAACCCCATTTAGAGCTAAAGGGTTGCTAGATACCAGTAGTGAGCCTAGACCATCTGATAAAGTGTTTTGATCACTTGGAACGTTTCCGTCAAGTTCATTGCCTTCAAGATACACCTGTCCATTTGCTGTATACCCATACAGAGGATCCCTAATTGTTTGAACACGGGTTTTAAATACGTTGTTTATTGCTGCAACCATGGCTTCACCTGAAGACCCTTGCACCGAAAATCCTGTATGCCTATATCCATAAACTACGTTATTTGCAAATATCATATGAGTCCCATTATTCAACATTGGATTGCGTTGGTTGTTATGAGCAAACAATGTGTTAGTAATACTGAATGGTCCTATGATTTCGTTATTTGGTGTTTTTCCCTTGTTTATCAGGAATCCTTTAGCCCCATTGTAGGTATTGTTTTCAGCCAAACCTTCACTTATAATACAGTGGTCAATGGAAATATCATGGACTAAACCATTGTTATTTTGAAAAACACTCATAGTTTCGTCTTCTCCCCAACTCACTGACACATGATCAAGGTAAACATTATATATATTCTCGGAATTTCCTGCTCCAAACTTAAACCCATCATCTCCATTAAGTCCCGACCTGATTCTAATGTGCTGTATTAGTACATCGTTGGTCTTCACTATTACGCCTCCCTTAATCAAAATTCCAGGAGAAGGTGCTGACTGTCCGGCAATGGTTATGAATGGATTACTTATAGTCACACTGTTGCCAATGTCAATGGTGCCGGAAATTTCAAAAACAACTGTTCTTACACCATTTGCTTTTATAGCATCAGTTAAGGAGCCGGGGCCGCTTGAATTTAGATTGGTAACTCTGATAATCGTTCCCCCGCGTCCACCAGTGGTAAATCTTGCATAACCCTCAGCCTCTGGAAAGATAGGAACTTGTGAGTAAACTACAAATGGAATTGTCAGAATAAAGAGCGTAAACAGAAAACACCTACGTGGATATTGTCTAGCTGAAGAAGTAAAAAAATGTTTAGCTGAAGTATAATAGTTGGCATACAACATAAGGGAACCCAGTTTAAAAAATTCATAATAAGTTGATCCTCCTGGTTGTTGTGTGTTATAACATTTTGTATGCCAAAAGTCGTAATAAGGTATGTTTAAGTAATAAAATCCTGATTCTCAGTAGTATATAATATGGTGCTGTAAAATATTCAGCTCCTGCAATGTCAAATTGATAAAATGAAGTTTCAAAATGACTAAGAATTGAATTATTCTTATTTTTTATTTAACGATTCTTTATTTTAATGGATTGGAGTTCTGTAATAAGTTCTTGATGGGCTTCTAACAAAAATATTACTTGTTTTTTGTTATATAATTTCTGAGGTAAATGATAATACGAATCAATTTAATCTTATTACGCTGTTAAGTTTATGTTTATTTAAGATTAATATATCCAAACTGAGTTTTATTGATCAATCACTTTTCATTTTGATAAAACTTCCAAAAATGTCTGCTATGTAGCCTTCCCTAAGAATCGGACAGTTTTAAAAAAACAAATTTGTAACTTAAACTGTCAAAATGAAACGTACAAAATTCACCGAAAGCCAAATCATTAAGGCTCTAAAAGAGAACGAACAGGGTCGCAAGGTAGGAGATCTGTGCTGGGAAGTGGATATCCATCAAGCCACCTTTTACAACTGTCGCAAAAAGTTCAGTTATGGATGCCGGCCAACTCAAACGACTTAAAGAACTTGAGGATGAGAACAGGCGATTGAGACAGATGTATGCTGACATCAGCCTGGGTAACCAAATGCTTAAGGACGTATTGTCAAAAAAGTGGTAAGCCCTGCACTCAAAAAGAAATGGGTCTGTACCCGATGAAGCTCTATGAAATAAGCATTCGCAGAGTGTGCCTGGTACTTAGTATCTGTCGATCCATGTGGTATTATCAAAGCATCAGGGATGATGGTGAAGTAATCGAAAAACTTACCGAACAGGCTGAGAAGCATCCAACAACAGACTTTTGGATATATCAGTTCAAAATGTGCCAGTCATATCATCCTAAGAAAAGTGGCACACTTTGCTCCGATATAGGTGGCACATCTTCACCGATATATACAGCTTTGACACTTACTTCGGAAGAATCAGACTGCAGGGCTTTATATGGGATAGAAAACGAGTATTAAGAGTATGTAGGGTTATGAAACTGGACTTGAGACGAAAGTACAAAAAGCGATTAATTGTCCCGGTACAAGATCCCCTGGAAGTACCTGATAATGCTAATCATACCTGGAGTGTGGACTTCATGAGTGATGGACGTAAGATCAGGGTATTAAACATCACCGATGATTAATACCGAGAAGCCTTGTCAATAGAAGTAGGCCTGAGCTACCTCTGAGCCGGCAATACGAGTATTTGAAGTACTGGAAGAAGAATTCGGGTTACCAGAAAACCTGCGCTTAGATAATGGACCTGAGTTTCTTCCAATCGTTTTAAACTTTGGTGTGAGGAAAAGCAGATTAATCTGAAATACATTCAGCCAGGAAAGCCCGTGCAGAATGCCTATATCGAAAGGTTCAATAGAATCTTCAGGGAAGATATTCTGGATGCTTACTGGTTTGAAGATCTGGAGCAGTTACGGACATTAATCCACAACTGGAGGGAAGATTACAATCATCACAACCCACATAAATCACATGGAGGTCCACCTCCCAAAACGTACTATAAAAATGCTGTGAAAACTTGAGTAAATTGTCGAATTTACAGAGGTCCGAAAACGGGGAAGGCTACAGCTACGCATGATCTAAAAACTGCTTATTGTCAAAAAACGAAGAAAAATTCAGATGGCATTGATCCTAGCTAACCAATTGCCATACACGATAAGACGATATAGAAAATTCCCATTATCCGCAATTCCAAGTTTATTGTCTCTTACAATTTTTTGGAGCAAGTTATTATTCAAGCCCATATCTGTTCTTACCAAGATATCAAGGCTATCATTGAATGAACTCTTTTTGAACCATTCTCTTAATGGCACATTAAAACCTTTTTTAGGGGCATTTAATACAGATTTGGGTAAATTACTCTTAAAAGTATTCCTTAATATAGATTTTGTCCTGTAACCAGGTAGTTTAATGTTTTTATGTGCCAGGTACAAAGTTTCTACTAGTCTATGATCTAAGAACGGTATACGGGTTTCAAGGGAGTGCGCCATGGCCATTCGATCTACTTTCACCAACATTTGATCTGGAAGATAAACTTTAAATTGTAAGAACATTAACTTATAAAATGGGTCGTTAAACCTGCATTCTGTCAGGACCTCTTCAAAGTAGTCTTCTATACTTAAACATTTATCTACAATAAGGTCTTTCGGAGTATATGGTTCACTTAAAGAGTTTTTAATTAAAATACGTTCGAGGAAAGAATATTCCGCGTACACAAGAATTTTTTGAATTCTATTTAGTTTATACCTCATATCCCCTGAAAACTGCTGTGAGATTCTACTTATAATTTTTGGAGAATAATATCTGAAAAACGAGGGACTCCTACGATACTGGCTTGCAAATTTCTCCCCACGAAACGCTCTGTATCCTGATAGCACTTCATCTCCTCCATCTCCGGTTAAAACCATTTTTACATTTTTTCTAGCGTATTCTGCTAGATAGCTAGTAGGTATAGCAGCGGGATCGGAAAAAGGCTCATCATAGTGATATAAAATTTTATTAATTGAATTCTCAAACGAGCTGGGTTCAACTATCTGTTCGTGATGTTTGGTCTCATTCATTTCAGCCACTTGTCGGGCTAATTTTCTTTCGTCATAATTTTTTTCCTTAAAACCAATGGTGAAAGTTTCAACGGGTATATTGCTAATATCCGACATCACCGATACAATACTTGCTGAATCAAGCCCGCCGCTTAGAAAAGCTCCAAAAGGAACATCACTGCGCATTCGCAGGTTTATGGAGTCTTTGAATAATCTTAAAAATTCTTTTTCTATATATTCTTTGTCCGTGTTCAGGTCTGACTCATTGACATCTGGTAAATTCCAATATCTTCCTTCTATTAACTTACCATCTCTCAACACAACATAAGATCCAGCAGAAAGCTTTTTAATACCTTTGTAGTAAGTGTATGGAGCAGGTATAAAACCCAGATAAAGATATAATTCCAGCAGTTCCAAACATGGCTTGGCCTGAATACCATAAGGTATTAAACTTTTAATTTCTGATCCAAATACAAGTGTATTATCCTGTATTGTATAATATAATGGCTTCTCACCAATACGGTCCCGTGATAACAGTAGAAGTTGCTTTTGTTTATCCCATAATGCGAAGCTCCACATGCCATTAAACTTATTGTGACATTCAAGACCCCATTGTTTATAAGCATTAATAATAACTTCAGTATCTGAATGAGTTTTGAAATTATGGCCTAACTTTGTTAATGTCTTGGTAAGTTCCAAGTAATTATAAATCTCACCGTTGAAAACCAAGACCTGATTCCCATCAGAACTATACATAGGTTGATCCCCGGTGTGGAGATCAATAATTGATAGCCTGCGGTGTCCAAGGCCGATGTTCTGTTCAACGTAATAACCATGACCATCTGGACCCCGGTGAAGAATTGCCTTGGTCATATTCTCCAGTTTCAAATGATCAACATCTCGCTCTTTATCAAAGTGGGCGATTCCGCAGATTCCACACATATTTAATAGAGTTTAAGCTTTAACCAAGATCCGTTTGTCATTCTTTGGATTTGTTAGATCATGATATAAGCGAATGTACTTTTGCGTCATTTTTTTCAGACTGAACTTATCACGAATCCTGTCTCTGCCCTCGTTCCCCATTTTAATCGCCAAGGTTTCATTATCCAAGAGCAACAATATTTTCTCAGCTAGAGCCTGCGGAGATTGAGGTTTTACTAAAAATCCAGTTTTACCATCCAAGACCAGTTCTTTGGTGCCTCCACCATCCGTTGCTACAACAGGTTTACCTAAGGCCATGTACTCCATGATGGAATTTGAAATACCTTCAGTATAAGTAGAAAGTACTCCTATACTAAATACATTGACAATAGCCTCAACTCGTGATTGAACTCCTAGGTAGAAGATTCTCTCTTTTAACCTTGAAGCTACTGACTCTTTGATCACTTTCAATTCCTTACCATTACCTACACATACAAAACAAACATCATCATTTTTCTCCAGTACAATCTGAGCTGCCTTCAAATAAGTTCTATAGTCTTTATACTTGGAAAACGCGGCAACCATTCCTACGATGTTTTTAAATTTTAAATTATGCTGTTTCCTTATGTGATCCTCCGAAACCAGGTTATCGAGTCTTGTAAAATCAAAGCCATTGTAGATATATTTACTTTTGTTATTTGGCGCATTGTAAGCAAGTAATCCTGCCTCAGAATTAGCCAAAATTATTTTTGAAAACGGAAAAGTGATTTTTGACCTTACCCATCGACGACTAAATAAACCTAGTGTCCTCGGAGCGTCCACAATCATTGCGTTTATTAATGGTATTCCTAAAACCAAAGCAATGGGTACTGAATATACTGTGGCCATTGCTTCCCATGAATGCAATACTGTTGGCCGGAATTTTTTACACATTCTGTACAGTTCGAAGAAAGCTGTAGGATCCTTATTAATTTTACGTTTAATAATATGGATTTTTACGTCGATTTTGACAAACTCATCATACTCTATTATGTTTGAAAAAACCACTACCTCACATTCAACTTGTTCCACCTTGAGTTCTTTGATCAACTCAAGTAGTCTTCTCTCCTTCCCACCCCGATGGAGGGCATCTACTAACATTAGGATTTTCAAATCGGACAAAAGTACTATTTTCTTAAGTAAAAGTACTATTATTGTCAAAGCAAAAATTGAATTCTAAAAAATATTCATTTAATTATTTTTAATTCAAAACATTATCTGTTTATCATTTGAATAACCCAATCCGCATTATCAAGAAAAAGGAGATTTGGTTCCCAACCACTATTGGGTGGATAGTAATTCTAATTTTATCTATATCCATTTCTTATCTGCTCATTAAAAATTCCTATCTATATTTATCCATTAATAAACCGTACGCAGGTGGTTTTTTGGTGATCGATGGTGCACTACCAGACTATGCTTTTGATCAATCAATTAAACGCTTCAAGCAATTACAGTGTGAACTCATAGTGACCACTGGGGGGCCAGTTCCAATAGGGTCATATCATCAACGATTTTCCAATTATTCAGAAGTGGGCAAAGAAAAATTAATTCGGTTTGGATTTGATCCAATGAAAATAATCGCCATTCCTGGTCCACATGTTCTCAGGGATCGAACCTATAACAATGCCGTTTCAGTAAGGAAATGGTTAGACTCAATCTCTATTCAAACCGACGTAATAAACGTTCTTTGTGTTGGACCTCATGCTAGGAGGACAAGATTGCTCTATAAAAGAGCATTTGAAAACCAATATAAAATAGGTATAATTTCTCTTAGTGAGTTAGGTTATGATAAAGACGAATGGTGGAAGTCCAGCATTGGATTTCGTACTGTAATAGGTGAAATTATAGCTTATTTATATGTTAAATGCTGTTTCCACCCAGTATATGAAGCACAGAAACAACTACTAAAATGAAAGTAGATTTCATGATTATCGGGGCGCAAAAAAGTGGTACTACTAGTTTATCCTATTACTTGTCGAATCACCCTGCTGTTTGTTATTGCCTGGAAAAAGAACCGGAATTTTTCAGCACAGAAGCAAACTGGCAGGACAAGATTGACAAATATCATAAATTGTTTGAACCACAGGGCGCCCAACTTTTAGGAGAGGCGTCTACGAATTATTCAATGCTTGCAGATTTTCCTAAAACTGCAGAAAGGATACATTCTTATAATCCTGATACTAAACTTATTTATATTACCAGGGACCCAGTTGAAAGAATTAGATCACATTATGCCCACCGTCTGGTCCGAAAAAACGTCCTGGGTGATCTTCACACAGAAGTACTAAATAATCCAAGTTATATTGATCGATCCAAATATTACCGACAGATTGAACCGTATTTGCGTTTGTTTGGCAAAGACCAAATCCTACTTTTACTTTTTGAAGAGTTAGTTTCCAAACCTCAAGCTACTTTGCTTCAAGTGGCTTCATTTTTAAATATTAATTCCGCTCATTTCTCTTTTGATACCCAATTTACTGATAAAAACAGATCAACGAATCGAAATGTATTGCCAGACAAAGGATTAACCAGACTACTTACTCCCTTAAAGAGGGTACGTCGTTATTTTCCAGAATCATTAATAAAGAGGCTTCTTAGCCTCATTGGCAACAAACTACCGGAGAAGCCTGAGTTTTCCGAAGAACTGAAACGTGAACTTTACTTTCAATTGAAGGATGATGCTTACTTATTCGAACAACTTTATGGACGTAAAATAATAGAATGGAAACAGTACTAACTATAATAATAACCTACCAATTTTTTTTAAACTCGCCGGTAATAATGAAACAAATAGTTTTTGTTGGTCTATGCTAAAAACTGGGTTCAATTTTAGCATTGCGATGTAAAACAAAACACCCAGTAATATCTTGACTAATAGCAGTCCTTCCCAGAAATAATCCATTAAGTAAATTATCAGAAGGGTTGTAAGAGCGTTTATTACTGATCGAAACGTAGCTCTTAAAGGAATATGAATGGTAACGAGTCTAGATGACATTACAAATATGATTATATTCTTAAGCACTACACTCAAAGAGGTTGCAATGGCCATCCCAAGTGCCCCATAATGATAGGAGAATGGAATTCCAACTGCAACATTTAATATTACCGAAAGTTTGGAGTACAATAGAATCTCGGGTCTTTTGATAGCCTTCGCCACCAAACCGAGCGGAATCGCATAAAATACAATAAAGAAAAGAAAGATCAATAGTGGCCAGTAGGCTTCTAGTACATAGTCCTGATCAAAAACAAGCACCAAAAGTCTTTCACCCAAAGGATAAAAAATTGCAATAAATAGAAACCCGACGATGCTATTTGCATTGAATAAAAACTGAAACATCCTGTTAAGATCCGACTTTTTTGAAGACTCATCGTATTTGTTGTAAAAAGCAGGCTCTAAAACGGATTTAAACATTTGATGAGGGTAAAAGAACATCAATTGCCTTAAAACCCTGGTGGCAATTGCGTAAACTGCAACTTGAGTATTTGTCGAAAAATATCCTAACATGTAACGATCAATATCCGTCCCCAGGAAAGAAGTTCCCATACTGTTTATGTAACTAATCCGTCTATAATTTTTCTCCTCGGAAGTTTCATTACTCAGTTTTAAAAGCTCTTTGAATTCAGGTAATTTAAACCTTATGCTAAATAGAGTACATGCCAGTATCGTGCTTAACGCAGTAGCTAGTGTAAACCCAACAATAAAAAAGTCAAATTGCTCTTGCTGAAAAACGCCCAGAAGAATAGTGCCAACACGAATTAACTGATGAATCACACTCAAAAACAATACGTATTTTTGTAAGAATTTAGCATTTAAGGCAGTTATTAGATTGGTGTAAACGACATGACAGACAACGCTTAACTGATAAATAACAAACGCAAAATAGTAATCTGCAAGTCCAAAAGGTTCTGCATAGTAGTTAAATAATCCAACGAGTGTTATTGAAATGATAGCCGCCAATACAGTCCTCTGAAAAACTATCTTCCAGATTTTATCTCCTATCAGCAACTTATCCTGGATATTTGGGATATACCTGATGATGTATGCATCATATCCCAATGAGATGAATAAGTTAAACAGCAATGGTAGACCGGTAATAATGACCAACACACCGTATTCCTCTCCATCCAGGTAGCGTACAAGAAAAACCATCCCAAACAACGCCACTAATGTATTGAACACAGATATGGCTATGGAATATGGGATGGCCTTACGGGTATGACTTTTGAGCGTCATTATGACTTAGTAAGCAAATGCTTAGTAAAAAGGAGCCCAAAAATAAGAACTACATCTTTAATTCTTATTTATATAAGAAATTGTTTTTATCTTTTAGAAGCATTATGAACATTAGCTTTCCAAAAACGAATTTTTAATTTGCTAAAACAAGGATAATCCACATTGAACACGACAATTCATTCCAAAAAAATTTGCATTGGATTACTAATCGACTCCCAAGAAATCCCGGCATGGCAATTGCTGATGATCGAAAAAATTCAGCAGCTAAAGTTCCCTGAGATTATCTTAGCTGTGCAAAATTACCCCGCAAAATACAAGGGTTTATCACTTTATCACGCAATTATTAATCTTGATCTAAAAGTAAGAAATGTTAATCCCAATGCACTGTCTAGGAAAAGTTTTAAATTATTGTTGCCTGATATCGAAATTATAAAGCTGGGCCATCCAAAGGCCCAAGGAGAAGTGGTAATTTCTGAATCTGAGTTCACTCGAATAAATGAGTTCGGCGTAAACCTATGGCTTCAGTTAGCTTCAGGTAATTTTGGCAATTCTTTGTTGGTAAATGCAGATTTTGGAATATGGAGATTCGAGGATTTTGATAAGAATTTCCTTAGTATTGTTCAAGGTTTCTGGGAAGTCCTGAGCGGAAAACCAATGATTGAAAGTATTTTGAGTGTACAAACTAAGACTCAAAACAGTATTATTTACAAATCATATTCTTCCGTTTGGTCCCTTTATGTAAATCAAACCATAAATCCACATTATTGGAAAGCTTCATCTTTCATACCTCGTAAATTGGCAGATCTTATCTCATTAGGAAAAAGAGATTTCTTCGTGTCGATTTCAGGTATTGATAATCGAAATGAGTTTTTGCCACACAAAACACCAGAAACATTAAAATTGATTTGGCCCACAATCAAGCATTCAGCTCGGTTCATGGCAGATAAACTCAATAAGAGATTATTCAAAAGAAAATGGATATTAATGTATTCTGTTTCGCCTGCAGAGAATAATTCCTTTGGTGACTTTAAATGGCTACTTCCTCCGAAGGACAGACATTGGGCGGATCCTTTTATCATATACCAAAACAATAAATATTATATTTATTTTGAAGAATTTGGTCCTACAATGTCCGATAAAGGCCATATATCACTTATCACACTGGACGAACAGGGGAGTATTAGCAGCCCGGTTATAGTTTTGCAAAGACCTTATCATTTGTCCTATCCATTCATCTTTTATTGGGAAGATGCTTATTACATGGTACCTGAAACATCAGAGAACAAAGCCATAGAATTGTATAAGTGTATCTGTTTTCCCGATCAATGGGAATATCAGTATGATCTAATGACGAATATCGATGCCTATGACTCGACCATTGTAGAATACAAACAAAAATGGTGGTTATTTGCTAATATCAAAGAAAACAAAGGTGCTTTGTCTTGGGATGAGTTATCTGTCTATTATTCGGATAGTCCCATAAGTCAAAACTGGAGACCTCACCCTAAAAATCCTGTGATTTCTGATGCCTGTAAAGCCAGGCCCGCTGGAAAATTATATATTGAGAATGGAGTTTTATTCCGGCCTTCACAAAATTGTGCTATGCATTATGGCTATGGTTTGAAAATAAACAAAGTATTGACCTTGACCACTGAGGAATACACGGAGCAAGAGGAAATCTCCTATGAACCCAACTGGAATAGCAAAATCAAAGGACTACATACAATTAATAAAACTGCAAAGGCAACAATCATCGATGCATTACTTGAAGAATAAAGAGAACCAAAATGAAAATAATAGGGTTTAATAACTATGAACAGGGATATTTATCATACAAGTATTTTTAAAAAATTCAAGCTATACAGTTCATGGTCAAGCACATCAAAAATAAACTGATCATTTTTTTATTGGTGTGGTTTTATTCAATTGGCATAGTCATTTCCCAAACTTCAGTCCCCACTTTCCATTGCATTAGTTTATACTGGAATCCTGAATCCGGAAGTGCTGAGAATACCTGCTACGTTAGCTATCGGATCAATGGGGCCAAGGAATGGAAAGCGGCTTATCCACTATGGTTTGACCTGCGAAATAATGAGTACCGGGGTAGCTTAGTCCATCTAAAATCCAGTACAACTTACGAAATAAAACTGGAGCTTGAGAGTTCATATGCAAGTGCAGTGTTCAAAACTACTACCTGGAATGAAAAAGTTCCAATTGCAGAAACAATTCACCTACCCAAATTCTCTGATCAGACTTTGTTTATAAATCGGTCAGGAAGCAGTTCTGGGTACATTGAGTATACTTCACCGCCTGGAGATACGTCTATAATCGATGTAAACAATAAACAAAAGGTCTGTATTAACATCGCGCCAAATGTTTCACACATTGTTATCAAAGGCTTAATTATAAAAGGAGCAAGATCACACGGAATTATAATTAATGACGATTCTCATGATATAATTATAGAAGACAATGACATCAGCAACTGGGGAACCATTGATAAGGATAAATGGGGGTTAGATAGACAATCGGGGATATTTTCAGGAATAAAAGATCAAAATATTTCACGAATTATCATACAGCGAAACAAAATCCATCACCCTAGGTCTGGTTCAAACAGTTGGGCAGAAAAGCGTCTATCCAATCCATCTGAAAGTTCATCTGGCTACTCAAACCATCCTAAAGGCCCAAATGCAATTCATCTGGGGCAGACAAATGGAAGTCTCGTTATTCGATATAATGAAATTTACTCAAGTGAAAACCACTATTTTAATGACGGTCTTGGTGGTGCCGGCAACTACAGTTTCAAGGGCTTTCCAAACCGTGATTCGGATATATATGGAAATATTATATCGCATTGCTGGGATGATGGAATTGAAAGTGAGGGAGCTAACCAGAACGTCCGAATATGGAGTAACTTTATAGATAAAACTTTTGTCAAAATAGCCATCTCCGGAACTTCGATTGGACCCTTATATATCTGGCGAAATATTGCCTTTAAAAGTAGAAGAAGTGCCTTGGAAAGCAATCCTGATAAATACGAGAGAGGGCCATTTATCAAGGCCGGTGGCAAAAGTTTAAATAGTGTCTTTTATGGCGGAGGAAAAACGTTTGTTTTTCATAACACCGTGCTACAACCATCTAGTACAAGAAATTATTCGCTGGGTTGCGGGGCAGCAATACAATCCTCTGGAGGTATTCTTCACAATCTTGTAACAAGAAACAATATTTTTCTAAACTACAAAACCTGGCAAGCCACTTTCCTTAACAAAGGAAAAAGTTGCTCAAATGATTTTAATTTCGATATCTACACCGGTAAAATCTTGGATTTCTGCACTACAAACAGGCATCAACAGAATGGTTTCAAAATTAAGAACAGTAATGCGATCAAATTCAAATTGACTAACAAACTTGGTTATTCATTGGCACCGGGTTCAATTGGAGAGGATTCAGCATTGAAAATACCCAATTTCAATGATCATTTTCATGGGGGTGGGCCTGACTTCGGCGCTCTGGAAACAGAAAACAATGCAATGTTCGGTGTGAGTCTAGGAAGGTACTAACTTTAAAATTGATCCAATTCTTGGTGTTTCTGGCTGTTACTTCCTTATTAATCAATCTGTTTAACAAAAAGTGAATAGTGTAAATTGATGAAATTATTATTCTTTGACCAAAGAATACCATTTCTATTAGAAAATAGGGGAGAACCTATAGGAGGAGCCAGTACAAGGGTTTTCCATCTAATTACAGAACTATCGAGACAAGGCCATCGAACTGGTATTCTAACCTGGATAGGAGCAAATTCAAAAGTAAAAGAACACCCCGGCTTTGATATAGTCGAATCGTATCGTTTTCTTGATCTCATTCCTCATTCAAGAAGTAAGATAAAAGGATATGATTTCATATACGATCGATTCCTCATGTACAAAGCAGTTAAAGCTTATAATCCTGACTTTATGTTTCAAATTTGTAGCGCCCTAAATACCGGTGTATTAGCTTGGATCGCAAATCGATTAAGCATTCCCTTTGTATTTTTAGCAGCCAGCAATGCAGATGCAGATGGAGGTTATGAAAATATACTTAACAAAATATCACAATACTCCTATCAATACGGTCTTCGTAATGCAAGATTGATTATCTGTCAAAATTCGTATCAGTATAATCTGTTCAGAAGAAAGTTCAAAAAAGAGAAATTATTGCTTATGCCCAATCCATTTAGATATCAGGGGTCACTGCCTTCGCCCAGGCCTTATAAGGACCGTAAATATGTAGCTTGGCTCGGTAATTTTAGTCCGGTTAAAAACCTGCCTATACTTTCAAGCATTGCCAAAGCACTTCCCCAGGTGAAATTTAAAATAGCTGGATCTTTAATGAGAACTACTAACCAAGAAATATTAAGTGCACTTAAAGATTTAGAAACATACAAGAACGTAGAACTAGTTGGTAGACTGACAAGAAATCAGGTATTCCCATTTTTATCTAATGCTTATTTGCTTTTAAACACTTCATTTCTTGAGGGTTTTTCTAACACATTTTTGGAATCATTTGCAGTAGGGACATCGGTTGTGACCAGAAATTGTATTGATCCGGATCAAATTATAAACACACATAGGATCGGAGCCACCATGGAGAATTATGAGGACCTTACTGAGGCCATAGCAACCGCCATTAGTGATCCAAACTTCGACGACATGGTCGTTCGGTGTGTAAATTATGTAAGCCAATTTCACGACGTCACTTCCATATGTGAAAAGCTGGTCGAAAAGCTAAAATACCTTCAAAATTCAAATAATTAATTAGGAATAGTAGACTTGTTTCTGGAGCTAAAAGAAATCGGGACCGCTTCCTAAACTAGTATCTCAACATTTCAGCGTCAGATTCGCTGTCGGTGAAATGCCAATTATTAATATTGCTAATTTTATTCTGACTAATTGAGTCAAGACAATTAAGGTTACCAAGCATTAAAGTTTTCCTGCCCCCAGATCCTTTTCCTTTATAAAACCATAACTTTTTCAAGACTTTTTTAAATACTTTGTTGGTGATTACACACTGAATTGTTGTTACGTTTTTCTCTCTACTTAACTTAATTGCTTTATTGAGTAAAGCCAGAATAGTATTGTTATCCTGAGGATCTGCCATAAAATCTACAACTTTACAGGTGATGTGATCTTCATACTTTTGAAAGGCCAGTATAATAAATCCAAAAATATTCCTCTCCTTCTCAACAGCATAAATTACCTCATGACTATATGGTCTATCAATATATTTCCAGTTTAAATATTGAGAATCCTTATACGTTTGAAACCCCATTTTCGGAATCACTTTACCAAGAAATGAATCGAAGGATGCATCAAAACGTTTCACCTGCAAAATTCGTCCAAAGACTCCTACCTTCGGTTTAGTAGCTATATCTATAATCCTAATTATTTTCGAGCATGTTACGCTGATCCATTTGGCTAACCGCCTATTTTTAATTGCTTTTTGTACAGCTTTGTAAGGTATAAGTGTTTTCCAGTAGATATCGGCATTAGTTTCCAAGTACTTTCTTCTGCGTTGCATTTGCAAATTCAAGGATGTCATCCCAGACAAACAAATCAGGGCAGTAGATTCTTTTTCAATAGCGTTGGCTAAAGACATGGTTATCCAAAAACCCTTTCCCATTTTCCTATATTCTGGATCAACATACAAGTCATGCACATAATAGCCTTTATGGGATTTACCATCTATAAAGAAATAATTGGGCATTCTACCATGAAATGCAATGATCTTTCCTTGGTTTTCTACAACAAAATAAGTTGTTTCTTCAAGATCTGCACTGGGATTGCTAAATGCGAGCCATTCCATTAATTCAACTCTTTTTTTCACTCCCTCATTATCAATGCTTGCCCTGGTTGCAATTAAGTTTTTTATCTCATTAAAGTCTTCTCTTTTTAATCCTCGAATTAAAGGCTTATAAACGGTCATTTACAATTACTCATATAAGGTCGGACTCAATTTTGAATACTAAAATATAAATATTCTTTTATAAAGTATTAATTATTTTATTGAAATTCACAAAAAAGTTTTAATTTGCTTCCAATATAGAGAATCAATGAGCTATAGAGAATCAATGAGCCTTTTAATTGCAACTCAATCTTATAAGAACGACACGCCGACCCCTTTTGGATTGTTACTTGAATTGTGTTTATCGAAAGGAAAGATAATCCGTCAGCTAAAGATAAATACTCCAGTCGAATCTGAAGAAGGAGGAAGGCTAAAGCCTGGTTTAAGAGGTTTGTTTCGCTTCAAATCAAAAATCTATACCTGCTCTTGGAATTCTGTCTTCATCGTTGACCAGGAAAGCTTTTGCGTAGAAAAAACCATTTCTCACAAGTGGATGTCTGACCTGCATGGACTTTATGTAGATGAAAGTGGAATTTGGGTTACTTCTTCATATCCTGACGCAGTGATTTTATATGATTTCCAGGGGCATCCAATTGCTTCTCTTTGGTTTCCAGAAACACACTTGTATAAATATCCGGCAAAAGTTGATAGAGAAATGGACTGGAGTAAGAAGGGCAAACATTTCAGGGGATTTAGGGAGTTTCATGCAAATCATGTTGAAGTAAATGGCAATTATGTTTATGTAACTGGGAGGGGTGAAAAATTAAACAATGGAAAAATAGTCTATTTCCCAAAGGATTCTTTCATATCAGAAGGTAAAGTAAGTGATTTTGATCTAAGAGTCTATTGCAGTAGTTTGTATGGTCCCCATGACGGTATTTGGCAGGATACAAATATATGGGTTACTGAAACCAACAAGAGTACAATAGCAATAATTGACAAGAATCGAAAAGTTTCATTTCGAAAGAAGGTAATTTCAAAAGAAGGGGAGAAAATTGAATACGAAGGGATAATGGATTTCGTAAAAACTACCTACAAAAGATTAAAAGGTAAACCCGTAAAACGTACTCATTGGACCCGGGGTTTATGTATAACTGAAAACAGCGTCTTTGTTGGTCAATCTGTTTTAGCAGGGAGTAATAGTCTAGCCCGTGTGGTAGAAATTTGCAAATCTTCTCTCAAAGTTAGGGACTGTATAAATCTCGATATTGCAGATTATCCGGAAACCCGGATCTTTCAATTAATTAAAAACTAAAAAACAGTCTAGTATTAGAAGAAACGCTTCAATATTATAGACTGTTTCTGGTATATTGATAGCTAGGAATATTATTTTGAAGCCTAATAACTGTGAGAATATTGCATGTAACAAACCTTTTCCCTTATAAGGAAAATCCCATCTTTGGGATCTTTGTAAAGGAACAAATAGATTCTCTAAATGCGTTAGGGATTGAAAACGAGGTATGCTTTATCAACGCCAAATCCGATGGTAAAATGGCGTATTTCAATTCCGTTAACAAAATCAAAAGACTATCAAGAGACGTGGACATTATTCATTGTCATCACTCCTACGCAGCGTTTATAACATTAATTTTTGCCAGAGTTAAGAACCCAGTGATAACATCTTTTTTAAATGTTTTGGGTGGAGAAGGTCATTTTGGTTTTATTGAAAAAATTATACACAAAAGTGTGGTATCAGGATCAGCAGCACTTATTGTAAAGAATGATCACAATATTCACCTCAAGTACCCCGGTAAAGGATATTATATGCCAAATGGTGTAAATATGGAATTTTTTAAACCTGAATCAAAGGAAATATCTAACCTGAAACTGGGTATCGAAAATGGAAAATACATCTTGTTTGTTTCTGGAGGGAACAAGTTTCGGCGTCAAAAGCGATATGATATCTTCCTAAAGGTGGTGCAGATTTTGAATGATAAATATGATGCAGGAGTAAAAGAATTATGTCTTGTAAATGCACCTAGGAATTTAGTTCCATATTATTTTAATTCCTCAGAAGTACACCTATTGCCATCTGATTTTGAAGGTTCACCCAACTCAGTAAAAGAAGCATTAGCATGTAATATTCCGGTAGTCGCAACAAGCGTTGGTAATATTGCCTGTATGATAGATGGTTTAGAAGGGTGCTATTTAAGTACATCCAATGATCCAATGGTTTTGGCAAGTTTAGTAATTAAATCATTGAACCGGTCCCACACAATTAAAGGACGACAAATG
>PVMS01037384.1_pt1 | contig 25235 bp, 30 predicted proteins | sample 1853461 | NCBI WGS metagenome assembly PVMS01 (sample SAMN08582032, study PRJNA380276) | Marine sediment metagenome, whole genome shotgun sequencing project. | isolation source: ocean sediment barecode stripped | collected 2017
CCACAGAAGTATCCAAGACAACTCATTTTAAAATCAATGCATCAAAACACCCGAATGTTTAATAGACGCAGTTCTTGCATTTGATAAATTTGGTGTTTCATTAACTAATTTGGCAGATAAATTAGAAAGTGTCAAAATACAGAAGAAATTGAAAAAACTAACACCAGAGAAAAAAAAGGAGTTATTGGATAAAGCATTTGAAATGAAAGGAACTTTCAAAAGCCAAAAAGATAAAAAACCAGTGGTTCAATATATAAAACCACTGGTTGAAATGGTTAAACCATTTATAAAACGAGTGATTGTCTCCTCTAGTCCTCTTCTATATAAAAATACATATTTGAAAGAAAAGGAAATAATAAACACATTAAATTTGGAAAGCTCTGTGTTTTGCTATCGAATGATACTCTTGTCTGAAAATGCCACCAAAAAGATCGTTACAAAGCCATTATCGCTTCCCTCGCCCACCGACAAAGAAGGTGGTAAAAGACGTAAGAAAACTAGAAAAAAGAAAAGACGTAAAAAACGTAAGTCAAATAAGAAGCGTAAAAACAAAAAAAAGAGAACTAAGCGTAAAAATAAAAAAAGGAGGACGAAAAAAAGACGTAGACGTTAAATCTTAGTGATTGCTACTTTGCATTGAGTTGCAAAATATCCGACCAATTCATCATTCTTATAATCATCTAGGTATTTAATCTCTCCAATCTCAGCAGCTAAGAGCATTCTACAACAAATAATACACGGGTAATGTGTAATATAAGCAGTAGCACCTTTACAACTTACGGCACGCTTAGTTCTCCTTTTTTTGTTTTTATGTTTCTTATTTGACTTGCGTTTTTTACGTTTTTTACGTCTTTTCTTTTTTCTAGTTTTCTTTCGTCTTTTACCTCCGACCCACACCGATGGAGTTACAGGAGGAGTAGTAGAAGTAGTTGAAGTAGTTGGTAAAAATTTTCTTGTCAGCGTAGTTATTTTTTTTTGCGCCCTTCCCATCAAACTGTCTTGTGGATTTTGGACCCATGCTCCTGTCGTTTTTGATTTCTTTTTTTTAAACTGCCTTGTTGTTTTTGAGTTGCAAAATATGTATCAATAAAGTAAGGGCTACCCGTCGCAACTTTAGCTAAGTAAACATTGACCTTGTATCTTTGTGGTGGTTTTAATAGAGAACTAGATAATATAATTCCTTGTTTTATAAATGGATCACACATTTTTATAATTGGAGCTAACTGCCCACTACCCACTGATTTTGTATATTTACAATTCTTTTTTTGGGGATTTATATAAAATAATTGGTTTTGTAATTCACTCTTTTTCTCCTGAGATAAATTTTTGAATTCCTTTTTTGTACTTTCCTGTTCTAACGCAATTGCTACTTTTGTTAAAAAATCACCAATTTTACCAAATGTATCAACCGCAACTATCAAACATTCCGCCAAGTCTTTTCCTCCGCCTCCTACTTTTGTCATGCTCGTACCCTTTGTTTTTTGTTCGGATAGGGCGTGTCCACCACCAGTTCGAACAAAATATTCCCCAGCATTACCTAATGCGTCTGACACGGCATCCGCTGCACCAGACAGTGCATTTGAGGTTGCTTCTACTGCTCCCGCAGCCGCTGATGAAACTGCATCAACCGGTGCGCTAAATGTACTTTCTACAGCTTCTCTTGCTGCTTCTCTTGCGGCATCACCCGCTGCCGTAGCAATCTCGTCTGCAACCCCATCTATATATGGTGAAAATAATGATATAATCGAATCTTTTAAACCATTTAAAATCTCAGTTAAACCGTCGTACTCTGGAAATGCTCTCCCTAAGATAGCGTAAAGTGTTGACTTTAATCCATTCAAGTTATATACTGCAAAGTCAAATATAGTTTCAATAAAAACCCTTATATAATATAAAATATTTCCAGCAATTACAGTTCCTTCTATTAAGCCACCGGTTATAAATGTTATAAAATTTACGTAAGCTAGGGCAAAAATAATCAATGTCATGCTTTGCATTGTACCTCCCAAAAAACCACCTATCATCGGCGCAGAACCTCCAAGCGCTCTCATTATCCGTGAACTAGTCATTGCAACTTGATAATAAATTTTATGAACCAATACTAAAACTACAATGATTAAACTAATCAATGATAGGAAACAATATACTATTCGCATAAGTTCTGTTGGAGGAGGTATGCACTCTGCCATTTTGTCTTGAATACTTTTGAATCCTTTTTTTAATTCGCCATGCATAGCATCGACTCCTTGTTGAACACCTTCAATAGAAGCGATAGCTTGCATGACTCCATTGCCTATTTCATCTTGATTTACCAATTCCTCAGCATTCATATTTACTAAGATATTAAGCGCTTGTTCAACATTAGTAAATCGCTGGTTCACCTCGTTGCGAAAACGGTTCTGTTCTTCCGAATCCTCTTGTTTCTGCTCTTGTTGTTGATATTGTAGTGGGTTTTGTCCCATCGGACTACTGCCATCTGTAACCGCTGGTGGATACTTGTAGTCGAATAAAATTCTTTCTTGTAAAAGCTTTATTAGTTGGGTTATGTTTTGTTTTATCGTTCTATCCGTACAGTATTGCTGTCGTTGACGAAGATACATCGCTAATTGAGTCAAGTAGCGATTATCATTTTTATTATTATTATAATTTGTAAGTGCTGTATTATCCCCATCTATGCAGGGGGAATCTTTAATTCTTGTAAAAAGATTTTGTTCGCTTGTCAAATTAGCTTGCGAAGCCATTATATAGTAATGGAATATAATTAATTACAACTCGCTGGCATATTTGCTAAGTTTCATGATAAAATAAAAGCTTAATCCAAATATAGCAGTCTTCAAAACATAACCACCCATGCTCATATTTCCATCTTTATAAAACATGCTGGGGAAAAAATGAAACAGTTTTTTCTGCGTGAAAGGCAACTGAAATAATAAAAACAATGACATAATTAAAATAGGCATTTGTAACTCATTATAAAGCATATCCAATCTATCTTCCTGTTCCATCTTTTGTTTTTTCTTTTCAATGATCGTCTCATAAGTTTCCTCTTCTTCTATGTAATCTTTATTTGATGGATCTGGTATATAGTTTGGTTTAATCTGTTGATCTTGTGTAAACTGAGTGGTAGGCATTGGTATATCTCGAGATGTTAAACCCGTCATACCCTTCATATGAGCCTGTTGCAACCCTTGCATTACTTTATTCATGGAATTGGGATCCACCTGAGCAGGTGCAATTGCAACCGCTGAAGAAGATCCTGGGTCATTATTAAGAGCGGTTTGCGTCGGGGTTGGTTGATGCGTTTGTGCCACAGGCTGTTCTTCCGAAACTTGCATCTTAATATTATTAGATGACCCCGATGGGGGTCCAGGTAATGAATCAATGCTAGTAGAATCTGACATATAATATTGAATTATATTTGATACAATTCAACATTACGCAAAACTTAAAATCTTCTTGTTTTGATCACATCTCTCCGCTTTCTCTTCAAATGTATAACATTTTCCATCGAAATCGAAAACCTGTCCTTTAATTTTATTTATATGCGGTGCATGGAAAACTAAACAGGATCTATCATTACAAACCTTTCTAAATAAAGTAGCCAAACCCAATCCTAATAATATGGACATTACATATTTTCCGACTTCACTATATATTAATCGTCTTAAATACATCTATATATATTTCAAACATTTCATTTTTGAGCTTCAAAAGTTTGCATTGGATATCTTCTGACTAATTTATTGTCATTCGGACATTTGACTTCATTTGCCTTGAATCCAAAGCAGGTTCCTCCTTCATCTTTAAATTGAATTTTATCTATATTATCGGGATTCGGATAAACATAAATAACACCGGGATTTGGCGCCGTAATATAAGCTAGGAATAATCCTATTGTCAAACTAATGATAAATACTGGTACACTTATAAACTTCATATATATAGTAATATCTCATTTTAATCTTAGTAATCGTAATTATCTTCTTCATCAGTATCATCATCGTTATTATCATCGGCATCATCATCGTTATTATCATCGGCATCATCATCGGTATCATCATCGGTATCATCATCGTTATTATCGACATTCTCTCCGGAAGCAAAAGTCATAGGATCGATTTCTATAATCATACTTTTAAGTTCGTGTTCTTTTTGAATTAAGACGAATTGCCCCTTTTCTTTTAAAACTGTAGTAATTTCATACAATGTATCGCGGATAATTTTCATTACAGGTGCTATTCTATTTAGATATAAATCAATCGCATCGCTTATAAAGCTTCGCTTTTCATCGCCATTTGTACTATTGGTATATTCAGAAATCATTGTTCTAAATTCAGAAATCAACCCTTCTAGTTCGTTTTTTTTAGTTTGGATATATATTCTTTTATCGATAATAGTATCCTCTAAACCATCAACGCCTTCAATCTCGACAGTATTGAATTTGTCTAGAAAATTTTGAACTGTTATTTTATAAGAGATTAAATCTTTGTATTTATCTTTTGTTTCATTAAATGATTCTTCCATTTCAGTTTCAGTTACTAATCCAAATAAAAGATTGTATTTAATTTTACTGATATTAAACTGGTATAAATCCACGTCATGGTTAATTTTATCTAATAATTTTGGAGCATATTCATATGTACCATAATTAATCTTAATATTATATGGACATGGCGATGATGTATCGCCACATTTAGCTTCTTTTACTCTACCGATAGAGGGAGTAAAAATAGTTCCTACAGATCTTTTACAACCTAAACATTGAGGTTTAATTTTTTTTAGTTGTTCTCGTTTCTGTTCTTTGCTTAATTCTGAGTCATGAAGAATTCTATTTTTTGCAGTATTATATTTTGAATCATATTTTTTCTTTTTTTTATAAAATTGTTCCATCTCTTCTTTAGCTGTTGTCATTTATATTTAAATCTTATAATAATTTTTATGTAACATCACAAAATTACTTTCAAACTTAGGAAGGGTTGTAATTATTTCATTTTGTCTTTTCTTTTCCTTTTCTTGCAATGCTTTAATTTTTTCTAAAACATATTTTTTTTCTTTTTCGTGTTTTTCTTTTTTTTCATCTACTGTTAATTTGGTATTTTTTTTATAAACTAAGATTATCCCTAAAAGTACCACAAAAAAAAACAATAATCCTAAATTCAACAATACATTAAAATATTTGGTTTTTGTTTCATTGCATTTTTTAAGCGTTGATCTCAAAAAATAACTTACACCCGGTTCAGTCAAAGTCGGTATATGTGGAGTATTCATAAGTTATAAGGGCAAAAAACAAAAAAATATAATACATAAATAGTATATATGGATTCAAGTACATCGAAATTAACTAATTCTGTTTCTTTAATTATATCGACCTTTTTAGGATTTACAACTATATATTTTTTATTCAAGGGATATGAAATGTCCAGTGCAGGACCTCAAGATTCTATAAGCACAGCAGCTTATACATTAGGATATTTAATTGTTATAGTACTTGTTCAGCTAGCATTTAATTTTAGCAATGCTCAGGCGGTGTGTAATGGTAGTTCGCAAAATCTATTTTCAGTTCTCATGTATACATTCATACCTAATTTTCTTGTTTTAGGAAGTGTAATTGCTTTAACATCTGCCTTCCCGGGCTGGTTAAGTCCGTTTTCCAATACATTTGGATACTTATTTATATCTTGTTTAGGTTTATCTAGAAAATTCAATTCATTGATAAATACGAAGGGTAAAAATAAACTATTAACTGAAATTTGCGAAGATCATTCTTTGGTTATAAATGAAATGACTCCAGATAATTATATAGATTTTATGAAGACTCTTGCCGATGAGAAAAGTGAAGGTGGTCGTATTTTAAAGCCGAAATATGATGAAGAACCAGGTTATAATGAATTATATAAACTTGTTGTAATTAAAGATTTAATTGCAGAATACATTTGGTATGTAATGTCAGGGTTCCTTACTATATCAATATCATCACATTCAATAGCAAATATTCAGTGTGAATACTCCACTGAAGAAATGAAAAAAACTGCTATGGATTTACAAGACCAAGAAGAAGAAATGCAGGCAAATCAAAAGAAGCCAAGTCTTTATACAGTGACTAATTAAAATGACAATTTTGGCATTGCTAAATAATAAACCACAAATAAATAGGATAGAATTGATACAATAATAGCTATTAACCAAATAGGCAAAACTGTTTTACCTTTGTAACCTAATCCAAATGGTCGAATCGATCCATCTTTTTTATATAAAAATGATGGGGCACAGCATTGAATTATGTAAAAAAATACGATAAATAATAATATAGCGACTGATGTTGTATGTTTACGAATAAATGATCTATACATTGTCTTATATAGATTATTTTAGAATATAAATTTTAGAATATACATTATAAATCTCTAAAGATACAATGTCTTTGATTTAGATTTCAAATAAGTGTAAAATAACATTTATGAAAATTCCCAGTAATTTTATGTACTGTATAAAACTGACAACCCCTATAACAACACAAAACATCAAAAATATATTTCAATTCATTCATGACCCTACCAAACTTTTTTATATGTGTAGGTTTCCAATTGAGTTGGTATGTCTTCACAATATCCCATAGTTCATTTGGTAAATAATACATAATATAGATTTAATGTATTATTTAAATTATTTTTTTTTTGATTTTTCTTGTTATTACTATCGTTTTCCATTCATCTCCATTGAAAGTCCATAATATTTCATAACTATACATTATTAATGGTTAGAAAAAATCTTCAGGACCATCGTCGTCATCCCCTTGTTGTAAAATAGCATTTCCTATTTCACTTTGCATCCGGTGATCTTCTAGTTGTTCATTTGCCCAATCCATCTGATAAATTTCTCGTGTTCTCTCAGTTACTCCATCTATAGCATTAACCTGCATTTCATTTAAAGCGTCTACTTCCAAATCGTGACGCTCCTTTCATATTGCTCTTCGTCATAAACAAACAACGCTCTAGTTTGACCTAGAGACCAATCACCTATCTTATGATTTTTCATAATATCCTGGACTTTTCTTTCTTCAACCGTTAAATCGCCAAGATTTTTAGTAATTTTTGATTTTTCCTTTTCTTTTGATTTGTTGACTTTGAGATTTATTTCTTGATTTGAGATATTAATAACGGATTTTTGTGTTTGTAATATTGATATGAACGCTTTGAGGATATTACTTGTTTTTTGTCTTAATTGTAGAGCGCGCCCTCTTAAGATATCTTCTTCTAGTCTTTCGCCAATAATTGAACTACTTTGCTGCACAGGTCTTTCTTCTGTTGAGTACGCTTCCGTAATTCTGATATATTCGGATAAAGCTCTCATAAGTAAAAATTTCATAATTCTTTTTAATATATCACCATCTAAAATGGTTTTTACCCTTGGTTGTCCCGATTCTAATCTAATATCAGCGAAAAATGGCAACATGCGTGAAATGGCAATAATAGTATTGGATATTACAGAACTGCTTATTTCAGTCAACATGGGTTTTATCTCTACATCACCATAAAATTCGTATAATTTATTAAATTCCTTTGAAATAATATTTTTTACATCTTTAATGTGAGTATTACTTAATTTTTGAGCACCTTTTGTCCAATGAACTGGAACACTGGGCGACTTATAATCTGTTTTATTCCCCCCATCTACAATTATTGTCGGGTATATTTGTAAAATATTTTTAATATATGTATTCGAATAGTTATAAAATGTTTCGGCAGTTTCATCTTCTAAACTCATATAAATATTTTCACCTTTCAACTTCCAATTACCAATAGTATTAAAAAACTCAGCTATATTCATATCATCTTCTAGATCAGTGTAATCTATTATTTCAGTCATTAATTCATCTGTTCTTCCTTGTAAAAAAGTCGAAAAGGTATTCATGACATTTTCATCTTCTCCGGTTGGTTCTAATAACACATCATATCTATCAAGTATATTCGTCATCAAATTCATGAATGTTTCCAAATCTGTCCCTTCTACATCACTTAAGACCTCGTCATTCTTCATTAAATTTTCAAAGCTGATGCGTGGAGATATCACATTTTCATTCATATCAACTTGAACAGTATTCGAGCGGTTTACAATATTCATTAGCCTTAAAAAATCATCCATGCTGTAATTTTTCCCTTCTCTTTTTAATATTTCAATCTTTTCAATGATATTATTTGCCGATTTAAACTTACTTGAATTGGATCCGCATACCCTTTCTAATTGTTCTGTCAAGATAAACCCAGTATTGTAATAACAAAACCGTATAAATGCTCTATAAATTGTACTCTCAGAAAAGGTCTTTGGTACGGCAGGATATTTAAGTTTGGTATTTTGAGGATCAAATAAATAAAATGGAACAATCAAATTTTCAACTGTAGTATATATCTTGCCATATTTATCTACATTATTATTCATAATTCTAATGGCACCCTCCTTTTCTTCAAAATAAATACGGGTTATCCTAGATCCATTATTACAACACGCATTTTCAACTAGAAGTTCATTTTGACTATTTGAAAGAAGCAATGTCTCTTTATTAATAACTCGCTGAATCAATTCTATAATATGCATTGACATAGATGTCATTTTACCATAAAGCGTCGATATTCTCTCAAATTGCCTTGAGTTGGCACTTTCAATATCTCTTTCCAAATTTTCTTTAAAATTTGCGGGCAAAGGTTGAGTATCTTTTACGTTAAGAGGAAATAGTGGTGGTAAAAATGTCAACCAGCGTTTTACGTCAAATTCCATCGGAATTTCTTCTCCAGGGGATTCATTCTGAATATACAATAATTTTGCATCTATTTTTTCTGTAACACTTCTGCTTTTAAGAATTTCTTTATCTATAAGTTTTTTAAGCTTTTCCATAAACGTTTTTAAAGTAAGAACCGCTTTATCTCGAGTTAAACGAGGTAGTCTTTGCCAAGGTCGTGTACTAGATCTTAATCGTAATGCGCAACAAGCTATATATTTTAAGGCCGAATAATCACCAGGACCTTCCAAAGGATACCCTGAAAATGATTTTGGACCACATCCTTTAAAAGTCTTAGAAGTGATAATAGATGGCATCATAGTCTGGCTAGCAATTAAAAAATATCCTAATGTAAGAAGCAATAACGCTTCATCATGAATGTCAATATAGGACCCCATTCTTACCTTGCGTTTTTTTGCTGCTTTGACCTTTTGCGTATAAAGATCTTCAGATGGTAAATAATTGTCTAATGTTGATTCAACATTTTTAATAATAAACTCTTTGTTAGAGCCAATGGAGACTCCCATTTGTTGTTGCAGGGTATTTATAACATTGCTTATCATTTCACCATCTTTTGATTTTAACGTATCCGTAGGTCTGAAAGACATATCCATAATCACGTCTCCTATATCTTTATCTATTAAAGCTCGCGATACAATTTTATAACCAGCGTCATCAAACCCTTCGGCATCATCAAATTCAATCATACGAATAGTATATCCCGAATACTTATCAACGATTTTGTCTCCATCATCGCTAATTTGACCTCTTTCAGCAACCACTCTTTCAAGTACATCTTGATAATTTCCCGAAAAGAAAGCGTCTGCTAGTCTTTCATAGAAAGTAGGTAGCAACTTCTTTCCAGTTTTAACACAATAAAACCAAGTAGTATCACCCCCTTCAGCTGACCACGATAATGGTTGGCAAAATTTACTAATAAATTTTAATATATCCGTTTGACGTTTTACAAAATCCGTATGTGATAAAATTAGATCGCGCAATTCTGCATAAGGCGAAACTTCGATATTTCTTTCGGGTACAGTTTGTCCGATTGCAAATTTAACTTCATCGTATCTAACATCTAATAGATTATTTATCAGTTGTAACATCTTTATTCTTTTACTTAGATAAATCTGCCGTTCATTTACCTTTGTGGTAATCTCGCTTTGTTCCAGCTGTAAATCCTCATCAAACTGTTTTAGCATCTCATTTAAAAGCTGTTGTTTTAATTTGGTTTTATTAATAATCATATTGTCACATTCTTTATTAATTGCCATGCAATTCTTTTTGAGATTACAAAACATTGCTGTATTTATACTTTCACCGTCATATTCAGGTTTGCGAATCCATGTATTATTTTCATCACGTATGTAATAAATATTCATTCCCTGACCATCTGTCAGATAACAATAATCACCTGTCATAACCAGACGTTTCTTTTGTATCATAGCCATAGCTTCTCGTCTGGCATTCTCATCAGTAAGTCCAACATTTGTTATCAGATGATTCAAAAGAAATGCATTAAAATCGTTGGGTGACATGCGCGCTTGTTCTCCTTCGAATTCTTCAATTATATCATACCGAGTATCATCATATTTAGTATCAAAATAAACTTCAGCATTACCATCATCTTCTTTTAAATCATCGATATCCAGATAATATTTTGCGAGTACAAAATTCTTACACTCTTTATCGTCTCTCTTTTCTTCGTTACCACGTTCGCTTTCCAAAGAATCTAATTTATTTTTAATAATTGCATCAACATCCATTCCTACAAATAAATCAATATCATCGATAACAATAGTGTTCGTAAAGAGAGAGCCGTAATCTGTTGTATAAATACGTTTTATAAATTCAGAAGTTGAAATTTTTTCTCTTTGATTTGTCGCAATTCCGGATTCTAAATCTACAACAGATAATTTATACGCCATTTCTGTCTGTTGAGTTGTTGAATTGTTCGACTCAATCAAATTAAACAGATAACTGTTTTTGAAACCCGTATTAAATACACTTGAATCTGTGGGATTTTTATATTGGTGAGAAGTATAACTCAAATAAGATGTATTGTTTTGTACTAGATGTTTTTTAAATTTTAAAATATTAGATCGCATAAAATTAACAATCTCCTCATACTGTTTGAATGTAATATCATTTGCATAAACCATGAATGGTTGTAACTGAAACAAAATATCTAAAAATGAGGTAGCATTTCTATAATACTTTTTCATCATATTAAACAATGATCGTGTTCTAGGAACCATGTTATTCAAGAAATTAGTGTAGTGCTCTTGGTTTCTATCATCCAAATTAGAGGTTTGTTCAAAAATAAACATTTCAAAATCTTTGAGAAAATTTTGATTATCTGTTTTTTCAGGTATCTGGCCCTGATCTATGTTATTAATATTAATATTCGAAGGAGAATTCCTGTTCAAATAATTAAAGTAAGAGAACGGTATTAAATTCAAATTGGATTTAAGTAAAATATTAGTTTGTGGAAGATTTATTTGAGAATATCTAACAAATACTTCTGGTAATTGAAGATACCCTAGTAATGATAATCTATCTCCTGGGGTCAGATCCACTAAATCTGGTATTAATTTTCTCTTTTTGATGTCGCTTATGGTCGGTCGTGTTAAGGCTTTTTCATATCTCCCAATGACAAGCCTTTCTTGTTGGAATTTATCACCGCAAATAACGGAAGATAACATGTTTTCAAAATTTCCAATAATTACATTCATAGTTTCATTTACACGATCGGAAACTAATATATTATTCTTAATATTCGGATCTATAAATGGTGTCAAGTAACTATTCAATGCTCTATATAGATATTCATACTTATTCTCACCATCGGGAACAGTATTTGTCATATATTGATTAACAATTTCGTATATATTTGTTTGAGCATCGCCTAATGTAGTTGAAACAATATCTGAAGTATCATCTTCATCATCAATGTTCATGTCATAAATGTTCTTCCGATTTTTGGCAATTGGCAATAACCAGTACAATTTGGCATTTAAATTTTCTAAATTTTTAATTAATGGTTTATAATCAGCAGTTTTTGTATCGGGAATATCATATTCACCATCGTCTGATAGTTTTGAAAATTCCTGTCTAAGCTGTTGATATCTTTCTACCATTATATGAATTGATTGTAATACCCTTGTGTTTCGAGCAGATGTTGGGATTGTGGAGAGAAGATCATTTAATAAATCATCACTTTGAGTTTCTATACCAAATCTCCTTTCTGATTCACTAACAGGTACTTCTTGTGTAATTGCTCCTAATTTCTCTCCAAAAACAATATCATCGGCATCTAATAAAATTTCTTTCCTTTGTGTTGCAATGTTTGGCATTGCAATATCCACTTCTACGGGAGATCCCTCTATATCTTCATCTTCTTCTCTGATCCCTACCAATCCAATATCAATGCCATCTGGCGATAGCTCTGGAAACTCAGGAGAAGGCGTCGATTGCTTTTCTTCATCTATCGGGGGAGTAAAAGGTCGTATTGAATCAATGGGTAAATTCTTAGGTATACCCTTGTACTCAAAATCAATATAAATTTTTTTATTACCGGGCCATGTATTTATTTCTATCATATCTTCTTCTAAACTGGTAATTTCACCATTAATTGTGGCAGGAACATCTCCGCCAAGTTGAATTGTTATCCATGTTCCCGGTAAAAGATTGTTCTGTCTAGCAAAACCATCAGTAGCGGGTTTACTCAAAATTTCAATAGATTCTATAGATTCATCGTTTAAATTCCCGTCTTTTATTGTAAGCGTTGATTTATTTAATGTGTCAATATCAAGAATATCTATTTTTTTTTTTTCTAAATATTGAATCAAATATATTTTGTCATTTATATCACTATTTGATGGCGCTATTATCTTAATAACCTCGCCTAATTCAAAAAATGATCGAGGGGGATCAATTGGTTTTTCTTGTACTTCAGACATTACCTTATAATTAGAGTAGAAATTAACTTATGAGAATGGTACTTGAAAATAAATTGATTCGTAAATATTATTAAAGAGATATTTGCATCATAAACCAAATGCAAATCAGATATAATCTTGCAAACACTGTAGACATTCAAAGACTCTATGAAGATGATGAGTATGCCCAAGAAATGGGAATTATTGTAAAACAGCAAAAAAGTGAGCAAGTAAAAAATCTTGAAAATAAACTACGAGAAGTAGATAATGATGATGAAAACTGGCGTGAAAAAGTGATGGGTCTGAAATCTGAAATAACCGAAGCCAAAAAAACCTGAAAATAGTATTTATTTGCTTAAGTATAACAAGAATGATTTGAATTTTACTAATCAAAAGACGCTTGGTCTTTTCAGATCAGTGATTTTACATAATAACAAAATTATTTCATTTTCTCCACCAAAATCAACCGACAACGAAACCTTTCTTGCAGATGTCTCTAATAATAAAACTACATATCGGATTGAAGAATTTATAGAAGGCACGATGATAAATATGTTTTATAATACTCTAACACTTGAGTGGGAAATTGCTTCGAGAAGTAGTATTGGGGCGAGATGTTCATTTTATCAAGACAAAAAAACAACGTTCAGGGAGATGTTTCTTGAAGCGATGAATCGACTGGGATACGAATTTGAAAATTTTAATAAAAATTTGTGTTATTCTTGGATTCTTCAGCATCCTGATAATAGAATAGTTGTTCCATTTACACAACCTAATATTATTCTATGTAAAGTATATCAATGTCAAGATTTAGTTGTAAATGAGATATCATTGACGGATTGGGATGAAAATATCTTTGTAGCAACAGTACCGTATGAAATACCACGGTCTCTAAATAAAGTAATTGATTGTGAAGGACTTAATTTTAATGAAATTAGAGATAAATTTTATACGCAGAATATTGATTATAGAATTATGGGGACGGTCTTTGTAAATCCTGACACTGGCGATAGAACTAAAATTAGAAATCCAACGTATGAACATGTGCGCAAGCTTAAAGGTAATAGCCCTAAACTTCAATATCAATACTATAATCTGAGACAGATGGGCGCGGTTGGCGATTTCCTTAAATATTATCCCGAACATAAGGGTACATTCGATAAACTACGCAAACAAGTTCATAATTTTACATTTAATTTGCATTCAAACTACATTAGATGTTATATCAAAAAGGAAAAACCACTTCTAGAGTTTCCTTTTGAATACCGCACCCATATGTTTAATTTACATCGGCACTATCTGAATGAACTGCGTCCGGACGGAGTAGCTGTGAGAAAAAATGTAGTTATTGATTATATTAATAACATACCTTGTAGCCATCTTATGCGTTCAATTAATTATCCTCTCAAAAAAAGAAAGATTGATGAAATTAAATCGGTTGTAGAAAATTTGAAGGAACAGGTAGAGGTATAATTTAAAAGAAGTAAATTAATATTAATTAATAATTAATTTACTTTTCAAACTCGCTAGAAATAGTGGAATAAATTTTTATTGCCGATTCGCAAGCATCTTCAATATCAGATTTTACATCATCCTCTGATGTAAATGAACTTTTATAAGCAATGCGAATGAAACTAGTACTGTCATGGGGATGATTCTTTCTAAATCCAACATAAGATACTGTTTTGGAATTAGCATACAGATCTCTATGTAGAATATATTCAATAACTTTACCAATAGTATATCCGTATCCATCGAGTAAAATCTCAAAACAATTTTCGATTGTGGAAGCAGCCTTTGTCACAGTCAAAGTTTTTTCAGATGCTAGATTTTTAATGAAAAGCAACTTCTCTATAATAATTTGACATGCTTGTGAGCAAATATCGTAATTTGAAAGAACCCCAATTGTTTCTATTTTAAAATCAAAACTATCTTTAATAAAGAATCTTTTCGCATCATGATTATAATAATCCATCTCTTTAAGAGTTAACACTTCTGGATCCTTCTCCTCTTCAGTAAATGATGTCAACTTGCTTTGCCACCCATCCTTTTGTGCAACTTTGTCAGGTGTATTAAAATATGTACAACAAGACACAGTATTATACATACCATCTTCTCCACCTGTGTGTACAGACATTTTGGCATTAATTTTAATTTCTTCACCAGGTACTTCATTTGAAATTTTAGGTCTGAGTCTGGCAAATAAAATGAAATCGTTAGTAATGTTATCTGGTGGAAAGATTTTTCTTACAGTACTCTCATCGAGATATTTTTCACTAGAAGTATTTTTAACTCTAAAATCCTGAGTGGTAAGATACATCATTTCATTTGTGTCATTTTTTTTGTGAATTTCTACTATTAATCACTATAAGGCATTTTAAGATCAGGAATATGAATGGGAACACAACCCAATCTTTGTTTTAGTATCTCATTATTGAAACGAGATGTATTGGTGATAAAATCTGCTTGATTTTCATTATGGGGAAATGTTTTAAATGCTAGAACAGGAATATCTGATAGAATAGTCCGCCGGAGGCCATTTGCAATGCTCATATTTATTCCTGCCAACGTGAATGTTAAAGTGCCGTCCACTTCATCCCTGGCACTAATATATGTATCTAATACTGCGCTTTGAGAACTCGATTCAACATCTTGAGATAAAGAAGCCATGGTTATATAATTATATCTATATAATTCTTATTTAATCAATTTTTTAGAAACATTATTTGGGTTTAATTTAATAACCAAATTTCATTCGTAATATTATATGAGTGCTGTATTATATTATAGTAATTATTGTAATCATTGTAAACAACTATTACTTAAACTCTCTAGAACAAAAACTAGAGACGATTTACACTTTGTTTGTATCGATAAAAGAGAAAAGCATAAAGACGGAACAACCAATATAATTTTAGAAAATGGGCAAAGATTATTATTACCACCTAATGTTAAAAGCGTACCTACGGTTTTATTATTGCATCATGGAAATCGTGTAATTGATGGTTTAAAAGAAATTAATCATTTTTTAAGCCCTGGGGAGATTGAAATTAATAATAAAGCAACCGATAATAATGGAGAACCTTTAGCATTTTCCATGAATGAAATGGGTAGTGGGTTATCTGACAATTATTCATATTTGGATATGTCCGCCGAAGAGCTATCCGCAAAAGGTGATGGTGGATTAAGAATGATGCATAGTTATACAGGTTGGTCGGATAATCAGAGTATAGCCACCCCTCCAGAAAATTATGTACCGAATAAAGTAGGAAATGTTGATATGGGAAAACTTCAAGAACAGAGAAATTCTGAAATTGCTAGTAAAAGATAACAAAAACCAAATTATTTAAAAGAACACCTACATCTAGTTTATAATGAGTATTATTAAGGCATTCAACTCGCATTTTATTGAATTTTTGGATGATGTACTAACCGTTTTTCCTGATGATAAGAATGTTAAGACATCCAGATATTATATTAGCGGAGTTATGAAAATGAATCCGAGTATTGTTGTAAAGGCTTGGTATCAATATTGTGTATTACCATACTCTGAACAAATCGAAAATGGGGATTGGTCTTTTTTTATGGTAAAAGATTATAAGAAAGATATAGGGCAAAGCGATCAATATAATTCAGAAAAAGTTCTCAGTGCAATTGAACTAATAAGAAATAAAGCTTCTGATATGTCAGAAGAAAATCAAAAGAAAATTGTTAAATATCTTCAAAATTTATCAAAATTAAGTATAATGTATAAAGGATAAGTTTAATTTAAACATAACTTTTAGTTTAGATATATAATGTCTAAAGTAAAAAGCGAGGATTCTAAAATCCCACCGGAATTTTTAAAAGTAATGAAGGATTTCTTAACGGATATGATTGCTACCTTTCCAGAATATGAAGAGTCACTTAAAAAATTAGAACTTGATATCGTAGAAAATGAAAAAAATGAAGAACCCTCTGAAGATATAGTAAATTTATTTAATCATTGTAAAGAAATATACACCCCAAGATTTTTCGATTTATTATATCAAAACGATGAAATATATAAAAGTGATCAAGCTGTTTATTTTTTGCCAGCTGTAGATTTTAGAGATGTGTGGAAACAAGATATTACAGAGAAAACAAGACTAGTTATATGGAAGTATTTACAATTAGTTTGTTTTTCTATTGTAAATTCGGAAAATAATTCAGATTCATTCGGCGATACTGCAAATTTATTTGAAGCAATAAATGAAGAAGAGTTAAAAGGTAAATTAGAAGAGACCATGGAACAAATGTCTAAAATTTTTGATATGAGTGGAAACGCATTTGAAAATGCTGACGGTGAAGCGGGTATGAATATGGAGGACATGCCAAATCCCGAGGAACTTCATGAACACATTAGTGGACTATTGGACGGTAAATTGGGGCGCTTAGCGAGCGAAATAACCGAAGAAACAATGAAAGATTTTCAAGATATTTCAGGTGTAAATTCAGTAACTGATATTTTTCAAGTTTTATTTAAAGACCCTGGTAGATTGATGAAAATGATTAAAAAGGTTGGTGGAAATCTTGATGAAAAAATCAAATCGGGGGAGATAAAAGAAAGCGAACTCATGGAAGAAGCTTCGGAATTAATGAAGAAGCTTCATAAAATGCCAGGTATGGAAAATATGCAAAAAATGATGAGTCAGATGGGAATGCCCACCGGTGGTAAAAATTCAAAAGTTAATATGGGTGCGGTTCAAGGACAAATGCAAAGGAACATTTCAAAAGCAAAAACGAAAGAAAGATTGCGCAGAAAATTAGAAGCAAGGAAAAGCGCAAAAGATGAACAAATTAGAATTTTAGAAGCACAGCTTGCTGCCGTAAGAGCGGAAAATGCAAATCTCGCTAATCCTCATGAAAACACTGTTATGGGAGCACCGACGGAGACTAAAAATAAAAAGAAGAAAAAGAAGCGAAGGCGGAAAAAAAAGAAAACTAATTTGGTAGACAATGAATAATAAAAAATAATTTAAATTATATATATAATGACAAACACATTTTGGTTAAATAATCCTGCTATATTATTTGATAGTGATCATATAACTGAGATATGGCCAAGTAGTAATTTAGACTATATTTCTAAGTTAAATGCCGTTACACGATTAGTAATACTATTGACTATCGTAGGGTTTTTCACTAGTGGATTTTTCAAGATTTTAGTAAGTGCAGGTATTACTTTAGTTATAATTGTAATGATGTACAAATCTAAGAGAAATGAATCGGTTAAGAAAAAAATCAAAGATCAGATAGTTAAGGAAGGTTTTGCAAATCCAAATTTTAATAAAGCTTCAAAACAAGCATTTACAATGCCAACGGTAAAAAATCCACTTGGAAATGTTCTATTAACAGATATCAAAGATGATCCGAAAAGACCCGCTGCAGCACCGTCGTTTAATCCCGAGATTGAAAAAAAAATAAATACAAGTGCAGGAAATGTTGGACCTGATCCAAGATTATTTTTAGATTTAGGAGATACTTTAAGTTTTGAACAATCCATGCAAAGATTTTATACCACCGCAAATTCGAGAGTGGCGAATGATCAAACGGCTTTTGCGAAATTTTGCTATGGCGATATGCCTTCCTGTAAAGAAGGAAATGGATTACAATGTTTGAAAGATAATCCGAGATGGATTAATTACTAATAAAAATAATCTTAGGTATAATTATATAGAATGGCAAGCGTATATAATTATAATTTTGATAACCGTACAAGAATTGGCAATGACACATGCAGTATAACAGCCCGCGAGGCTCAAAACAATGAAATGGGTAGTTATAACACTACTAATTATTTTTTAAAAGAATGCGGTATGAAAAAACCAATTGCTTTTGCGACTCAACAACCTAGCATGTTTTACAATGGAGGATTTGGTCCTTGTGGCGCAGGAGGTTGTAATATTACTTCCGATTCCAATCTTAAGATCGGAACAATACAAACGCATCCAAAATGTAAAATTAGCTTACAACAAAGACCATTTACAACAGTGCCTTATTTAGGACGTGGTCCTGCTCGCCCCGTTCTTGAAGCTCGACTTCAACAAGGCGCCATGATTAATGACACTAAATCTTGCAAAACTGTTACAGAGACGTCTTTCAGCAAATATACACGCACGCCTCTTTTACCTACTGTACAAGCTACAATTCAAAATCCTCATAACCTTGTCGAGGGTGTTGCAGCTGAAGGGTGGATTCGTGGAGGACTTCCTTCTCGCGAATTAACTCGTGATCAAGACTATCTTGAAAGGCACGCGCATTCGCAATAAATAATAAATACTTAAACCCAAAGTGAATAAATATAATAATGTATAATTATTCACTTAAATTAACTTATAGAGACCAAGACGATACTATTTATAGAAAAGAAATTTTAGAAACTTTTAATTTAAAAGAGTATTCAAATAAAATAAACGAAGGGATTGACAAATTATATGAAATCCATAAAAATTATTACATCGATATTATAAAATCTATTCAAGAATACCATCCAATGGCATTAGCGAGTCTTGCTTTCGGAAAAATGAAAGACAAAGAGTGGTTCATGGTTCTATTTTCATGGGATTATTTTTATGAAAATCATCAATACCTACATTCCATAATCAATAATTTAGACGACATTTTAGTAAGAAAAAATACTTTGATTGATAAGATTATATCAAACAAAAAATAATATTTCTTTATTACATATTAATATGACCGACACAAGTTTAAAAAATTCAAAAGGATGGTACTGTCAAGAGCAAAGAGGGATTCAAAGACAATTTGATACTAATATATGGAAATTTAAATGCATTTCAGAGGATACTAGGTTTCCATGCGCTGGTATCAACATGCCAATGATGACAAACGGATATAATAACAATGTACTTTCAAATAACGCATCAGATATCGAAAGTGCTTTATTTGGAATAGGATCTACTAATTTAGTAAAACAAAAACCGGCTGTGAAACCTGAATTAAATTGTATGGGAAATGTTAAATTCTTCAATCGACTAGAATCAATAATGCCAAAACCTTTAGTTGTAGAAAAATTTCAACGTCCTATAGGACCCTTCTCATAAACTGTTACTAATTCATTTGTAGTAAAAAATAAATTTTAAAGTATTTTTTATTATATTCATATTCTATATATTAAATGTCATTTACTAGATTTAATTATGATGATTGCAGAACAAAAAAAATATTACAAGAATCAACTGGTCCCGGAAGATACATGCTTAACAAGCCTGGTTGGGGGAATAAACCTTGTTTTTTTGAAGATCCTCAAATCAGAATGCAAGGGTGGGGTGCAAATCTAAGAAAAGTTCAGGATGGTGCGCCAATAGATATTGATAGCGATCTGATTGGAATCACTCGACCCTTATCAAAATGGTGTTCAAAAGATGAATATCCTAATTTAGGTGTTGTAAAATCAAAAAGAGTACGATATCCAACTTGTAGCAAAGCTGTGACAGATCAATCCAGAGCCACTCATCCTGCTTGGAAGTATAAAGATTTAGAGCAAAATCATCGTTATATACTGTTCTTAGATCCGCAAGAAAATACTTGCATTCCTTTTCAAAATAATCTTAATACTAGAATTTTAGAAAAGGATTACTTTGTAGATAAAATACCCTGCGAAGTAAAACAAAGAGGACAACCAATTGGCGTTTATGCTGGCAATCAACTTCCCAAAGCAACTTTAAAATAATAAATTATCATTGTAGTTAATTTATTGTTTAAGAAAATATATTGTTTAATATATAATGGCAGAGATTGCAATACCCATATTAGGATTAGGAGCTATGTATATTTTATCTAATCAAAACAAAGAAGAGGATATGCCTTTTCAAGAGAAATTCACAAATCGATCCGGACCGGAAAGGAAAAAATTGCAAATGGGAAATGTCAAAACTGGAGTACCTGTTACTCCTCCTGTAAATTTCCCAGTACAAACATTTGCAGATGTTGGAGATAATCCAGCAAGTTATCCCGCGCCAAACACGGCCACGGATAGATATTATAGACAAGATGTGTATGAAAAAAAGGTTGAAGCAGGTGGTGATCCAACAAATTCAATGTTATTCAAATCTTTATCTGGAGATTCTGTACAAAAAAAAGATATTAAATTCAATAATATGGTGCCTTTTTTTGGGTCCAATGTAACACAGAGAACAACTAAATTTGGTGGTAATGAAAGTATTTTAGATAGCTATAGTGGATCAGGATCTCAGGTTATTCATAAAAGAGAACAGGCTCCTTTATTTGCACCCCATGAAAATCTGCATTATGCACACGGGACGCCAAGTACATCTGATTTTATTCAATCTAGAATGAATCCTTCGCGTAATATGTCTAATACAAAACCGTGGGAAGAAATTCGTGTAGGACCAGGTCTTAATAAAGGATTTACCAATAAAGGATCCGATGGATTTAACGCCGGAATGGAGGCTAGAGATATTTGGGTTGATAAAACAGTTGATCAGTTAAGAACTAAAACAAATCCTAAAATTACATTTGGTTTAGGAAACCATGAAGGTCCTGCAAATTCCGTTATAAAAAATAGAGGTATTGAGGGTAAAATAGAAAAATACAAACCAGACACCTTTTATTTAAATACTCCAGACCGCTGGTTTACTACTGGAGGACAAGAAAAGGCTCAGCGATCTAGAGCAGAAGAACCCCTTCAACCAGAGAATAGACCATTTACCACAAGGGAATATTTTGGAACAGGTGCTGCCAATCAAGGAGGAGCCAGTACTGGTGGCAGAGTTGAAGAAAACTATAGACGCAGTACTAGACCTGAATTAGCACCGGATATTAAATACCCGGGTCAAGCGCATAATCTAAATTATCAAACAGGTTGGAAACATTTAAAACAAAATTATGGTAAATCGGGATATAAATCATACCCTAATTCAAGAAATACTACTCGACAACCCACTGAATTTGGTATTGTTAATGGATGGATGAAAGCAATCGTTGCACCTGTAATGGATGTACTTAGACCTTCTAGAAAAGAAAACGTTGTTGGAAACTTGAGACCAAATGGGAATGCTGGTGGTGCTTATGGGGTGGATCAGGCGCGAGTATGGAATCCTGCAGATAGAACTAAGACAACTATTCGTGAACAAACATCAGAAACTTATGATATTGCCCAACCATTCTATAAACATGATGGCGGATATGCTACCAAAGAGTACCAACTTAAATCGCAAAACCGTGCTACCACTGAAGGATCTTATACTGGAAATTCTAGTGGATCGCACAATGGTACCACAAATGGACCTGTATATAATGCAGCATACAATGCACATTTGAATCCAAACAAAGAAAAATTACTAAAAAATCAAATCAATCCTGGTTGCGAGCCTCTATTTAATGGTTCGCAAAATGTACAAATTAGAAAATATGGATCCACAAATCCAGCATCTGGACCTGCCAATATGCCAAAAGAAAGTGGTAATGTTGCAACTTATGGTGAGATGGGTGGTAGAAATATAAGGGGAGCTACTATAGAATGTACGAGAAATCAATCAGATATATTAACTGCGTTTGATAATAACCCTTTTACACAACCTTTGAATAGTGTTGCATAATTTTAATATAAAAGGATTTTATGAATATTTATAAATGGATATTCATAAAAATATAAAAAATAAGTTGCATTATTTTATCAAAACAAAAAAAATTCCTCATATTGTTTTTCATGGTCCTTCAGGGTCAGGAAAACATGCGTTGTTAGAGTACTTTATATCAAATATTTACAAATCTATCGTTAATAGTAATAGATACGTAATGTATATAAACTGTGCTCACGGCAAAGGTATTCGTTTTATTAGAGACGAATTAAAATTCTTTGCAAAGACTAATATTCAACATAAAAATGGTAATATTTTTAAAAGTGTCATATTATTTAATGCTGATAAATTAACTACTGACGCTCAATCTGCATTGCGAAGGTGCATAGAACAATTTAGTCATACTACAAGATTTTTTATAGTTATTGATCAGCATGATAAATTATTGAAACCAATTATTTCACGATTTTGTAATATACACGTACCTCTTCCGTTAATTGATAATTCGCCAATGAGTCTACATGAATACAAAAAACTGAAATTCAATATTGTATTTAAAGATATTATGAATCCTCGACAGGAATGGCTTTTAAAATCAATTAATCAAAAAAAGCATTATTGTAATATAATCAACTGTTATAATTTTACTAAAAAAATATACGAAAAGGGATATTCGGGGTTAGATATTATGGATGTATTAGAAAAAATATCTAAGATCGATGACATTAAAAAATATGGATTGCTTATGCATTTTGACAAAATTCGGAGAGAATTTAGAAATGAGAAACTCTTTATTTTTTATATATTAACTATTGCATTTTTGCGTCTGAAAGATGATTTAGAAAATATAAAAGAAATGTAAAATGGATGATTTTAATACCAATGTCCTTTCTGAAGCAAGAAATGAATATTCGTCTAGATTATTGAATATTCTCACACCTCTCGTAATCGAGGGGTTTAATTCTATTTTTAAAGAAGCATACGATTTATGTGTTAAAAATGAAGAACATACAAAATATCTAATGACATTTCAAAATTTTTTGACTCGAGTCCCAAATGGAATCAGGAAATTATAAATGTTGAAACAAATAGAATCGTAACAACAAGTAAATGCGGGTATCTAGATGATATTCTTACTTGTGTTCATATTACGCAATTAAAAATTTTAACAAGTATTCGGGTATCTAGTAAACAAAAAAAGATCGATATTGATATTCCCAAACTGCCGGACTTTGTACATAAAGTCTATATCGAGTGTGCGAGAAAACTTTACAAAAACGTATATTTATTCGAAAAGCATATTATGCCTCTTCAACAGCAGAAAAACATGCGAGAATGTGAAATCATAATTCGGGAATGTATTTTAAAAGTTATTGGCGATAATATGCCAGTCGAAAAAATTTTAAGGGCGTATATCGATCAAACAGAAGAAGAGGAGATTGTAGAAGAAACTGTTGAAAAATCCGCAGATGAAATTAAAGCAGAAGAGGAAGAAAAGAAAAAATTAGAGGAAAAGGAAGAAGAGGGTAAAAAGACGGAAGACGTCGTCGCTGAGGCAAGTGAGGAAACCGCGATAGTTGTAAAAACGGATGATAATAAGGAAGCCGATTTAACAAAACCCGCCCTCGTGATTAATTCTCCTGAAGAACTTCCCGAAGGTGATTTAGAAAATAATGTAACTTCATTAAAACCATCAGATAATATAATTCCAGCATCTCTTAAAATTTCCACTGATACAGTTGTACCTTTGAAAGCCATCCCTATTACAACAGAAATCGCTTCATCTCCAAAAACATCAATTAGTTTTAGCAATAATGATAGCGTAATGAATTATAATACAAAAGAGTCCCCTACTAAAATAACAACGGCTAGTAGTGCTCTGGTTTCTGCTCCAAAAACACTCGATAGATTAGAAAAAATTAGTCATGAAAGAAACGAACAGAGAAAACTAGAAGAAGAAGAGGAAGACGATGAGGATGATTTTAATCTCGAAAAAATTAAAATATTTGATAATTCTCCAAAATTAGACGCATTGGATATTCAAGTATTAGATGGTCAGCTAAAATTAGAGGATAAACCTATACTTGAAGGGGTTGAAATTTTAAGTTAAGTGCGGAAAAATCCCAAATCTATTATTTATGAATAAATATAATGGACAACAATATGTTTATTCAAGGAATTATTGTAAGTTGCGTTTACCTTATTTTTCGATTTATCGAAATGAGATTTATTATTAAAGAGACTGTACCGTTGAAAAAATTAATGCGTGATACTTTAGTAGTTTATATTAGTTTTGTTTCCGGAATATTTGTTTATACCCAAATAGAACCTATCAAAAATATAACCAACGTTCCTGTGGTATTTACTAATAGTCCTGACTTTTAATTAAGTTTTAGTCATAATTGTTAATGTTATCAAACAACCGATCAAAACACCAAATGCATCAGACCACATTGGTATTGTATTATCGGGAGGTATAACTGTTTTAATAGAGTGACTAACAAATGTGCCAAAAATAACAGCCAATACGCTTGCATAAACCTCTGCTATCCCAGCGTCTAATAAATTACCTTTTGGCATGAATACTTTTAAATATTTTAAAACATACCAAATACCTAAAACGTCAATCAGCCCTATTATAATACCATATGAAACCCCTACAAATATTGTTTTATATGTTATAGTTTCGCCATTATTTAAAAACTCCGAGAAGGTCCACGGTTCTTTTTTTTTAGCTTTCCTAGCGTTGTTTTTTAAGGCAAATGCTATTAAAGACATTCCTGCTACAGATAGTAGTGAAATCGCTATAAATAAATATCCCTTAGCTTTCTTGTTCATATAATATATATTAACAAGAAAAATCATACATAAATTGGTAATGCATCGATATCGATAAATTTCTTTTTGCCACATTTCTTCCTATTTGAAACAAAC
>PVMS01165766.1_pt1 | contig 25189 bp, 17 predicted proteins | sample 1853461 | NCBI WGS metagenome assembly PVMS01 (sample SAMN08582032, study PRJNA380276) | Marine sediment metagenome, whole genome shotgun sequencing project. | isolation source: ocean sediment barecode stripped | collected 2017
GCCACGGGCTTGATGTCAGTGTAAAAGGGGGATTATACTTCCTGTGCATCGCGCGATCTGCCGTGCGACAAGGCTGCAATGCAATGAAAACCCAGGGATTGAATTTTGTGAGACCAACAGGTGGCCCAGGATGAAACCACTTTGCTTTGTACTGATGCCCTTTGGTACTAAACCCGATCCTACCGGTGGCAAAGATATTGATTTCAATCGCGTCTACAAAGTCGCGATTAAACTTGCGATTATCGATGCCGGGATGGAACCGATCCGTGCGGACGAGGAGAAAACCGGAGGCATCATTCATGGACCGATGTTCGAGCGTCTTTTACTGTGTGATTTTGCCATTGCCGATTTAACGACGGCAAACGCAAACGTATTCTATGAACTAGGCGTCCGTCACACAGCTAGACCTGCAACCACGGTAACTATTTTCGCGAAGCATCAGCCGATTCCCTTCGATATAAGTTTCCTCAGATCATTGCCTTACAGCCTTGGCAAAAACAACAAATTTTCTACGGCGATGGCGAACAAGCTTCGCGCCGCGCTGAAATCGAAGCTGGAGGAAATGCGCGAGCTTGCCGCCCAATCGAAACCGGTCGACAGTCCCTTGTTCCAGCTGATCGGGGAATGGCGGCCTGGAAAAATTGCCCGCCTGAAAACGGATACCTTCCGTGAGCAGGTGAAGTACAACGAAGACATCAAGCAGCAGCTCGGCGAAGTGCGCGCGAAGGCCAAAAACAAGAAGACGCGTGAGGATGCTCAGCAGCAGCTGGCCGAAATTCGCACCAAAATCGGCGCCCTGGATGCTGCCGAAAACGGCACGGTGATTGACCTGATGTTGACTTACCGGGCGCTCAGTGACTGGCAGGGTATGATCGAGGTGAAAAAGGATATGCCCAAGGCCCTTGCGGAACAGGTGCTTGTACAAGAGCAGCTCGGATTCGCTCTAAACCGAAGTGCCGCCGACAATCCGTCGATGCGTGCAAAGGCCCTGGAGGTTTTGAAAAAAGTTGAAAAACGCCAGGGGCCGAGTTCCGAAACCTGTGGGCTAATTGGCAGAATTCATAAGGACTACTGGGTAGAGGCAGTCGATGAAGGTAATGACTTCGAAGCTATCGGGCATTTAAATAACGCAATCGATGCTTACCTGCGAGGCTTCATGGCCGACCAACGTGATGCCTATCCCGGCATCAACGCAGTTACGTTGCTGGACATAAAAGGTGACGCCGAGTCGCTGCAAACAAAAGAAGAATTGCTTCCGGTAGTGCGCTTTGCGGTCACGCGGCGCCTCGAAGGTGAAACCGCGGACTACTGGGATCACGCAACAATGCTGGAGCTGGCTGTTCTTCAGAACGAGCCGGAAGAAGCGGCCGGCCACCTGGGCCAGGCGTTGGCGGCAGTCCGGGAATCATGGGAACCGTTAACCACCGAAAATAATCTGAAGCTCATCGTCGCTGCGCGGAAACAGCGCGGTGAAAAAGCAGACTGGTTAGTTCAGGTAATCGAAGCACTGCAAAAGAAACGGAGCGAAATGGCCTAAGCGAGGAGCGACATGTCAACACGAGCGGAACAAAGACGGGAATGTATAAAGAGAGCGAAGGATGCCTTTAACGCCGGAGCCATTAATCCCCAGGAGGCACTAGATCTCTCTAAAGAACTCAAGAGACTGGATGAATTTGGCTATGCCTGGCGGTTATTGAAGCACATCAGGGAGGCCGACGACGTTAAAAGCGACGCTGAGCTGGATCTTCGGTTTCGCGAAGAGATAACGTTATGTACCTACAAAGACACCCATTTGAACGACGAACACCGCCTTGTTCGTGCACTCAATATCCTGGATCAGGGTGACTTTCTCGAAAGTTGCGACAGTCCAGAATCCCTGGGCCTGGCAGGTGCCATTCACAAGCGCCTGTGGCAGGTTCGAAATGACAAGCGCGAGCTGGAGACATCGCTTCGCTATTACCGTCGTGGGCACGAAGCCGATCGCGCCAGAGAATATGTAAAGCAGGGGTATCCTGGTATCAACGCGGCGTTTGTTCTCGACTTGCTCGCCAGTCTCGAAAGCGGAGACGGTGGATCGGGGGGGAGGCTATACAGAATATCGTGGATGCCAGGCATGACGAAGCGGAGAAAATCCGTAACCAGATAGTTGATGGTTTGCTGCCGATGCTACACGACCTAAAGGAAAAGCCCGAATACGACGACTGGTGGGTGATCGTGACTCTGGCGGAGGCGTATTTCGGGCTGAAGAACCTTGAACCGGCGCGTCTATGGCTAAACGTAGCACAAAAGGTTGAAAACATTCCACGCTGGGAGTTCGAGACGACCGCTAGACAGCTGACGGATCTGGCGAAATTGCTGGAATTCGACGGTACCAAATCGGCGGACGATTTCGTTGAATCTAAAGCGGGGCAGGTTCTGCTTGCGTTCCTCGGCGACTCGGTCGCCGGTCTCAAGACCGTGTATGTCGGCAAGGTCGGGCTGGCCCTATCTGGTGGCGGGTTTCGCGCGTCGCTATTTCACATCGGAGTGTTTGCGCGACTGGCAGAGCTCGATCAGCTCAGGCATATCGAAGTGATCTCCTGCGTCTCGGGCGGATCAATTATCGGTGCTCACTACTACCTGGAATTGCGCAAATTGCTGATGGACAAGCGTGACGCCGAGATTACACAGAAGGACTATATCGATCTCGTCAAACGTGTGCAAAAGGGGTTTCTGAAAGGCATACAAACAAACATCCGCATGCGTATAGCCGCAGAATGGACTACAAACCTGAAGATGATCTTCTCCAAAGGCTACTCGCGCACGCAACGTCTCGGGGAACTGTATGAAAAAAGACTCTACAGCGAGATCGACGATGGCGGCGCTGACAAGCCGCGTTATATGTCCGACCTGCTCGTGCTGCCTCGAGATAGCCAGGACCAGGGCGACAAGAGTTTCGATCCGCGCAGGCAAAACTGGAACCGCGCCAACAAGGTTCCGGTACTGATACTGAATGCTACAGCGCTGAATACAGGCCACAACTGGCAATTTACGGCGACATGGATGGGCGAGCCACCTACGACCGTCAATCCCGATATTGATAGCAATTACAGGCTGCGACGTCTGTACTACGATGAAATACCGCACGATTTCCCCAAAATTCGCCTTGGAACTGCAGTCGGCGCATCATCGTGTGTTCCTGGACTATTCGAGCCCGTCATGTTGGAGAATCTGTATGAGCACCCCCGGGATCATGGCGGGAGCGAGAAGATCACAGTGCGGCTGGTTGATGGGGGTGTTCACGATAACCAGGGCGTGGTTGGGCTGGCCGAACAGGGCTGTGTGGTGATGCTCGTCAGCGATGCCAGCGGGCAGATGGAGGCAGAAGATAATCCATCCAATGGCCTGCTCACAGTACCGCTGCGTTCCAACAGCATTCTGATGTCACGGGTTCGAGACGCCGGATACAACGTCCTGATGTCACGGATACGTTCCAGCGAATTGCGCGAATTGATGTTCATCCACCTGAAGATGGATTTGCGCTCCGACCCCGTCGACTGGGTCGACAGTATCGAACCCAAACAGTCCGCAGCAGAAGCTGAGGGCGAATCTCCACTGGATAAGGAAACCTGCTATCACATCAACAGGAATGTACAACGGCTGTTGGCCGGAAACCGGACAGATCTCGATGCGTGGAACGATGCCGAGGCGTTCGCGCTGATGTTGAGCGCGTATCGCATGACCGAGAATCAGCTGGATCCGTCGGCGACTACCCTGCCAATGCCGAAGCCTGAAAAGGACGAACCGCCGATCGACCCCAAATGGGACTTCCTCTCGGCCGATGCACTGCAAAAGGACGCGAACAAAGATTCAATGTTTATGCGCATCCTTAATGTAGGCAGTAGCACGGCTTTCAAGGTCTGGCATTTATACAAACCACTGCGGGTGCTTGGAATGATCATCGCTGTAATTGCAGCTGGCGCAATGTGTTATTTCGGTTGGAAATACAGGGCCAGCGCACTGGTCACCATTGGTGGGATCGGTAGCACTGTGTTGACGTTTGTAGTTGCGGCCATATTCGGCAAACTGGTTATGAAGATCGTCTGGTTCCGACAGACGCTGATGAATATACTGTTTGGCATAGTGATGTCATTGTTCGGCTTCCTCGTCGCCAGGTTACACCTGCACGTATTTAATCCCCTCTACTTGCGGCTGGGAGAAATACGGCGTTTAATTGCGGCGAAAGATGTAGCAGTTGATGATTCATAGCAGAGCATTCGTGTTTTGTAAGTAGACTCTGTCTAAATACTTCTCTAAATTTTGGATTGTATAGTTAACGCAATTTTTAACACAGTCCCTACTAAAAAGCGCAGCTAGTTTATGTGATAATGCCAGATACATTGGTTAAGCAAATTTGAGCTCGTAAAGCGGATGGTCACTTCATGAATACCGATGAGTATCGGTACTGGGCGTTCGTCAGTTACAGCCACCAGAACAAGAAGTGGGGTGAGTGGCTGATCAAGACGATCGAGACTTTTTCCGTGCCGGACGATCTCGTCGGGCGCGACGGAGACTTCGGCGAGATCCCTAAAAAACTTTTCCCGCTGTTTCGCGACCAGGACGAGTTGGCCGTTGCCGCAGATCTCGGCGAGAAGATCGAGGAAGCACTCACTCAATCCCGCTTTTTAATCGTCATTTGCTCGCCGGATTCGGCCAGGTCGCAATGGGTCAACCGGGAGATATCAACTTTCAAGGCCTGGGGGCGAAGTCGGCGCGTGCTCTCGGTAATCGTCGATGGCGAACCTGGTGCTTCTAATGATTCCGAGCAAGCCAACGAGGAGTGTTTTCCGAGTGCATTGCGCTACGAGGTTGATGCCAACGGTGAACTTACTGAGGAGCCTGCCGAGCCCCTCGCCGCCGATGTTCGCGGTGGTCGAAGCGCCAGGCGCGATGCGGGCCTGCAGATTATCGCGGGTATGCTCGGTGTCAGTTTCGATGCTTTAAAGCGCCGGGACGATGCACGCAGAATCCGGCGCCAGCGCATTGCCATTGCAAGCCTTACGGTACTCGCGGCAATCGTGTCTGGGCTTGCCTTTTATGCCAATGACCGGCGCATCGTCGCGAATGATCAAACTGTCATTGCGCAAGCACGTCAGATCGCATCGAAGGCGCAGTTTCTGGAAGGAACGGATCCTGCAGCCTTAAGGACTGGCGTGTTGCTGGCCAGTCAATCGATTCGCCGACACCGCACCTTCGAGGCCGACGCCCTGCTGCGCAAGGGTATCCGCCTCCTGCCAGTGCCAGTTCATCATTTCGAGCACGCCGGGCTCCTGGATCCGCTCTCGACATATGCTGTGCAAAATTATTTTGTCGCAGCACTGTCCGATGCAACCTCGCGGGTTTGGGACATTCGAGAATTTCGGGAAGTTGCCGCAGTTAAGATGACTTCACGCGTGACTCGGGTTGCCGTGAGCAAAGATGGGCAGTACCTGGTAACCGGTGATCGGGAAGGAATCGTCAAGGTCTGGAATACGTCAACACAAACCGAGATTTACTCAACTGAATGCAGAAGACAAGTCACGTCCATCGTATTCGATAGTGGCAGTAAGCTTCTTGCCATTGCCTGCGAGAAGCCACCGGTTTTGGTCGTTGCAACCGACGATTGGTCGGCACATGCCGAGATGGCGAACCCGGATCGGCGTGGTCCACGCGCACCGGTCGCGCTGGCATTCGGCTATAAGCAGCTGGCCGCAGTGACATCGAACGGTAGCCTTCAGGTTTGGGACCTCGCAAGCGGCGAAGAGCTTAAGTATATTCCAGGTGACTATCCGGGTGCGTCGTGCTGCAATGCTATCATCGCGTTCAGTGGCAGGTTCCTGGCCGGTAAGCTGATGAACGGCAACCTGCTGCGGGTCTGGAACACCGATACATGGGAACTCGAGACGACGATTCGTCACGACACCAGCATTCAGGCCATCGCATTCAGCTCACAAGGCCGCTATTTGGCGACCGGCGATACGGCAGGGATTATTCAGGTTTGGGACACGTATCGCTGGCGACTCGTTAGCCGTATGCAGCACGGCGCAGAGATCATCCATCTCCGGTACGACCGACAAAACAAGCAGCTAATCTCCGCAAGCTCGGACAAGACCGCGCGAGTTTGGGACCTGAAGACCGGTGAAGAGCTCGTGCGGGTTAATCATCGAGGTCCGGTGGCGTACGCAGGCATGGTGCAGGCCAGCCGCCGTTTGGCGAGTTTCGCCGATGACGGTCGACTTTCGATATGGGAGACACCCGGGACAGACTTCGATTGGCGCACTCGGGGCGGCCAGGCGCTTGATATTTGCGTTGACGACAATGGCCAGGAGATCACAGTTGCGTTTCCCGGTTATGCGTACCGACTGGCCTTAGCGGACAAGAGCTATACGGACCGCACTCCCGGTTACCTGAAGGCCAACGACGCTGCGGTAAGCAAGGATTGCCGTTTCGCTGCTTACGTCGATCGAAACCGCCGCGGCGCAGAATTCTTACGTGTTTTCGATCTCGATGCACGTGAAGAAATCTGGAGCCTGGAGCCGCATTCAATCGAAAATCTTACCTTCAGTGACGATAGCCGCTATCTTGCGGTTGCCTACGAGGATCGCAGCGAAGCGGTCTACGAAGTGGCATCGGGAACGGCGGTTAAGTCCTGGAGCAAGGATCAGTTCGACGATGTGCGCGTTGAATTTGCCCAGTCCGGCAAATTGCTCGCATCGATTTATAATGGTTCAGTTACCTTCCGTACCACCGAGAATTTCGACATCATGCGCGAGATTAAGTACGCATCGCGTTTTTACGACTTTGCCGCTGAACCGGCGGGTAAGCTTGCCGCTATGGGTACCGGAAAGGGTGTGGTACTCATCGACACTGGCACGTTCGAACAGACGACACTGTCGATTCAAGACCCCGACCAGCGATCGCGTTCGGACCGGGTCGAGCACGTCGCGTTTAGCACTAACAATAATTTGCTTGCAGCGGCCGGCCGCTCGCTTCGAATTTGGAACACACGCTCAAAACGCGTGGTGCTAACGATCGAGGGCGTTTCCAAAATCGAGTTTCTCGCATTCAATGCACAGGGCGATAAGTTGATTGCGGTGGAGCGCAGTGCACCGGCCCCTGGGGTCGAGATCTACGTGACGCACGTTTGGGAGGTTGAATCGGGCGAGGAGCTGGTGCGAATCAACTCGGAGAAAACTGTCCGCGCGGCAGCACTCTCCAACGACGACAGCATTTTGATCAACGGCGCAGTCCACCCCTTTGCCGTGGAGACCCTGGTGAATGATGCCTGCGCTCGTATCGCATGGGATTTCGATGCAGAGGAATGGGCGGACCTCGCGCTCGGAATGGAGCAGACGCCAAGCTGTCCGGAAATTGTAAATTAAGAGGCAGATCGCTTTACTCCCTTATTAAGAATTATCCCCTGCCATTAGCTCTGTTATCGCACTGTAATTACCTATTTTCAGGATTGCATAAAGTTTGCGACTGTCTCTTAGGCAATCAGGCTAAACTGTCCAACTGGGGCTGACGGGGCACACATCCGGTGAAATTTGATTGATACCAATTTCAAAACTGTGGCAGAATGGACGCAAATCAATCATTGATATTGGCTCAATTACCAAAAATTAATATTTCATCACTGTATCCCAGGCTAAAACGCCGGCTCTGGCAGGATGAATTTTGATCTAGATGGATCACTGGAATCGCGATGTTTTTAGCGAGTGATCATTAAGAAATTTGTAAAAAGAAATGGATTCTCAACACAAATACTCTGGAATCGCAGAATTTTTTTCTGAACGGCATCCTGCCGACGTTTTCTCCGGGCTGGTTGTAGTCCACTTCGTTTCCATGGTTATCATTTGCCCCCGAACTTCATACTGAATTAAACGACAGGAAATAACTATGTCATAAACAGAAGCCCTCAACAGGTAACGTTAAAACCTAATTTACTCAGGAGAAAACATATGGGCACAAAGGACGTTGTATATGTTGTATTGGTGTTGAGTAGTTTGCTGGCGCCGGCATACGCTGCAGAAGGCGAAAGTAAATCATGCATCAGCATGGCCTTCAAAGGGGTGCGCGAATTTCCCGATGATCGATCGAAACGTTTTCTTGGTAAGGTAGAGGAAGACACAGCGCGCTGCCGCGGCGGTGACAAGGCGCTTATATATCGCGATACACCCTGGGTGGACTGGCAGAACTACTACGCCACCGGCGATGAAACCAGCCGCAAGGAAGGCAAAGAGGCGATCACCAAGCTGGGCGAGCACCTCTATCCCAATGGCCGCGGTGTCGATGGCGCCCTGATCGACCTGGAGTTCCAGCGCATCGAGCTGATCAAGTTCAACCTGTTCGATCCCAACACCTATGACGAATATATTCTTGGACGCAACGGCCAGCCTGGCCCCACCCTCAAGGTCTGGGACGAAATGCGTCTACCGCCTGGACATCGGGATTTTCAGCAGGTCGGAGGCGACGGCAGGCAACTATGCAAAGGTGACCTGATCACGCACCGCACCCTGACTGGCATCTGTAACGACCTCGAAAACCCCTTGATGGGCTCCAGCGGGATGCCGTTTGCGCGCAATGCGCGATTCGAGGATACCTTCCCCCGGCTTGGCTTGACCGAACTAACCCGCAGTCGTCACGGTAAACGTATAGGCCTGCTAAAACCCGACCCGCAACTGATTAGCCGCAAGCTCTATACTCGTGAACAAGTCCCGGGTAATGGCTGCAACGACGGCAAGGGCAGTGCCGAATACTCACCCGATGCCAATTGTGATTACCTGAAAGCACCCTTTTTCAACGTACTGGCCGCGTTCTGGATCCAGTTCATGACTCATGACTGGTTTTCCCACACTTTCGAGGGAGGCAACACTCCCGGGCTGGAATCCGTTGGCTGCAGCTCGGAGGAAGCAAAATTGCTGGGCTGCCGTGAAGGCGATCGACGTGAAGCATCGTTATACGAAGATCGCGATGGTAGTAAAACTTTCAGTGTGGATGGTAAAAATCTATTGCAGCAGGCTCCGAGGACGACTCGTAACCTGATCACCGCCTGGTGGGATCTGTCGCAGATCTATGGCCATGACGAACTGTCATTGAAACGGGTACAAAGGGATACGAATGACGCGGCCAGGCTGTTACAGAAAAGCGGGTTTTCCGGATAACTGGAGTATCGGTATGAGCTTCTATCACAACCTGTTCACCCGTGAGCATAACTATTTCGTCGACCGCTTTCGTGAGCAACAGCGACAGACACCGGACGAGGATTCGGGCCTGCGCGACCCGGCCGACCCCGACAGAGTCATCACCTACCGGGAAGTATTGGATGAACGCCTGTACCAGGCTGCGCGGCTGGTCACTTCGGCCGAGGTAGCCAAGATTCACACCATCGAGTGGACCACCCAGCTACTGTATGACGAACCCCTGTACCTGGGTATGAATTCCAACTGGTTCGGCCTGTTCAACCAGGGCGAGGGTCGCGTTTCCAAGGTGCTGAGACGCGTCCTGTCAAAAGATGAAAACTTCCTCAGCCGCTGGTCCGGCAAACTGGCCAGTATGTTTTCAGATTCCAGTGATTCGAAAAAGGCCAATTCGCTGTATTCCGTGTTTGCCTCCGGCGCCGGCATCTTCGGCCTGGGCAACAGCAAGCCGGAAGGCATGTTGTGGTGGAAAGATGATGGCTGGGACCTGTCGAACCCGGATGATGTTAATGGCGGCATCAATCATTTTGGTTCCCCGTTCAATTTCCCGGAAGAGTTCACTTCGGTCTATCGCCTGCACGCCCTGTTGCCCGACCTGATCGAATTTCGTGATGTTCAGCAGCCGAACGACATCAAGCTGAAGATACCGGTGGTCGATACTGTACGCAACAAAGCTACCGCTCAGATGCAACAGCACGGTATCGAGAACTGGGCGCTGAGTATGGGCCGCCAACGTCTCGGTGCACTGCATTTGCGTAACCTGCCGTTGTTCTTACAAAACCTGGATATGCCTCATCTCGACAGCGATAGTCAAAAACTAGATATCGTGGCGTTAGATCTGATCCGCGATCGTGAACGCGGTGTCCCCCGTTTCAATGAATTTCGTCGCCAGATTGGGCTTGCAACTCTGACCGGTTATGATGATTTCATCGATGCTCACCTGGCAGCGGACAACCCCTGGCGCCAGCACCAGCAGGAGACGGTCAGGCGCATGCGTGAGATCTACGGTACCCATACCTGCGATGCCAGCAAAATCATTTCCGTGGTACAACGCAACCCCGACGGGGGTTTCATCAACGATTGCCTCGGTCATGCGGACGGATCGGTGGTGGATAATATCGAAGACGTAGACAATATCGTCGGCTGGCTGGCTGAATACACCCGCCCGCATGGCTTTGCAATCTCCGAAACCCAGTTTCATATCTTTATCCTGAATGCATCACGCCGCTTGTTCAGTGACCGCTTCTTCACCTCCAGTTTCCGTCCGGAGTTCTATTCCACCATGGGTTACGACTGGGTACAAAACAACGGTCTATTGTCGGAATGCCCCTATGCCGTCAGCAAGCAGGCCGATGGCCGAGATGACTGTCTGGAGCCGGTCGAGGTCAACGGCCATGTGGTGTCGGTATCACCGCTCAAGCGCCTGTTGATGAGAAACGTACCAGAGCTGAAACAGGAACTAATGCAGGTCAGAAACGTGTTCGATCCCTGGGCCCGAGATCGAGGCGAATACTACGATCTGGCATGGAAACCACGGCGCGGGGCCGAATCCGACCCCGCATTCAGTCAATTGGAGCACTGACATGTTGCAGATGAAGACCACACTGCACCTGTCCAGTCTGCTATGTGGCCTGATCGTACTGTCCGCTTGCGACAGCAGCACCCCGGACGCGAGCATCGATCAGTTGGTGGACGACATGAGCCAGCGTATCGAGGTGATTACCACGACAGAACAGCGTGACAACCTCATTCCGCGCTTCAACCAGCCTAAAACTGTCGCTTGCCTGAACGCTACCTTCAAGGTGCATGACCAGTTACCAGCGAACCTGGCCGTGGGACTGTTTGCCCGCCCAGGCAGCTATTCGGCCATGCTACGCTTTGCCAACGCCAGCGAAATGGATGATTCGAAGAAGGATATCCGGGGTCTCTCGATCAAGGTCTCCGGTGTCGAGGGCCCGGTACTGTGGGGTAAGGAAGGCGTCCAGGATTTCATCCTCAATAGTTATCCCGCTTTGTTCGTCGCGACGCCGGAGGAATTTCTAACCTTTATCCGGGCGCGCCAGGAGGACAAGAAAATCCGCTTCTTCCTGAACCCGTTCGACCCACACCTGAAATCTCTGTGGATCGTGTACAAGGCGCGACAGAAAATCAACAGCCCGCTGGATATCCGCTACTGGAGCACGGTACCGTTTCAACTGGGCGATTCTGCCCAGACCGCGGTTAAATACTCGGCCACCCCCTGTTCCAGCTATCACACCGGCCAGCCGGTCAGTCCTGGAAAAAATCAGTTACGCAGTGCGATCGGTGCGCATCTGGAACAGCAGCCGGCCTGTTTCACGTTTGCGCTACAGACCCGGAGCGATCCTGCATCCATGCCGATCGAAGATGCCTCGGTGATCTGGGATGAGGAACAGTCACCGTTCCAGCCAGTAGCCACGATCACCATGCAACAACAGATGTTCGATCAACCCGCAGCTCTGACTCAATGCGAACGTATGAGCTTTAACCCCTGGCAGTCATTGCCACAGCACAAACCGCTAGGACGCATGAACGAAGTGCGGCGCGCCGTTTATGCCAGGGCCGAAAAATTCAGGAACAAGGAGAAGCCCTAATGCACGCTACCGTCAAACACTGGCTTGGCCAGACACGTGAACAACTCGATGAAATCTATCGCAACGCAGAACCCGGCAGCATGCCCACCGGAGACATGCGCGGTACCGCAATCCTGGCCGGGTCGATGTTCTCCAGGATCGTCGCCGCATTCGCGCGCCTGTTTGCCTGGCAGGGCAAGGTGTTCGACATGTTCGCCGAAGATGGTCAAGCCGGCATATTGATCAACAAGATCTCGTTTTTCAGCCTCACCTTCATCGTCGCCAAGGTATACCGCGAAACCAGCTGGATGGATGGCAAGGCCACCATCGTCATCGATTATTCCAAAACCTCGTTCTTTGCCAGGGTGATTCGCGATGAAATCCGCGAGGTGGAACCCGGGGTTTATCTGGGCAAAGTCTGGTGGGGTAAAAAACGCATTCTCGATTTCGTCCTGACCAGGCCCGGTTAACACGTTCTGAGACAACTGAGATGATCCCGCAGTCTAATTTCCTGATCCTGGCGGTGATTGGCTCGTCGCGCAAGGACCACCTGCAAAAGCTGTTCGAGGAGATGATCCACAAACCCGGCCTGGCCGACCCGCTCAATAATCGGGTGCCGTTTGCCCGTCTGGCACGCCTGCATGTAGCCCGGTTTACTATTATCGAGTCCCATGCCGCGGATGATATTCGTCGCCATGGCGTTGAGCCCGTCCCCTGGCAGCCCACGCTTGCGTTCCAGGGTGATTGTGACGGAACGGTCGAAGATCTGCTGCAAGAAATGGTCGACTTGGCAGAACAGGGCCTGCGTGAAATCTTTTCCCATTGTGTGGATTACGATCCAAAACAACCCTTATTGGAATGGATGCTGAAGCGTAACCACAGGCCCGCCGCCGATTACATCAACTGGATCGGCCGTAGCGTGCAGCAGGTGCATGAAGAGGCGGCCTTGCAGCGGAGCATGTCACGTAGGCTGCAGGAGCTGCTGGCTGGGCAGGGTAGCGAAGCGAATATCCGTACCATCCGCCAGCAGCTGTTAACCCATGTGGAACTGGAGCGTGATGCCGGCATTTTGACCCTGACCCCGTCACCGCCGACCCCTGGCGGGTGGAAGCTGCGCAACACACTGCATAAATTTGGTGTGCCGCTGGTGTTGCTGTTGCTGTCGCCGCTGCTGTTGATCAGCACACCGCTGGTGTTGCTGTTACTACGCCTGCACGAGCGTGCCGACCCTGAGTTCGACACACGCCCGGAACGGGAGCATCTCCATACTCTAACCGAGCAGGAGGATCACGATGTCAGTAATCATTTCACTGTGTTTGGCGATATCAAGCCAGGGCTGTTTCGGCTTGGACTGCTCAAGTTTCTACTCATACTGTTGGATTATGCCGCCCGTCATGTTTATAACCACGGTTACCTGACGCGAATCCGTACCATTCACTTCGCGCACTGGGTGTTACTGGATAACAACCGCCGCATCCTCTTCATGAGCAATTACGATGGCAGCCATGAAAGCTATATGGATGACTTCATCAACAAGGTGGCCTGGGGCCTGAACCTGGTCTTCAGCAATGGCGTGGCTTACCCCGCGACTCGTTGGCTGGTCAAGGGCGGTGCCGAACGCGAGCACCTCTATAAATACACGTTGCGTCGGCACCAGCTTCCATCGGAGGTCTGGTACAAGGCCTATCCGAATCTCACCGCCTATGACCTGTCGAGGAACGGTCGAATACGCGCCGGAGTAGAGCAGTATCCGCAAAATGATGAACAGATAAGGGAATGGCTGCGCTTGCTATGAATAAAGCACACACACCAGCGGCCCGATCGGTTGAACTGGATGATATTCAGGGCCTGCTGCGATTTGGTCACGGCCAACTCACAAAATCACGATTTTTACTGCTGCAGGTTGCCGATCCGGCCAGCGCGAGGCGCTGGCTATTGCAGGCGCCGGTAACCACGGCGCAGGTACAAAACCCCAAACCTAAGGTCGCCTTGCATCTGGCGTTTTCGGCAAACGGCCTAAGTGCTCTGGGATTGCAGGACCACATCATCGAAGGCTTTTCCGAGGAATTTGTTTCCGGCATCAGCGGTGATGAAAACCGTTCGCGCCGTCTCGGCGACACCGGAATCAATGCACCACTGCAGTGGCAATGGGGCGGCCCGGGAAAATCGGTGCCGCATATGCTGTTGCTGCTTTACAGCGTCAGCGGCGGCATGGAGGCGGCATCGAAGACGATACTGGACGACAGCTTCAATGCAGGATTCTCGGTTATCGAGGAATTACCCACCGGCAATCTGGCAACCAGGGAACCGTTCGGTTTCGTTGACGGTATCAGTCAACCTCGCATCGACTGGGCACAGGCGCGAAGTACCGATATCCATGAGCACGACCATTACTCCAACTGGACCGCGTTGGGTGAAACGATCCTCGGTTATCGTAACGAATACGGGCTGTACACCCCGCGCCCGTTGATCGATCCGACGCTGGACCGTCGCGCCATTACTTTGCCCAACGCTGAAGATCAACCTGCGATGAAGGATTTTGCGCGTAATGGCAGCTATCTGGTGGTGCGTCAATTGCGCCAGGATGTCGAGGGTTTCTGGCGCCATATCGACAACCAGGCCGGTGCCAACGCCCGTCAACGCGAACAGCTCGCGGCACGCATGGTTGGACGCAAGAGGGACGGCACACCATTGGCTCCGCGCAGCCCGCGAAGCATCCCCGGCATCGATCCGGGCGATTCTGCCAACCACTTTAGCTATGACCTCGATCGTGACGGTGAACTCTGTCCGATAGGCTCCCACGTGCGCCGCTCCAATCCGCGTACCGGGGATTACCCGCCGGATGTGGATGGTTTCTGGTCACGCATGCTGCGCCTGTTGGGTTTTTGCCAACGACGCGATGATGAAGACCTGGTAGCGTCCTCGCGCTTTCATCGACTGCTGCGGCGCGGGCGCGCCTACGGTCCCATGCTTTCTCCTGCGCGGGCACTTAAGCCCAGTGCCAAACAAGCAGAACGCGGACTCGAATTCATCTGCCTGGTAGGCAACATCTCGCGTCAGTTCGAGTTTGTGCAGAATGCCTGGAACATGCGCAGCAAGTTTGCCGGGTTGCACAATGAGCGGGATCCGGTCATTGGCATTCGTGATCCACTCAACGATGGCACTGCCACCGACCATTTCGGCTCACCGCAAGCCTCCGGCATGACGCGCGAGTACCGCAAACTGCCAGAGTTTGTCACCGTGGTCGGTGGCGGGTATTTCTTCATGCCGGGCATCAGCGCTTTGCGTTACCTGGCTTCAGCAGAAGCGCCAGAGGAATAACGGACATGCGTCTGAAAATGCGCCTGCTTAAAAAATTGCATGACTTGCTACTCCAACTGCTCTATATCGAGCGCAGGCTGGAACCCTTTTTCCGCCCCCTGATGAACCGCCTGTTGCGCGAACCCAGCGCGCGCGTGATTCAGTTTCTTATCAACTGGCGGCGCAAGGATGAGGGCCTCGGCCTGGCCGAGGAAAGAATCGACCCGGACGAAAAGGAAAGCCTGGACAGGATCATCGACCTGATGAGCGACCAGATGCGGGGTCATTTCAAACCACGCGCCTATGAACGCGGCGGCAATACCAAGACCCACGGCATCCTCCACGCTACCGTCACCATCCGCGATGATCTGCCTGCGAATTGTCGTAAGGGGATATTCGCCAAACCCAGGAGTTACCCGGCCTATGTTCGCTTTTCCGGCCCCGGTCCAGATGTGCCCGCCGATATCCAGGACGTTGGATTTACCAGCATGGCGGTGAAGCTGATGGATGTACCGGGCAAAAAGCTATGGGACGAGGAGGAACACACTCAGGATTTCATAACCATCTGTACTCCGACCTTCGTCACACCGAACACGCGCGAAAACGCCAAGCTGCAGTACTGGAGCCTGGTCGATATGCCGATCTACTATTTTATTAACCCGTTCGACTCGCACCTGCTCGATTTCCTTATGCAGGGCTTGTGGAACGAAACCCAGTACAACCCGCTCGGCCAGCGTCACTGGAGCTGTGTACCTTACCTGCTCGGTGAAGGACAGGCGATGATGTATTCATTCGTACCGAAGACCCGGGTCGAAACCAGGATCCCCGGGGTGCCCTTCGGCAAGGTACCGTTCAATTACCTGCGCGAAAACATGGTTAAGACACTGGATCGTACTGACGTCGAGTTCGACCTGATGATTCAGATACAAACCGATGCGCACCGCATGCCGATCGAAAACGCTGCGGTGCGCTGGCCTGAACAATTGTCTCCGTTCATCCCGGCGGCGACTGTGCATATTCCTAAACAAAGATTCGATACCGAGGCCCGCGCTGCATTTGCCAAACAGATCAAGATGAACCCATGGCACTGTCTTCCCGAACACCGTCCGCTCGGCAACCAGAGCCGTGCGCGTCAGCGCATGTACCAGGAACTGTCCCGCTTTCGCCAACAGATGAACCAGGTCAGTCATTATGAGCCGTCCGGAGACGAAGATTTATAGCCGCGCGTCCAACTGCGTAAACTTGTCTGACCTCAATGCCAGCAAGCTAAGTGCATTGTGATAAGGCCTTATCAAGCTGAACTAATAAGCAAGATGATTACTTGCGTCGAATTTAAATAACATGGAGAGCTTGGTTATGTATCACCGCATTTTCCAATATCTTATTACACTTACATTTGTCCTGTTGCTGGCTTCCTGTTCCAGTAATGTAATGTATCGCAGTGACTACGAGATCTGCACTTATAAGGGATCTACGGACTGTTCCAGGAATGCTCTACAGATACATGCACCCGGCGAAGAAGGGGAGTATCGCCTGGGCTTTGTGGAGTATGACGACCAGGGCCAGTTGCGAGATCCCAGGCAGATGAATGCGGTGCTGGACGAGTATCAACGACTAGCAGCTTTTGATGACGTCCTGTTGATAAGTTTTGTACATGGGTGGCATCACAGTGCACAGCCAGGGGACGGTAATATCGTATCGTTTCGTGAAATGCTTACCAAATTGTCCTTAATGGAAGATATCGGTAGTAAGCAACAGGGTCGAAAGAAACGAAAGGTAATTGGCATATATATTGGTTGGCGAGGTGATTCTATCAGTGTGCCATATGTCAATACCGTAACCTTTTGGGATCGCAAGAATACCGCCCATGATGTCGGCCAGCAGGGTGTAACAGAAGTACTGTTGAGGCTGGAAGAAATCGTCAATGTCAAGAAAGGTATCGAAGAAGAGACCCCGCCCCCTTTAACCAGCCGTCTGGTGGTGATTGGCCACAGCTTTGGAGGTGCGGTTGTTTATACTTCACTGCAAAAAATCTTAACCGACCGGTTTATTGATAGCCGGGAAAGCAAGACATTCCAGGGTGATGCGAAAGGTTTCGGAGATTTGGTTGTGCTTATGAATCCGGCCTTTGAAGCGATGCGTTTTAGCGCACTATATGATCTTTCGCAGCAGGGTTGTAGACGCTATTTTAAATCGCAGCTTCCAAAACTTGCAATTCTGACTTCCGAGGCAGATTACGCAACCAAGTATGCGTTCTCTATCGGCCGCTCTTTCTCTACACTGTTCGAGTCGCATGTAACTTTAGAGCGTCACTATTGCAATAAACCAGGAGCAGGTGGAATTCAAGTCATGCAGATTAAAGAAGGGCAGGCGGATCGAAATACGGTTGGGCATTTCAAGCCTTACCTTACCCATCGCCTAAACCCGGCGACAGATAATAAAGAGCGTAGTGTTGACTTTCAAATCAGCCAGCTCCAAACGATCTGGGCAGAGCATACAAATGATATCCCTGTGGCCTTTGTTGGTAGTCAGCTAGAGTCCCTTAATCGCACTAATCCATTGAACCCTTATCTAAATATCACGGTAAACAAAGAACTGATCAATGACCACAATGACATTTGGCGACCGCAAATTATTGATTTCATTCGTGATTTAATTGTTATTTCAACAACGCCTGTTAGCCCAGCCGAATAATATTATTTCGGCAGGAAAATCAAGCAGCCGGTATAAGCGCCGGATAATAATTTATCGCAGATACAATAGCGGGGTTTTAACTGGATTTCATGAACACATCTGCAAGCCACAATCGAAAAGATGTTACTGGTGACTCAAAATTATTCTGCTTACATCAGTTGAATTCTGGTTAGGCTACTAATTAGAATCCTGACTTCAGGCTGTTACATGATTTTTCACAGGCACGACAATTGCATGCTCTTCCTCAAGATAAACTCCGTCAGCAAAAGCTATCGAAGAAGCGATATAAGGCATAAGTGATGATAGCAACGGCAATCGTTGAAAGATTTTAAGTCTTGATTCAAGTTTTAATTCATTACTTTCAATTAATTGCAAACAGATTCCGAATTCTTTTGTCGCACCGTCGATATCAACATCTGAATTAGGTAACCCCGCTAAATGGCTACAGATGATTTGGTAAACATCGTGTTCATTTCGGCTTATATCATGATCTATTGCGGCGACTGATGCGGAAACAGCGGCAACCGCCTTGATAAGTTCGTTTGGTTCAAGATTTCGGATTTCCTCTGAAAGCCCCCTTTTATTCATGGAAATTAATCGACCAGCAATCTGATCTGGTGCCTTCGATCGGTTAATATAGAACCACATTGGTACTAGCCAGCCAACCACTGCCCCTATGGCTGCCCCCTTAAAAACAAGCCATTCCACTGAAAGTGGTGATTTAATCCGGTAGGTTTCCTCTCTCGTAGCGTATCCTTCAAACCATCCGAGGCCTTCCATCCAGAAGTAGGCAATCATCGATGCAAATCCCAATGCAGCGACTGTAACCAGGTAAGCAAACCAGGACCTTTGCCTGGTCAGTTCGTTGTATCCCATCGTCAGTTGGCGTTTAAGGTTTAAAGCAATTATTAGCGCTGACCCGTAAGTAAAGAACATCAAAAAAGTCATAAAAGAAACATTTCCGAATTTTCGAAACTGAGGCTCTTTACTGAGCTCCTGTACGACAGAAATTGTTAGAAAAGTTACCAGTATTGCTATCAACGCAGTTGCGATTTGACGACCCGATAGTCCATCGAAGTCTGCTGATCCGCCCTCGAAACCAAGCTGGGTAATACGTGAGCGTCTTCCGCTTTCCGATAACTCGGTCTTGCAGGCAGCCTTGGCAACAAAAACAGTACAACTTCGAAACAATCTTGCCATAGACTTATCCAGAAACTGTTGTATTTTTTCTCGTGCATGAGCTTCAAGATTTTTGGTTTTTAACTCGAAATATTCACGATTCAGTTCGTCGAGTGAATCACGTTGCATTCGTAACTCGGTTTTGTGATCAACTAAATATCGACGAATGCCAGCGGTATCATCTAGTTTCCATTCCTCGATCCCCATGATTAACGTGTTTATACGGGCCCAACGAAAATCTAGATTTAGACCCGCTTCGAGTTTTAGCGAAACATATTCAATCCCCAATGATTTACAGAGTGTTCTCAACTGCCTAATTTGCCCGGGCGAAAAACTAAAAGCCGCTCGGCGCATTGACGCCGCCATTTTCTGGACATGGTTAGGGATGTGACCCCGATCCCAAAAGATATTAAGCAATGCTCTGTCATAGCGCGACAAGAAAGGCAATGAAGGTAGTAAAGTAGTTAGAAAAAGAGCAGATACCATAGGCGCGCTGAGAGCGGTTATGCCTGGCGGTGGCGAAGTATTTGATTTATTGCAAACCCAGGACTACTGAAAGTAACCAATCAACTTACATAATTCCCCTAGATTCTCCTGCCACAATCTAACAACAAGTGTTATCCAATCTGGACGTAATTCCAATTTGACCGATCGGCAATCTGCCCCAATATTATTCTCGGGGAAAATGCAAATAAACCTCTATTTAACGAGTTATCCGAGAAAATACAATGCTTGTCCAAAACGACACCCGTCTATAAGAAGACCGTCGGAGCTGTTCTATTTCGAGGCCAATTTCTCTATTCGATAATTTAGCGTTGTTTTTCCTTTGCGACAGTTATACTAGGACGATGATGAATTCAGTAAACTGTCCCGGCCTTCAATAGTCGATAACGGAGCGCGCTATGACTGCAGTTATTAGTAGCGGGCAGGCAACCCTGGAGAGATGAGATGAATCCCGCGAAATCACAAATCACGCACGAAGACTACATACAGGATCGAGTGGATGATCAACTGAATTACTACCAGTCCGCCGCTAACACCGCAAAACTGAAATACAACTGGATGCAATCGCTAATTATAATTCTTGGATTGCTTGTGCCAGTAATAGTTAACCTTCCGTTTGAATGGGAATTGAATGGGAAGGTAGTAAATGTTACCGGGTGGATTCAGTTGATAGTCACGGTATTCTCATTGACCCTGGCGATACTGACTGGACTGCTGAATTTTAAAAAGTACGGCGAACTCTGGCTCTCGTTTCGTATGACGGAAGAGTTGATCAAACACCAGAAATTTCTGTTTCTTTCCCGTTCAGGAAAATACGCGGGAGAGGATTCTTTCAACGAGTTTGTACAGACTATCGAGTCATTGATCTCGAGCGAGCACAATAAATTCCACACCTTGATCCAGGAAGCATCCCGGCCACGGGAAGAGAAGCAGGCGGTGGAATAGTTACATTGTTATGCGCTTCGTTAAAACCGGACCCGGGTATCCAGTGCAGGAGTCAACCGCGCCCGTAGTTCCGGTGTCAGTGGGGTTAGTCTGAACTATTCACTTCAAATCTTGATATAGATGCGCTGAAACTGCGTCCGTTAAACCCCCGGGTTTTACTAATCCTTCGGCATTGTAACCCAGCACTGTTGGCAGGAAATCAGCACCGTATTGATTTGGTAAGCTGTTGGCGATAATCTCCAACTGATCATCCTGGGCAACAAATACGGTCTTGTGCAAGGCGCCGGAAGTTTGTAGAAAATCCAGTTCCCATTGAATATTTTCGCTCATGCCGCTGAGATCCATAATGATACAGTCACTATCTTCTACCAGGTTTGTCACACAGGATTGCCAGCCTGCATCCACGCAGGCTACGGGGAAAATCTTGTCCCGACTGACCGCCCAGTTGAGGTTGCGCCTTCTGCGAGCATGTATGCTTTTCAAAAGTTTCGTAAGATGTCTGGGTGAACTGATCTTTCGCTGCCGAAAAGTGAAAAAAGTAAGTTGACCATAAAGTAGAGGCAAGCGCTGCCAGAGAGATACTCGAACGTCGACATCTGCCAATGTATAGCAATGCCCAAAAGCCGATATCTCGGTGCGTAATATTCGCTTGAGCGCCTTACTGGCATCGAGTCGATTGAACGGTCTCAGTAAGAGAAAACGTGAGGGGTATTTCCAGGCTAGCGCTAATGGGATACAAATAGGAGACGCAATGATAAAAGGTAAAAAGAACACTATTAAGTAACTAGTGACGACATAAGCAGGTATAAACGCGGCAAATGCAATGAATAGCATCATGTAAATCATCACCGCCATCCATGAATTGGCTTGTTGCAGGTCAGTCGCCAATTCAGCCATACTCGCTGAACCCTCTATCCATAAAACAGCAGTAAACACCAGAAATAGAATCCACGTAACAAGTGTTAATACAGTGACTAACTTGCTGGTCAACTCACCCAGCCGCCGACGCCGCCTTATCTCTGCCTGATTAAGTAGCCGGGCTGAACGCCCGGGGTCTGGATCGACGCGATATTTTTCTATGCTCTTCCAGTCAAAGACGCGAACGCCCAGTCGGTGAACCTCACACCACTCGACCAATGTATCACTGGCATACAAAATAGCTGCCAGTGACAATAGAAAGAGTGGCGCAGTTAAATATGGCAAAGCCTCAATCCTACCGAACAATGTGACGAATTCAACAAACCCGATTGCCAATGCAATTATGCCAAGGCAGGTAGACTCAAATATCAGCAGCAGGCGCGCCCAATTATGGCCTTTTACCACCAACAAAAGTGGAGGCCAAAGGAACAGTAGTGTCAGCATGAAAAGAAGCCAGCTTTCTTCCGCCAAACCGAAACTGACTGCTGCAGCCAGAATCACGAGAGCACATACTGATGACAGCTTACGCGCCTGTTGTCGCAAAGATGACAGCAGTTCTTTCGAAGTTTTTTCGTTCACGTATCAGCCTTTCCGGTATCGGGGAGCTTATCCGAACAGCTGGCCTGGCGCTAATTGCGGAATGTTGCAAACTTCCGCCGTTGATGGTGTGCTTAACTCGTCAAAGCGAGATATTCGCCGTTCGGTGGATCCTGCGTTCGCTTGACTCGCGTGCCAATATCTTTAGCTTTAGTTTGCGATAGTCGAGACAATTCCATGATTCCAGATCATTTTGATTACCGGAACTAATAGGGGCCAGAGCCACTTTCTGAAATCACTATTAAATAAAATATAAAACCTGCGACCGTAGCCCACTTTATCAGTTTGGCGCGTTTTGGATTGCTGCTACGCCACACAAAGAACAGGATTATGCCAATCACCGGGAACAGTAAGGCTACTACGCTAAATCCAAAGGCTGCCTTGTCCGTCTTCCCGGTCTCTACTGCTTCTTTTAAATCAGTCGTCACTTCGTTGACGGATTTAAATTTTTGGAACACCTGTGCAGGCTCCGGGTTTTCTGACTCATTGAGGTAAGACTGCTCTTCACGTTGACTGGTTTGCTGGATTTCCTGTTTTAACGCATCGACCTCCCGGCCAATATTTGCAAGCAGATCTTTGCGTGCTTCGAGTTTATCGAGCGCCTGGTTAATAGCTGCGGAGTCACCAGTATTTCTGAAATGATCACGTAATTTGAATATCAAAGCTGCCTGTTGATCCTGGTTCAGTGGCTCGATGGAATTAATGTCCTGCAGCAATTCTGCAAGATAGGAGACAGGAATTAAGGGGGCCGTTGGTAGCGGATCAGGTGCAGCAGGTGAAGGCGTTGCGGTGTTCAAGGCTTGAACAAGTGCCAGTACGCCCTTTTTATTGCCCGATTCGACATCGGTAATTTGCAGTTCGGCAATTTCAGGTAGCAGAAATCTTTCATCAAAATCGCTAATCACTTTTATAGGGATAATCGTTTTGCTCAGTGCATTGGCGTAGTTGAGTTCACGCTTGCACGCATCAGATTTCAAATAATCGCCTGAAAGTGCGCATAGGTAGAAATCGCAATTCTCAATTTCCTGTAAAATCCGATCCCACCAGGATTGCCCCCCAACCAGCTTGTTATCGAGCCAGATGGAATGTCCCAGGGTTTCCAGATCTTCGACGATTTCCCGAATAACTACCTTGTCGTCACTACTGTAGCTAATAAATAACTTGGCCATGACACACTCCCTTGATGAGTCAAATAAACCAACTGATTATCCGGTATCTTAACGCTAAACTATGCTTGTCGCCATCATCTGCCAACGAACAATGAAAAATATTGTTTACCGGCTCCGCATATGAGATGAAACACTCAGTGGCTTAAACGGACAACGGGACTACCGCTGAAAATATAATGTGCGAAAGATATTTGACACTACCTAACTGAATCAGCTAGTACTATGAAAAATATACTAGGTACCAGGGAGAAGGTGACTATGCTCAAAATTCCAATCATTAGTAAATTGGCTTACTACTCCGAGATTGGTTCGATGTTTGCAGCCTTTCTTATTGCTATTTGGTACGTCACTTGGTGGCAAGCATTAATATTTGCATTTACCGCTTCAAGGGTATTCTTTTTCTTAGTAATGCTCTTATTCACGGCTATGAGATGCGGTATAGCTTATTTAGGAAATTGGGTCACCATGCTTCAGATCAACGTCCTGGGGAAAAATAGGGGCGGCCAGTTCATTGTTACAGCCTTTGTTATTATTTATGTGATTCTCTTCCCCTTGGTTAAGCTATTCGATTTTCCGTTATATTTTGCTGTGCCTATTTGGTTGGTGGTTCTTGCTACTTTTGGTATGGTTTTAATTCCACCGGCGGTACTGTTTCTAGGAGCATCAAATATTGAAAGCTATGGGTTCGAACGAAAATTAAAGAATGCTGTATTTCCCCTTCGTGTTGTCAGCCTCCTAAATCCTAATTCGTCGAAGCTTGTTGATCCCATACACAATGTTCGCTTGGTTGATAATCAGGATTGGCAATCGGCCGTTGGTAAACTAAGCGCATTTGCGACTGTAATTGTAGATATTAGGAATAGGAGTGAATTTGTAGATCAGGAAATTCAAATACTATTAAACGGATCTAGCCATCGATTAATATTTTTGCTTGTTGACGAAGACTTTAGCAGCCCGATACTGGATGAAAATAGTAAATTACGGAAGACAGTAAATCGGCTAAGTTGGACGATTTTACCTAGCAATCTTATGATTGGGGCTTTTCGCTATTTTGCACATGTAATAGGAATGACCCATTCGGCGAAAATATTCTGTCAAGAGTTGAAGAGAGATCTTTCCCAAGATAAGTTCAACTTATAATACTGTATCAGAAGATTTGGTACAGGTGGTGTTTGAGTAATGGTGAAGCGCCAACTGAAAATGGGCTGCGCGTTTCGATCTCGCCACAAGCCTCATCATCGAGCTTCTTTTTCTCGAGTGCCTGAACTTGCGATTCAGTAAGCGGCAGGCCTTCCGCGGCGATCTTGGCTTCCAGCGCCTTCAGGCGATCTGGACTTCCCAGTGTTTGCTAGACACCTAATCATAAGTTGCCCCCAGAAGTAAACTTGGATGGAATGGTGATATTCAGGTCAGCAGAAGTTTCAATTTCTCGATCAACGCGAGCATCAGTTAAGAAAGTATTTGGTAAACCTGATGAGAGAAATCGTGGCGCGGGTAACTTCGTGGATATTTAGAATCAAGCGACGGGTCTAAACATATTAAATAATGGAGTAGCATCTTTTCCGCAACTTAAGATATTTATTAGTTACGCGCGGGAGGATCGAAATCATGTGTATCCATTGTATTTAAGATTGAAAAGGAAGGGCTTCTTTCCGTGGATAGATGAGGCTGACGCTCTACCTGGAATCGAGTGGCGCGAAGAAATTCCAAAACAGGTTAGAAATAGTGATGTTGTGCTAGTGTGTATGACTAAATTGTCTACGCGTAAAGCGGGATATCTACAAAAAATATAAATCCGACTGAAAAGCCTCGTGTCGGCGCTTCGATTCCAGGTTTCAGTTAGATGTTAATTCAGGAAAACTGGCCGCTGCCGCGAAATAACAGACCAGCGCCAGCAAGATCACTGCATTGAAGCCAAAATGGACCGCGAGCAGGGTTGCCAGGATCGCACTAATCACCGAGGCGCAACCGTTAATGCCCCAGGCCCAGGGTGTCAACGATGGCGGGCCGGCGGCAAGCGCGGACAGACCCAACGGGAAAGGAATCCCCATGCAAAAGCCCAACGGCGCTATCA
>PVMS01030048.1_pt1 | contig 25119 bp, 20 predicted proteins | sample 1853461 | NCBI WGS metagenome assembly PVMS01 (sample SAMN08582032, study PRJNA380276) | Marine sediment metagenome, whole genome shotgun sequencing project. | isolation source: ocean sediment barecode stripped | collected 2017
AGTACAGAGCCTTCAGTCAATACATCTAATTCACTTAAGTGCATGTGGGATTTACCCAGAGACAAAAAAGAGGTGAGTGATTTAATCTCAAAACCCGATTTTTCCCTGGTGGCCAGTGAAATTATATCCATGCTGACTGTATCCTTCTCACTGATCAGGTCATCTACCTTTATTTGCAAATTCTCCAAGTCGTAGTTGGTAAAATTGATCTCATTGCTGGTCTCCTTCTTAACCATATTTGAGAGTGAAAAGCGGCCATCAATCAATTCGACTTTCGCGATGTGAAACCTGGATTTTCGCTCCGGAGGAACATGTGGTTTTATTATCATGTCTGTGAAATACTTGATATTTACCACATTGCTGCTATCGATAACCAGGTTCAACCAAAAATTCTCAAGGGTGACTTTTTTTATCTCCAATCCCTTCTTACCTGAGAAAATCTGCTTTAATCTCACTTCTGTAAGTTCGGAATAGATCAGGGTATCCCCATGGAGGTCTTCCAGGTATAGGTCCTGAATATGAACCCTCTTGAAGAAGGAGTAGTTGATGGACGAGAGCGAGATGGAGGTCATCAGCTCTTCCGATAATCGCTCAGCTACATATTTAGTAACCAGGGTCTGGACCTGCCTGTTTTGTAGAAATAGCAATGAGAGTGCAGGAATGGTTAAAAACACCAGCACCACAATCAATCCTATTTTCGCAATCTTTTTAATACTTTTACCTCTTATTAAGATCAAACAAAACAAAAGTAATAAAAGTTGTCATGGGTACTATAATTCTGGGGATTGAATCCTCTTGTGATGATACTTCTGCTGCAGTGATCAGGGACAGGGAGCTGCTCTCAAACGTGGTCGCCTCTCAGGATGTGCATGTTAAATATGGGGGAGTTGTCCCTGAACTTGCCTCCAGAGCCCATCAGCAGAATATTGTTCCAGTGGTAGACAGGGCATTGAAACTGGCTGGCGTTGCCAGGAACCAGATTGATGCTGTGGCGTTTACCAGGGGCCCCGGACTCCTTGGGTCCTTGTTGGTTGGAACCTCCTTCACCAAAGGTTTCTCAGCTGCACTGGATATACCCATGATTGAAGTAAATCACCTGCAGGCCCATATACTGGTACATTTTATTCAGTCTCAGGATGGGGCCGGGAGGGTGCCCGAATTTCCATTCCTGTGCCTTCTGGTTTCGGGGGGGCATACCCAGCTTGTGGTGGTGAAAGATCACTATGAAATGGAAATTATTGGCCGATCCATTGATGATGCAGCAGGCGAGGCATTTGATAAGTGTGCCAAATTGCTTGGATTGCCCTATCCGGGTGGGCCACATCTGGACAAGCTGGCCTCCGAAGGTGATCCCGGGAAGTTTACCTTTAATAAACCCAGATTGCAGGGATTTGACTACTCTTTCAGTGGTTTGAAAACCTCATTTCTCTATTTCCTGAGGGATCAGCTTAAAGAGAATACTGATTTTATTGAGCAGAACAAAGCCGACCTTGCAGCTTCGCTTCAACTTACCATCGTTGATATATTGATGAACAAACTCCGGAGGGCAGCGGCTAACAGGGGAATTAGTCAGATTGCGCTGGCAGGTGGAGTCTCTGCAAATTCCGGACTTCGAAGTGCCCTGGTTCTTGAGGCCGATAAACGGAATTGGGACATTTTTATTCCCCCTCTTAGTTTTACCACAGACAATGCAGCCATGATTGCCATTACCGGTTATTATCGGCATCTGAAGGGGGAATTTGCCTCTGAGGATGTAGCACCCATGGCAAAAATGTACTTCTGATCTATCCTATTGATAATATGTAATAAAATGAATCTGAATTGCATCCCGAGCATTCAAAAATTTACTATATTGGGTAGACTTTAGTAGCAGTGCCATGGAGAAACTAGAGTTTCAACCAACTCAGAAAACACCATACGTATTGCTGGATCCGTCCGGTAAAATAAGATTCAAAGGTAGGTCCATTCCTGAGGATGTTTCTCTATTCTATGAGGATATTCTGGACTGGATTATAGCCTTTGCTTCCTCACCGCCATCTCATACGGTCGTAGACATTGAAATGGAGTACCTAAATAGTGGTACCTCCAAGTACATGTTGCGGCTTCTAAAGAAATTGAAAGAGGTTGATAACGATGGCTATAACCTAAAGATCAACTGGGTGTATGAAGAGGGTGATGATGATATTCTCGAAAGGGGAGAGTATTACGCCTCCATTCTCGACCTGGATATCAGTTATATAGAGATTGAGTAATTATTTTCTTATGCTGTCGTAATATTTCATCATCGAAATCATTCCACTCCGGCTTTTTAAGGAGTTCTTTTCCGTTTTAAGATACTGTAACATCTGTTGACTGTAACTGCCAAACAGTGATGAAGCCTGTTTTTTATTCGTTTTTATGGCATGCATCTCACCCACCTGTTCAAATTGCAGGTAATATTTGGGTTTATCCTTAAATTCATCATAACGTCGATCGGCTGAGTAGGATTGTTCATAGTTGGCTTTAATAAATTCTTTTCCATAATCCAGTAAAAGTTTACTATTGCCGGTATATACGAGTTCCATAAAAATATAATCTGAAGCTCCCGGCAACTTCACCCTGACAAAATCAAGGGAGTCTGATGTATATAATACCTGGAATGAATCAATGAGATACTTATTAAGCAACATGGGATTGGAATCGGCAGATTCTTTATAACAGAGCTCCAGGGATTGGCGGTCAAAGTTCAGGAATTCGAAAGGTATGGTATCCAAATTGGTGGGAAATACCCGTCCGTTTTGCCATTCAGAAAATATGTATGGAGTCCCTTTCACACCCTGATACCTGTCATCGAAAGTCACAGCAAGGTCTGAACCGATTCTACCTATTTTCTGAGTGATGTGAGATCCCTGGGACCAAAGCCAGGCAGAGCAGAAAATGCAAAATATAGAAATGGAGAGGTGCCTGATCATCATTTATTAAAGTTCAAATTTAGATATCTGTTTTGCCGCAAAATTGATGCCAAATAACTCCAATAGGCCAGGTGAAATGCATGGGAATCCGTACCCTTAATAGATTCCTGGAAATTAATGGTGCTGTTGCAATTTTGAGGGTGCTTTATGGTGGGATCGAATAGTCCGGGCTTCTCCGGATGAAACTGAACACCCAGCACAAAAGGATATTTGCTATGTCGAATGGCTTCGATGATCTTCCCATCCATGGAAGTGGCTGCTACAACCCAATTTGCCCCAAGCGTCTCCAGGGCCTGATGATGGGAGCTGAGCACGAGGGGTGCCATGCGACTCTTAAAGCCAATCCCCTTTGTGAGGATCTCTTTCTTTTCCAGATTAACCCTGTGAAAATGGTAGGACGTTGGAGCATCACAGCCGGTATTTACCTTATCTGCATAATTTCGGTGCATCTTGTCAGGATCCCCATCCAGGAGTTCATCAGCACTCCAGATCTTGTAAATTTCGGTGGGGATATCCTGTACCATGGTGCCTCCGGTTGCCACATTCATGGTTTGCATACCCAGGCAGATTCCACTTAAGAGGTAACTTTGATTCTCTTCTAAATAGGGGATCCAGCTATTATTCTGGCTCCCTCCCAGCAGGTGAAACAGGTAAGATAGTTCAAAGTAGTGACGGAAGGGATCTGTAACCGATGTGAGCAGGTGAACCTTCTCCTGGTAGGTGACCGGGGGGATGTCGGGCCCGCCCATAAAGAGGGCACCCCGGGATTTACTGAAGAGAGATGTGAATTGCGGGGTACATGGATTTTTGGCATATATGTTTCCTGGCTCCAGGGCACCTGACACCTCCCTTAAACTAAAGGGTTCGGTGGGGTTCAGCCTCAAATACTCCTCTGCTTTGTCATAATTATAGGATTCATATTCGTGATACACCCCAAGAATATGGTACTCCTCCAGAGCGAAGATATCCTCCTCCAGGAGGTTCTGAATCACCTCCAGGTTATACGCTGTGGGATGAAATAACAGCAAGGTGTCCTGCCCTGATAATTGATAATTGCATAAGTTTAAGACTAAGAGTGAGACGATAAAAAAACGAATCTTCATCTATTAATTTGATATTAAGTTACTTAAGTAATTCGGATAGCATTTTTGTACACAGGTTCAGATTTTCTCGGGTTTCATCATCAAGGTTTTTGAATACAACTTTGCCATTGGTGACTTCCTGCAGGAAGTTGGATGCCAGAATGGCCCTGGAATAGTTGTTGTCTTTTACGTATTCTGAGTTTCTTACTGTAATTCCTTCACGTACTTTAACGATGAATTTTTTAAAGTCGATGGTGGAAAAGAGATCCTCAGCATCCAGGTATTCCTCCATATATATCATCTGCTCCTTGGCCAGGTCGATCTTATTGTCAAACAGTTCCTTCATTAAGTTCCCATGCACAAGTTGTTCCTGTGAATTTCCAAAATTGAGAATAATATAATCAATTCCCCATCCAATGAGGATATTAACCATGGTGGGTATATTCTCAGCACCAGAAGCAGGTAGGAAATAGCACTCTTTTTCAAATCCTGTAAGAGCAATAATGGCTTTCATAAAGTAAAAATTCGCAAGGTCCTTTACGATCACGTTGTTGAAGGACTTTATAATCTCCTGCTGATTTAACCGGGCACCCATGGTCGAATAGATGGGCGAAAGGGTATCGGCGGTGGCAGATTTAAGGGATCTTGCACTGAAGACAACAGTTTCACTCATCATATCATTCTCCACAGCCCTTTGTACAGCAAGGATGCGGTATAACTTATCCACATCGATCAGGTGAGGCGAATGGGTGGTATAGATAATCTGAATCTGCTCGCTGATGTCATCAAACACCTTTAATACATCTTCCTGTGCCCTGGCGTGAAGACTTACTCCAGGCTCATCGATGAGCAGTACCTTGTTGCGCTGGCTTTTGTCCATGGCAGTGGCTTTTAGCTCAAGGAAGAAAGAGAGAAACCACCTGACTCCTCTACTTCGCTGTTTTGGGTAGAGGCGTTCCTTCTCATCTTTGATCCAGAATTCAATGAATGGTTTGCCACTCTTGTCCGGATGTGTGTGATCGTAGTGAGAAAGTTCGAAGTTGATCATGATCTTATTCTTCTTACCCACATTCTGTCTCCAGAAATCCTGAAAATTAAGGGTAAGCTCTCCATTCAGGTTCTCGATTTTTTGTTTCAGGATGCGACTGGAGGGTTGTTGAAAAAAAGAGTATTCAAGCCCAGTGATAGTCAGGAAGTTAATCGCAGCTTTATAACCTTCGGCCCGTTTGTTGGCTTTGATAATGTCTTCCAGGTCTATTCGGTTAGGCAGGAGAGAGCCAAAATCTTCGAATAGCTCAAAATCGGGTAATATTTTGAAAATCTCTTCTGCAAGTTCACTGGAACTGTAATACTTATTTCTGGATTCATGCTCGTTCCTTGCAGCTGTTCTGGCACTCTCGATACTCATTCCTTCAAAAACCAATTCCAGTGCAATCATATGAATGCTGTGGTCAGACTGTAGCTGAGCCAATTCATCCTTCAGTCTATCTATCTCTGTGCGAGAGATATCCTCTTTTATTTCAGCGGCTCTCTGCTCCTTCTCGGAAGGAAACATCCCTGCCATCTGAAGCACCAGTTTTAACTGTTCCTGGACATCAAGAAGCTCTTCTTTACGAAGACCGGTTTGTTCTTCCAGCTCGTTAAGTCTGTTACAAACCTCCTGTTTTTCATCCAGCGCCCCAAGAATATCACTTTTCTCTTCCTGCTTGGATTTCTTTTGATCAAGGGTCTGATTGAGCTGCTCAAACATCTCTTCCTCCTGTTGCAGCTCTTTTTTCAGCTCCTCTTTTTTATCCTTTGCCGGAAATTTCCTGATGTTGCGTTTGATTTCATTCATCCGGAGCCTCACCGACTCAACCTTCTCCCTGGTCCAATCCACCTCCTCATTGGCCTTATTCAGGTTCTTGGATGCCGTAGCTATCTCCCTGTTGAGATGTTCCAGGTGTTCCAGGACCTTAAACTCTCTTTTCTTAATCTGGTCGTAGGTCTCGTTGTATATCTCCTGCAACTCATCCCCCATAACCATGCATGAATCCATATCATCTTCCCATCTCCTTGAGAGAGATATGGTTTCCACTGCATTGATTAATTTGCGTATTTCAGGATCGAGCCTCTTTTTATCGATTAGGTTTTCAATATCCGAAAACTGAAAGCTGAATTTGCAGCTCACTATGGGAAGTGAAAGATCACTTCTGAGCATATCTTCAATAAGACGGCCATCATGAAATGCCTTCAGAGCCTCAAGTACGGATGTCTTTCCCGACTCATTCTGGCCGATAAGGCTGGTGATGTTATCATGTGCCAAAGCATGCCAGCCCGTATTGACTATTGATCTGAAATTTTGTACTCTAAACGCAACTAACTGCATCACATATGCTTTAAACGAATTGTATTCCAAAAATCAACATGTCATCCACCTGGGGGGCATCACCCTTCCAGGCAGTGATTGCCTGGTCCAATTTCTTCCTCTGATTCTCCATGGACTTATCCGATATCTCAATAAGCAATTCCTTGTAGGGCCCGTATTTAAATTTCTTGTCATTAGGTCCACCAAATTGATCAGGATAGCCATCCGAAAATATGTATACGATATCACCGGGTTTAAGTTGCATTGTGTGATTGGTGAAAGAATTCTCTTCAATGGCATTGATTCCCACAGGCATTTTATCCGCTTTTATTTCAGTCAGGACTTTATTCCTAATGTGATACAGGGGATTATTTGCACCAGAGTACTGCAGTTCCTTGGTCTTTGGATTAAATATACAAAGAGCCATGTCCATGGCATCCTTGTTTTCAAGCTCATGGCCGCGCTGGTGAAGGGCTCTCATTACCCGCTCCCGAAGCAGGTTCAGAATTCTGCTCGAAGTAATGGGACCCCTGATGCTAAGTATTTCATTTAGAAATGAGATCCCCATGATACTCATCAGTGCTCCAGGAACACCATGACCTGTACAATCACCCGCTGCAACCACCAGGTATTCCTCTTTACGGGCACAGTAGTAAAAGTCTCCGCTCACAATATCCCTTGGCTTATGTAGCACAAAAAAGTCATTGAGCATGTTCTCCATATAGCGCTGGCTGGGTAGCACAGCCCTCTGAATAAAACTGGCGTATTTCAGGCTTGCCATTAGCTCCCGTCGCTGGTCAAGCAGTTTCTCCCTGGTGAGTTCAGATGTTTTCAATTGTCGTTGAGTCTTAATCCCATCACTAAAATGTCATCGATCTGGCTGATCTCTCCCATCCACCCTGTAAGTACTTTGTCCATGGCAGCACCCTGATCTTTCAGGGGAATGGATTGCAGCTCAAGGATCAGCTTTTTAAAGTTCTTTGACATGAATTTTTTCCCTCGGGGCCCCCCAAACTGATCCAGGAAACCATCCGAAAACATGTAAATATTGTAGCCTTCATCCTTAAAGGAGGAGGCTTTGAAGGGGATGGTTTTTTCGGAGATACCTATGGGCATTTGGTCCGCCCTGATCTGCAGTAAAAGATGCGTGCTGTTATGGACTGAGCCTCGGAGGAGATCCAGTTCTTCCCCTTTGTTTAGTTTAACCTTTTCATTTCGCTTAAGCTTTCTCACCAGGTATAGGGGATTGTATGCCCCTGAGAACTGGAATTCCCGATTCGGAATGTCGATGGATATCATAGCCAGGTCCATTCCATCTTTGGTGGAATCTCTGTCACTATTGCCAGACTGCCTCAGAGAAGTGATCACATGCTCTCTCAATTGGTCCAGTATTTCATTGGTATTGGTCACCTCTGATTTAATCACGATTTCATCCAGGAAAGTCATCCCAAGCATACTCATAAAGGCGCCGGGGACACCATGACCGGTACAATCGGCTGCAACAATTAGCAAGCGGTCATTCTTAAATCCCATCCAATAAAAATCACCACTTACAATATCCCTGGGCTTGAAAAGGATAAAATGTTCAATGTTGTGATCATCAATCAACTTTTCGGGAGGCAACAGGGCCCGTTGGATCCGGCTGGCATATTGAATGCTGTCGGTTATTTCCTCTTTCTGTTTTCGGATTTCTGTAGTCCTCTCATTAATGATCCCTTCCAGGCGAAGGTTCTCCTGTTTTAAGCGCCGCGTATATATTTTGATGCTTAGATACACAATGATCCCACCAAGAATCAGGTATGCCATATATGCAAGGAAGTGGGCATACCAGGGCCGCTGGATGGTAAAGGAGTAGGAGGTAGGTACGCTTTCATCGCCATATACATTCTGTGCTTTTACCAACAGCCTGTATGATCCATGGGGCAGGTTAGTGAATTCTTTAAAAGGAGTCTTTTCCCAGGCAGACCACCCCTCATCAAAGCCTTCCAGTTTGTAACTATAAGTCATCTCCTCCTCCTGCTCAAAGAAAGGGGCTGCCCATGAAAATCCTACATTGTTAAAACTGTATTTGATCTGAGGCTGCAAGGCCTCGCTATCATACGTTCCATAAAAGAGCACTGAATCGGTATTCAGGGTAACTTCCCTGATCAGTGCGTGGAAGGGGAGGGAATCGATCCTCACAAAAGCTTTATTGAAATGGTAAAGTTTGTCTGATTTTCCAAACCATACCTGGTTCTTACCACTGCTGTATATAATATCTGTAGAGGTTTTTGCCAGTCGTTGGAAAATTCTATCGTACTTCACTTGTAGCCCTGAGTCCACTTCATGAGCCACCACTTCACTCCATCCGGCAGATTCATTCTCGAAGGAGTACCAGTAGTCTTTGTCATGATCCTGGTAGAAGGACATGATCAGATTTTTACCAGGAGGAAGGACCAGGTTATGAAGCGTATCGCGATAAATGGTGTCATGAAAATAATTATACCTGTAGAATCCGTCCCTGGTACCTATCAGGACCTCTTTTGTATCCGGGTCAAGGAATACCCGGTTGTTTTCGTCGGAGGGTAATCCATTTGCCCCTTGAAAAAACTTTTTTGAAGGATCGTTCTTCTCATTAATATCAATTCGTACCACCCAATTGTCGGAGCTGGTCCAGAGGAAACCATACTTATCAATTATTTTATTGGTCAGCTGCTCTTTCAAAAACTCATTTACCCGTGATTCTTCAGTCCAAACACCCCGGTGATATCTTACACCCACAATCTGACTTTTTCCTGTATAGAGGATTTCTGAATCATCAGGATCCTGTACTGCAAACAGCCCGGCATACTCGGCCTGATCAGCCATGTTGTCAGGTGGATTCCGGATTAGCTCTCCGAGGATAGAAACCTGATTCCGGCTGTCGATGATATAGGTCCTAAATTCAGAGGAGGCAATAAGGAATTTTCTATTACGTGAGGGTTTAAAAACCAGTAGGTTACGTATTTCCACCCCTTCAGTATTCTTAACCGGGATAAACTGCGTACCTGTGGGAGATGAAGATTTATAATAGAGTCCGTTGAATGTGGATATATAGAGGATACCATTGAAATATTTTATATCGGTTACGAAATCTTCAAAACCGGATGACTCATTAAATACCCTGAATGGGTTAGAAGTCTCCAGCTTACTGATTCCCATATAGTTGGTGATCCATAGCGGGCTCGTTTTTTCCAACCGATCGTTATAATATACAAATGTGGCATCTTCATCGAGAAGATCTTCTTTTTCAGTGATAATCTCAGAAGCTTCTCCCTCCCGGTTAAGGAGGATCACACCATTGTTTAGACTCGAAATTACAAAGTGATTTTCAATGGCTTGGATATGTGTGATATTCCCGCGTAAAAAATATTCACTTAGCTCCTGGTTCAAAAACTTTTCATCTATGGCTCCTGTTCGGATGTCCAAAAGGAATAAACCATGCTCATATGTTCCAATCAGTAAATTCGATTCATCATACTTTACAAGACCAGTAATGCCTTTCATTATAAAAAAATCTCCACCAGGGACCAAAACAAAATGATCATTCTCATATCTCATCATACCTAGTTCCCAGGCAGATAAATAGAGGCTACCATCAATCAGAAACGAGAAGAAGGTATTTTCAGGTGTCTCTATCTGGGTGAGAGATTCATCGGAGGGATCGTAGACAAAGATCATATTGAAACTGCAAAAATAGACCTTTCCATTGCCGTAATGGGTATTCCAAACTACTTCAAAAGGATATTTTTCCTGATCAATATCATCTGAAAGAGAGCGGTATTCCATGTTCCCTGATCGGCTTGGGGCCAGGTAACCAAATTCAGAGACTGCGCCCACATATACCACCCCATCCTCACCGGTAACTATTGAGCGGATCATGGGATCTCTGGGAACAGAGATTCTTCGCCACTCCACGCCATCATACTCAAGTATCCCTTTGTTGTTATTACCCACATAGATAATCCCTCTGTGATCCTGGGTGATACACCAGTTCTGTTCACTGCCTTTGGTAAGGGAATGTTCGTAGTTGGTAACGATGGGAACTCCATTCTTATTTGGCTGGGCCGATATTATTCCAGTGGAAAGCAGAGACAGTAAGGATGTAATTACAGTAGTTTTAAAACCCATGCGTTCTTTCAATTGACCCTAAAATATTGAAAATATATGGTTCTGCTTCTATGAATCTTCTCTTTTTATACGTGCAGTGGATCATTTCAATAAACGGACATCTAATATGCCTCCTTTCACAATGTAACACAGGGAGCCACAATCTGCTGATGCGTCCGACAGAGACATTTCATCAGCATCAAAAGCCACGATGGTTTTATCCCCCGATTTATAGGTGGCAGCCACCGTATAATCCCGGTTCATTTCTGAGTATAGGTAAAATTCCTCGGTGGTGGCTGTGTCCAGCCAGTCGACCTCTCCATTCTCATAATCGCCCCTGTAAAAGACTAAGGGAACCGAATCATTCTCGGCATCGATGGTGACATATATGATAAGATTGGCACTATCGGGCATGTACCCATAACAGTCGTTACAATTAATATCCGATATCCAGTTTTCGGGTTCGCAGCCCAGAAAGTTTCCGGAGACAAACACCAATAGCAGGACTGCTATGCGCATGGTGATCCACACTGCTGCCCGGCTAATATTGAATATCCTTATAAACATGTGTTTTTTTCTTATAAACAATCCTGACAAACAGTGTGATATTGGTTTTCCATGGCTCTTCAAGGAGGGTGCCAAAAGTGTAACGCTCGGGTCCAGCTTTAATGCCAGCATAGCGACCTTTCAAAAAAACCCCTCCCGACAAGGCCAGGGAGTAGTGAAATTTTGGGTGATCGCTGGTCCCCTTGTAATTTGGCATGGAAAGCATTCCATAGACTCCCGCATAGAGTCCATATTCAATATTTGACTTATCCCGGGCAAGCTTGAAGTTTTTTCCTGCTCCATGTGTCCAGACCCACCTGGTCTCTCTGTATTGATGAATCAGGTAATCTTCTATTTGAACCTGTACCTTCCGCAGGCTTGGGCGGAAGTCTGCCCCCGTTTCAGCAAAAAAACCAAATTTGTCATCCACCCAGGATAACCTTACCTGCATCATATGTTCATTGCTCCGAAATGAGTTTCCCCAGGCCAGTTGAAATTCAGAAAAATCAGGTCGTTTGGTGGGTTCGGCACCTCTTTCCTTAAGCTTTCCCAACACGATTTTTTGATTTTGCTTCAAGGCCAGATCGCAGAGATTTTGTTTTGCAAAGATCAAATGATTTACATTGGCCCCGCTGTCGATCAATACCATGGCAGCACTATCCTGTTTAAACCCGATGGCAAAAGCCAATGGGGTATAATTATGTTTGTTAACCTTTTCAAGATCAGCCTCGTGTTCCAGTAGCAAATGAATCATTTCCCTGTCCCCCAGTTGTGCAGCAATCATCAATGGCGAGTTTTTCTCTTTATCGGGTACATCGGGATTCAATCCATTTTGAAGGAGAACATCTGCGGTCGCCAGGTTCCCAAAAAATACCGCTGTCATCAATGGAGTATTGCCTTCCCGGTCAGTCAGGGTATCTGATGCTCCGTAAAACAGTAACAGATCAGCGGTTTGGTAATCATTGATGGCAGCGGCATAGATCAATGCGGAGCCTTTTACGTCGTCCTGGTGATTGGGATTTGCCCCTTTTTGAAGGAGGAAGTGAACCAATTCGAAATGCTGATTAAGCACAGCTACCAGCAGGGGAGTGGTTCCTTCCACATAGGTGAGTTCCAGGTCAGCACCGTTGAGGACAAGCAGCTTCACCAGCAAGGAATCACCCATTTCGGTGGCGAACATCAGTGCTGTCATACCTCCGTCAGCCCTGGAGTTTGGGTCGGCTCCCCGTTTGAGTAACATGAATACATTGGAGGGATGATTCTGTATCACCGATTCCACCAAATTCCAGCTATCATTCCCTGCCTTGAAGTAAGATGTATCTGCAGGCTCTGAAAGGTCCTGTGACTGGGCCCGGGAAAATATTCCAGAGAGAAGAGCCAGCATCAGACTTAGTAGCAGCGTCCGCATTTTCCTGACTACTTGACTATCCACCTGAAAGCTTAGCATTAAATCCTTTCTCTTTGAGAAGTGTAAGTACGCGGTTCCTAAAGTCTCCCTGTAGAAGAATCAGCCCGTCCTTGGCCGATCCACCCACCCCACATTTGCTTTTCAGCTCTTTGCCCAGTTCTTTCAGATCATTCTCTTTGCCTACAAATCCTACTATGAGTGTGACGCTTTTTCCTTTTCTGTTTTTCCGGTCGAGCTTCACATAGAGCTTTTGCTGTCCGGGTTTGACAGTTTCTTGTTCCTCTTTCCCTTCTGTTTCAAAAGCGTAATCCGGGTTTGTGGAATAGACCGTGCCAAGCCGTTTTTTCCAATCATTTTCCATGGGTTCTATCATCAATTTCGAACCATAAATATCCGAATTATATTCTTTAAATTGGATTGTAGATGGAAATGAATAAAACCGGTGGATTCGTTTTAGTACTCATTAAGCAGTAACTAGTGTAAAGTGTGATCATTAACCCATTAACCCACTAACCCACTAACCCATTAACCCACTAACCCATTAACGTGGCGAAGCCACTACCCACCCAACTCCAATTGGTTTTTCACCAGGTTGTAGTAATGCCCTTTCTTGGCAATCAGGTCATTGTGTTTGCCTTCTTCCACGATCCGACCCTGGTCCAGTACGATGATCTGGTCTGCATTTTTTACGGTACTTAAGCGGTGTGCCACAATAACCACCGTCTTGCCACTGAATACCAGCTGGAGATTCTCCATAATTCTGCGCTCATTGTTGGCATCCAGAGCACTGGTGCCCTCATCCAGAAAAAGGAAGCCCGGATTTTTGTAGATGGCCCTGGCAATTAGGATTCTTTGCTCTTCACCACCACTTAGTGTCAAACCTTCCTGTCCGATTACTGTATTGTAGCCCAGTGGAAGCTTATCTATAAAATCATCTATACAAGCCATCTTAGCTGCGTAGAGCAGTTGGTCAGTTTTGATCTCCTGTTCTCCCAGGGCAACGTTTTTTGCAATGGTATCTGAGAAGATGTACCCATCCTGCATCACTACTCCGCAGTTTCCCCGCCAGAGGTCGGGCGATATCATCTGCATATTCATATCCCCCACACGGATCTCTCCACCGGCCGGAGGATAGAATCCAAGCAATAGCTTTATCAAAGTGGTTTTTCCGCTCCCGCTAACTCCCACCACTGCAGTCACTGTATCCTTCTTTAGCGTAAGATTTATCTCTTCTAACACATTTCGGGTAATGGCCCCCGGGTAGGTAAATTCCAGGTTATTTACCACGATCTTGTCAATGACAGGCATGACCGAAACCCTGGTTTCCTGTTGATACTCATCTTCCGAATCATGAATCTCACCAAGACGTTCCATGCTTATTTTGGCATCCTGGGCTCTGTGAAAGAATGAGATCATCTGTTCGATGGGACCATTTAATTGCCCCAGAATATAACTAATGGCCAATAGTGTACCCAGGGTAAGATTTCCATTGAGAACAGCTATGGCAGCAGTGACATTGATCAGAATATTCTTGGTTTCATTGATAAATACCCCTCCAGCCTCCTGATATTGGTTAAGGGAAAGAGTTTTCATATTTACCCTGAATAGACCGACCTGAATGTCTTTCCATTCCCACTGTTTGATTCTTTCCGCATTATTGAGCTTGATCTCTCTGATGCCGTGTATGATCTGGATCAACTTGCTCTGGTTTTCGGCCATCTTTGTGAAGTACTTCTGATCGAGGCTGCGTCGGCGCTTCATAAAGATAAAGATCCATAAAAAGTAGAGTACTGAGCCAGCCAGGAAAATCAGGAGAATCTTTATGCTGTATATGGCCAGGATAATAGCAAAAACAACCAGGTTTACCATCGAAAAGAGGATGGTAAGTGAAGAGGTGGTCATAAATGATTCGATTCTTCTGTGGTCACCAATCCGTTGCAGAATATCTCCTGTAAGCTTGGTGTCAAAGAACCCAATGGGTAACTTCATCAGTTTGACCAGGAAATCAGAAATCAGGGCGATGTTGACCCGGGTACTCAGATGTAGGAGAATCCACCTCCGTATAAAGTCAATTCCCACCTTCGAGAGGATCAGAACAAACTGGAAAAGCAGGATCAGATAGATAAACGGGAGATCCTGGTTTGTGATCCCAAAATCAACCATGGATTGGAAGAGGAAGGGTAGAATAAACTGAATGATGCTGGCCAGGATAAGCCCCAGCAATAAGTGGTAGAGATAGCGTTTGTATGGGGCCAGATAACGAAATAAGTATCTGAATCCTGTCTTTATTATGGGCTCATCTTCCTGGTTCCGAAAATCAGGTGTGGGTTGAAGTAAAAGTACAGAACCTTTGGCTTCACCATCTTTTCGGGTGCTTATCCATCCCTTCAGAAACTCCTCTTTGGAGAGCACGGTTTGACCGAAAGCCGGATCGGATATATGTACCCTGTCCCGCTTGATTTTATAGACCACTACGAAATGATTCTGTTTCCAGTGGACGATGACCGGCAATGGGGCCTCGGTTTGCAACCTTTCCCAGGTGAGAGAGACTCCCATGGATTGCATTCCAATATCTTCAGCAGCCTTGGCAATTCCCAGCATGGATACCCCTTCCCGGTTTAAATGAGATTTCTCCCTAAGGGTCTGCAGCGTAAAGTGCTTGCCATAAAAGCGGGCCACCATTCTCAGGCAGGTAGGACCGCAATCCATCGCATCAAGTTGTTTGTAAAAAGGGAATGAGGGCATAGGCCAGTTTACTTATGCCCCTAAATTAAGAATTATTTTAACAAGTTCTTTTGTAAGCGTCTGGCGTAAGATTGGTAAGGTCCTGGTTGTTGAATCAGGGCAAGAAGAAATATATCAGCTTCCTCATATCTATCCATTTTAACAAGTGCCAGTGCTCTGTACCAATACAATGCCTGTCCCAACTGATGATCGATTCTCAGATCCAGTGGAGCCAGTTTCTCAATGGCCAGATCATGCATATCGATCTCTATGGATGCCAGCAAGTAATAAAGAAGGGCCAATTGATTATCGGGGTCCTTTTCAATGAGCTCAGACATCACCTCTACGGTTTCTTCATACTTTCCCAATTGAAAATATAAGATTCCCGACTCTGTGGGCCCCCTTGTTCCCTGGTTATAAGCCAGAAGCACCGGGTCCTCCCAGGGTTGATAGTATTTCGAAAATAGACTATTCCCGTCAGAATTATGGAGGATGACGGTCAGCAGGATGGCGAGGCTGCCTGCCATCAAGAGTGGGACATACCACCAGGATCTAAATCCTCGCCGGGCAAATGGTAGTTTGCTGTCGGACTGCTCCATCACTTCCAACAGTGTCTTTGTAAAATCATCGAGATCCCGCTTCTGTAGCTGGTCTCTGATCAGGTTGTAGGCAGCGGAGACTTCTTCATATTGCTCCTTGAAACCATGGTCGGATGCCAGCTTCTTCTCAAATGAGTCAGCCTCATCCAGGTTCATTTCACCTGATAGATATTTAATGATATGATCAACGTTGTTCATTTTTCAGCTGTTTAAAAAGGGGGTCATTCACAATCCTTTTGATAAGGCTTTTTTTACATCGGTATTTCCGATCCGCAGCATGATGTAAATCCTTGTAATTCATAGCAGTACGAATTTCCTCCACATTAAAATTATTGAAATACATGGAAAGAATTTTCTGACAGTCCTCACTAAGATCATTGAAGTGTTTATCGAACAGCACTTTCAGATGATCTTGGAGTAGTGGATCATCGGCAGGTCCAGGATCGTTTACCATAAGCGGCTGTTGTCTTAATTTTTCTGCCCGCAGCATGTACTTTTTCCTTTCCTGAATCCATATGTTTTTACAAATGGCATAAACGTAAGTTCCAAATTTACAACTTAGTTCCAGCTTGCCTGATTTTACTCGTTTATAAACGATGATCATGGCCTCCTGAAAAACATCTTTTGCCTGATCTCTGGTTCCCTGGTTATGTACAATATACCCCTCGATGATTGGATACTGGGTATCGTACACATATTGCAGGATCTTGGAGTCGTGATTTCTGATCCCGTTAACAATAGATTCTTCGGTGGGCAGTTTCATCATTTTAAAGTAAAAAAAAGGCAGGTGATTTTTGATCACCCGCCTCGATAGCAATAGTTTTAGTTAGTAAGTAGAAAAGAATTCCACTTCTTTTAATTGCAATAACTACAAATATATATGATTTCACACGCAACATAACCTAATTCCAATGTTATTTAACATCTTCACAGGTTAATGTGTTAGAGGAAGCATTGATCAGCTACCTATCCCTGATTTTTTAAAATGGCAAATTCGAGAGGTCCACATTTCCACCTGAAACGATTACACCCACTCTTCTGTTTTTGAACTCTAATTTATTCCTGAACATGGCTGCCACAGCTACGGCACTGGATGGTTCGATGATTATTTTCATTCGCTCCCAGATAAATTTCATGGCTTCAATTATCTCCGACTCTTCCACCCGAATAATCTTGCTGACATACTTCTGTATAATGGGGAAATTCTTATCACCAAGCTGTGTTTTTAATCCGTCTGCAATGGTTTTTGGCTTTATGCTTGGCTGTATTTTGCCAGTCTTTAAGGAAAGATAAGCGTCATCAGCTCCAAAGGGTTCTGCTCCAATGGTTTCTATGTAGTAGTTCAGGTAATTGGTGGCCAGGGCAGTTCCGGCAAGCAAACCGCCTCCTCCTACGGGAGCAATAACCACATCAAGGTTTTCCGCTTTTTTGGCCAACTCCCATACTGCAGTGGAGTTACCAAGGATTACATTCAGATCATTTGACGGGTGCACAAAGGTCGCCCCCAGTTTATTCTGGTGTTTCAGGGTTGTTGATTCCCTGCTTTCAAGTGTAGGAGCACAATCAATGATCTGGGCTCCATAGCCTGCCACAGCTTCTCTCTTCACAGCGGGAGTATCGGAAGGCATTACGATATAGGCTTTTGTATGCAATGAGCTGGCAGCGAGAGCAAGGGCAGCAGCAAAATTTCCCGACGAATGAGTGATCACCCCCCTGGCTCGTTCATCCTTCGATAATTGCAGGATGGCATTGGTGGCTCCCCGAATCTTAAAAGCACCCATTCGTTGAAAATTCTCGCACTTAAAAAAAACAGTGGCATTCATCATTCGATCTACGGTCGATGAAGTAAGAACCGGGGTATTGTGCACCAGAGGTCCGATCCTTTTCACAGCCGACTCAACATCTTTCAAGGTAGGTATCATAACATATAAAGTATTAGGACTACTTGGCTATCCCATAAATATAGGATACTTTATGGAGAAAGTAAAGTACTAGATCTTAAAGTGGTACCTGATAGAGACCCCAAAATCCACCCAGTCTGGTTCAAAGTCCTCGAAAAGATTGAGCATGGGCTTCCAGTCTGCACCAAAACTTAAAGGTAAATCTCTCAGGACATATTCAATTCCTGCAACCCCGGCGATGCCCACGGAAAAATCATCATCCCACTCGCCTACGAAAGCTCCACCACCCACATAGACCAGGATCCGTTTATTTCTGAATACTTCAGGGTGGTATTCGACCAGGGCACTCACGTTGAAGCCGTGTCGGTTGTAAAGTAAACCACCCTCAATGGCTGTGGGTCTATGCCTGAAAAAGCCTTTATAAACAATGCCACTGGAGTAACCCGCACGAATCCCCACTGAATGTTCATAGGGTTGAGCAGAGAGTAGCATCGATGTGGCACTCAAAAGAGCCACCAGGATGATACGGAAAATTACTTTTGCGAATTTCATAGCTTCCTGGTCTTGGTATCTTATTCAATTTTTGATCCTTTTACTTCAAACACAGTCTCTGTAAACGAGGGTATTTTCAATCCGGCCGGCAAATAGTCGCTCTTCACAATGGTGGTTTCAATTTTTATCTGCTGCCTCGAAACACATTGCTTAAGCCAGCCGCTTTCTATATCCATTTGAAAATCATAGGTTTGATTACCTGATACTGATGATTTTACTTCCCCCATATTGGTTGTTTCCTTAAAGTCTTTCGCGGCAGTTAACACGCCAAGTCCCTGAATCACAAGTCCCTCTTCACTGGTTTTCGCCAGACTGTACCTATTGGTCATTTTTACCGGTTTTGTGTTAAAATAGTAAGTCATGTCATTGGTCCAGTTGGTCATGGGATAGATCGCCGGGTAGACCCAGAAAAAAAGATTGAATAGGCTTCTGAATGAGTTGGGACCATAAACTTCATTTAAGGTCTGCAAAATCACCAGTTGCTCCAGGGTGTCACTCACAGGATAAGAAGCAAGGTTTGAAAAGAGGGAATCCAGATCATTTGTTTCTTTTAGCTCCCCGCTGGAGGACATAACAAGGTGAAAGGTTTTGTTCTCAAGATTATTGACCATTTCAGAAAGCAAGGGATCTCTGCCAGAACCGGAGTTGATGTCGATGTTCATCCTCGGAGCTAGCATGGAAACCAGAAGATCGCTGTACATGGCAGTTAGATAGATCCTGTCTTTTTCGTCGATAGAGTCAACCCTGAACTCCAGCTTTGTACGACTGTAAAGATTTATTTCTTCGCTATTTATGGATTCTGAATGAGTGGTCTGTTGAATATCTATATCCAACATGTACCTCTCACCAGGATAAAGTGAATAAGCCAACCTGGTGTCCTGGGCAAATAGTGAAGAGGAGGCCCAAAGGATGGGGATTATAAAAAGGGATATGAGGATCCTGTGCATAAGTGCATAAAAATAGCAATAATTGCTTGGCTTTGTTTTGTTATTCAAATAACAATATATACATTTGCACCCACTGAGAAGTTGGTTTTTCTGGCTTCAAGGTATCAATATTCATCTGATCCGGAGGAAGATCTGAAGGTAAAGAGCTAATAATGAGCAACTTTATTTAATACTTCCAAAGTTTCGTAAATCGGTCAAAAATGATCTACGATCCGCAGGTTTATGCCATTGAAGACAAACCAGAAGTTTCTTTTATTTCTGAGACAGAAATAGAGCATATCCTCAAGGGTGCTTTACCTGATAAAGTACTAGTACGCAAAATAATTGACAAGTCGCTTAATAAGAAGCGATTGAGCATGGAAGAGACGGCCGTTCTTATAAACGCCACTGATCCGGAGCTGGTTGAGGAGATAAAGGAAGGTGCCCGCCTTTTAAAAGAGCAGGTGTATGGGAAGCGCATTGTATTGTTTGCACCCCTTTATGTGGGAAATCTCTGTGTAAATAATTGTGAGTACTGCGGATTCAGAGCGGCCAATAAATCACAAAAAAGAACAACCCTTACTCATCCCGAGCTTATCAAAGAGGTGGAGATGCTCGAGGAGATGGGGCAGAAGAGACTGATCCTGGTCTACGGAGAACATCCCAAATACGATGCAGAGTTTATTGCCGACACTGTCAGAACTGTCTATAAGGTAAAAAAGGGAAATGGAGAGATTCGCAGGGTAAACATCAATGCAGCCCCATTGGATGTGAATGGTTTTAAAACTGTTCTGGATGCAGGGATAGGTACCTACCAGGTATTCCAGGAGACCTATCACAGGGGGGCTTACGCCAAATACCATACGGGAGGACTGAAGAAAGACTATGATTGGAGAATCTCAGCATTGGACAGGGCCCAGGAAGCAGGTATAGATGACGTGGGAATCGGTGCCCTATTCGGATTGTACGACTGGCGGTTTGAAGTACTCGGATTGATTCGCCATGTGAACCATCTGGAAGCAGTCTATAAAGTTGGGCCACATACCATTTCCTTCCCTCGGCTGCAGCGGGCATCAAATGTAAAATATGATCCTAAGTGGGAGGTGAGCGATGAGGACTTCACCCGCATAGTGGCCATCTTAAGGCTGGCTGTACCCTACACAGGATTGATCCTTACTGCACGAGAATCTTCCGAAATCAGGGATGAGGTTCTCCAATTTGGTGTTTCTCAGATCGACGGAGGTACCAAAATTGAGATGAAAGCTTACGCCGAACAAGACAAGGAGCAGGACCTGGATGCCGAGCAATTTGAGATTAATGACGACCGTCCTTTGTCCGATGTAATGGAAGATTTAATTGAGAAAGAGTATTTGCCTTCCTTTTGTACCGCTTGTTACCGAACGGGAAGAACAGGGCAACACTTTATGGAGTTCTCAGTTCCCGGTTTTATTAAAAAGTATTGTACACCCAATGCCATGCTTACCCTGGCAGAGTATCTGGAAGACTATGCTCAAAATGGGATCAGGGAAAAGGGATACAAACTTATTCATAAGAACCTGCTTGAATTGGAGAACGACAAGTTTAAGACCCAGCTCGAAGAGAGGCTGGAACTTGTAAAACAGGGGGAAAGGGACCTCTATTTTTAAGAGATCTCAAGGGTTTCATCGGTCCGTTGTTGCCAATATTATTTTATCTTTACCATACACAGCATTCCCATGGCAACCTCCTCCAAAAAGTCATTTGGCACATCACCAGTATATTTCACGGCCCTGGCCACCATTCTGGGAGCCATCCTATTCCTGAGGTTTGGTTATGCTGTGGGCACTCTGGGTTTCTGGGGCGTGATTGGAGTTATTCTTCTGGGCCACATGGTAACCATCCCCACAGCCCTGGCTATCTCAGAGCTTGCTACCAACAAAAGGGTGGAAGGTGGTGGGGAATATTTTATTATCTCCCGATCATTCGGAATGAACATTGGGGCTACCATCGGGTTTGCCCTTTTCTTTTCCCAGGCCATCAGCGTGGCATTCTACATCATTGCTTTCACAGAGGCATTTGAGTTTTTTTTCAACTGGGTTTCGGAACGTTATGATTTAACTTTGCCCAGGCAGGTAATCAGTATTCCAGCCATGATTGGGCTTTCAGTTTTGATACTGAAGAAGGGAGCCGCAGTGGGAATGAAAACCCTCTACATTGTGGTCGCCATCCTGCTTGTTTCCCTGGCATTGTTTTTTCTTGGAGGGACAGAATATGGGGAGGCAAATGCATTCTCCCTGGCATCTGCGGAGAAGGGCGATGTGAAAAATAGTTTCTTTCTTGTTTTTGCCATTATCTTTCCGGCGTTTACGGGGATTACAGCTGGAGTGGGACTTTCTGGCGATCTTAAAAAGCCTGGCAAATCTATTCCCATTGGGACTTTGCTGGCCACGGTCACTGGTATGATTGTCTATTTTTTCATTGTTTATAAGCTCTCTCAATCTGCCAGTCTTGCCACCCTGGCCGACCCAAACAACCAGCTGGTAATGTCAGATATTGCCCTGTTTGGAGGGATTGTTATTCCACTGGGACTGGCCGCCTCTACCTTTTCATCTGCCATAGGATCCATACTTGTTGCACCACGAACCCTTCAGGCCCTGGCGGCAGACCGTTCCTTCCCATTCCGCAGCTTAAATAGTTTTCTCCGCAAGGGAAGTGGCGAATCCAATGAGCCCTTTAATGCCACACTTGTCACAGTGGTCATCGCCCTGGTATTCGTATTTATGGGAGATGTAAACTCGGTAGCAACCATTATCAGTATGTTTTTTATGGTCACCTATGGCTCTATTTGCCTGATCTCCTTCCTGTTTCACTTTGGGTCGGCACCATCCTACCGCCCTTCATTTCGATCCAGATGGTATATTTCATTGGTGGGTTTTATAGCCTCCATCTGGGTCATGTTTAAGATTAACACCTGGTTTGCACTGGGAGCCATAATCATTATGGTAATGCTCTACCTGTTCATCAACAACTATCATAAAAGGAGGAAGGGGCTTGTTTCCATTTTTACCAATGCGCTGTTCCAGCTAAACCGGAATTTGCAGGTCTACCTTCAGCAGACCCGAAGATCCAGAGGCAAAGAGGAGTGGAGACCTAGTGCTATATGTATTTCAAGGGATTCAATGCACAGGGATAAGGCTTTTCAACTATTGAACTGGATTAGTTTTAAATATGGATTTGGAACCTATATACATCTCATCGAGGATTACTATTCCAGGACCAGCAGAGTGAAATCCATCGATGTGCAGGAGAAACTGATAAAGAGGTTCAAAGGGAAGCGGAGCCATGTATATGTGGATACCATGATTTCTCCCTCCTACACTTCGGCTGTTGCACAGGCCATACAGCTGCCCGGGATTTCGGGTATGGAGAACAATATGGTCATCTTTGAGTATGACCGCAAAAATCCCGATAACCTGAAAGAGATCATCGAGAACTTTGCACTGGTGAATGCAGGTTGTTTTGATGTATGCATTTTCAGCAGCTCCGAACGAGCCATCAATTACAAAAATGGGATCCATGTCTGGATTCGCAGCAGCGATTATGAAAACTCGCATCTTATGATCCTGCTGAGTTTTATTATTCAGGGACATCCTTCCTGGAAAAAAAGTGAAATCTCCATCTTTGATGTATGCAAGAAGGAGCATGAGGGGGAAACAAGAAAGAACCTTGAGGAGTTGGTTCAATCGGGTCGTCTTCCCATCACTTCAAAGAATATTCAGATGGTCAGTGAGATACCAGAGGTGAATACCAGGTCTACCATCTCCAATCACTCGGCTAATGCAGGCCTTTCCATTATTGGTTTCCGAAGTGAGACCCTGAAACATGACGGGCCAAAACTATTCGACGGGTTCGAGGAGATGGGCAACATTCTGTTCGTAAACTCACATAGCCAAAAAGAGATTTAATCAGTCTTGAGCTTGATGTATCTCCTTAGGTTGGAGGTCAGAATCCTGCTTAACTCCCCTTCATTTCCCAAGGAAGTTTCTACAAACAGAAATCCAAATACCCCATAGGCGCGAAAGTCAACCTCCCTGACATCCAGAATCTTCTGAAAGTCACTGGCAATCAATTGAAAATCAAATGATTCTATTTCCTCCCCCCCGTAGCCAGAGTTGTTGTCAAGTACAACTACACTGTAAGTTTTATCTCTTCTGGTTTTGAAAATCTCTTCCCACTGTGGCTGCTTCTCATTGAAATAACAGTCATAAGAATTGATTCCGTATGCATACCAGGATAGGTCACCGGTGGTACACCAACCTCCAAATCTCAGGGGATTTACCTCTATGGGGAAGATCAAGCCCTTTTGATCAATTCTCACCTCCACATGCATAGGAAAGTTGGCCAGTCCGGTTTTATCCCCGATCATCTCCAGGAACTCCAGGACTCCCTCTTTGTGTTGGTTAATAATGCTTTCTGAGGTGGTATAAACCCTGTCACTTACATCCTTTCCGGAAGAGAAGCGATGGTGTAGGATATTCAGGATCACCGGTTCTCCCTTTTGATTGAAGTAACAGTCGATGGCATACTCTTCACCCTCTATACACTCCTCAATGATGAACTGGCTGGTATTTATGACCTCCCGGGGATAGGTGCCTTCCCATGCTTTTACCTCCACGTCAATTAAATCCAGCACCTGGTACCACTCTTCAATATTTTCAACCAGGTGCACAGCCACGCTGAAAAAACCTACTGCAGGTTTAATCACAAAAGGAAATTTTAAGCTGCCCGCATCCAATTCTCTTAGTCTGTTAAATTCAACTCCCTGAAAATGATAGTTTGGGAAAACGCCTGAAAGCAACTCCCGGAACCTGATTTTATTTTTAAATACCTGGATTTGGTCCGGTAGCGGGCCCTGGGGTGCATTATTTTCCAACCATCCAATGGTATTTTCCGAGTTGGTGTAGACTTTTGTACCTGTGTTCTCCTTTAAGAGCTTTTTTGCTTCTGTTTCAGAAATCCAGTTCACCTTATTCTTCTGAATTACTTCTCTGGCTTCCGCAGTAGAGATTACTGGGTAGTTGCTTTTTTGTATGGATTCCAGCAGGAATGCGGAAACATAGGGTTTGCCAATGGCAATCATCATTTTAATTGTTTATAAGTGCGTAAATAGCAAAACTTCCAAGCCAGTGATCCCCTTCATACCCATCGCCCACCAGATTGGGCAATGAGTAGGATACATGCTCATTGGCGATGGTTTCCAGGTGTCTGTATTCCGTGTATTGAGCGGCCAGACCATAAAATACCCAGGCTCTGCTGAAATTGAGGCCATCCAGATGAACCAGTTTTCCATCGGTCCGGTCCGAAACCTCTCCCACATGAAGGTGGTAACCGGGGGAGAGAAGTTGAGGGGCAAACTTCAACATCCACGCTTCAAAAGAGGTGCTGTCCAGCACCCTGCGCATGAGATCTATCTCTTCCAGACAGGGAGAGAGAAAGTCATATCCACTGGGCTCCCAATTGATGGGACAATCCTGGTCTTCCATATAGAAAGCTTTAGCCCTGGTTGAGATCGCAGCCTTCATGCCATAATGCTCCACCGCAAGCGCATAATCCCATGCAAATGTCAGCCCAAAAGCTGTATTGGTATGTTCGCCCACCCGGATGGGATAGACCAGTTTGGGCAGGAATTCCAAATACCGTTCAACAATCAGATCGGTAAGTGGCTGAAGATTTGATTCCAGTTCACGGGCCATAGGTTCGTCCCAGGTATGCAACTCTTCAGCCAGTTTAAGCAACCAGCCCCAGCCGTAGGTACGCTCATAGGATTGGTTATGCTCCCCATGGAAATAATCAATTTCACCCAGGATATTACCAGCAGAGATATTCTCCTGAAGTTTTTTCCTGATCTGATCTGCTTTCTCCAGGCCCGGAAACTCCTTAAGTAGTTTAACCAGCGACCAGTGTCCATGTACAGAA
>PVMS01113522.1_pt1 | contig 25113 bp, 24 predicted proteins | sample 1853461 | NCBI WGS metagenome assembly PVMS01 (sample SAMN08582032, study PRJNA380276) | Marine sediment metagenome, whole genome shotgun sequencing project. | isolation source: ocean sediment barecode stripped | collected 2017
ATGGGCAGCGTCCTGGCAGAACTGCTGTGCCAAGAGGGATGTCAGGTTTCGCTAGTGACTCCTGCTCCTTTAGCCTCCTTTTGGTCACAATTTACGCTTGAGCAAAAGCATATTCAGTTTTTGAACACGAAATACTTTGTTGACTTAGAAACCAAATTTGGTGGGGCGCGGCGCTTTTGTGAAGCGCTCAAAGAGCATGGCATATTGGCTTCTCGTGCCAATGGAAGGGGGTTTAGTATGAAGATAAAGGTTATATCCGCCTGGGGCTCAAGCAAAATAGAGTTACCTACGCCCCCCTAAGAGATAAGATGCTAAAATGGTATGGAGAGGGCGATTACTGAAATCAGACCCAATTGGATTATTGACGTTAGTTGCAAAATAACTGATTTTTCCAGGGGTCCTGGGTAGTTATTTTATCAGATGACTGTTTAGAATCACAAATTTTTCGTAAAGGATGAAACAATAATGAAACGACAACGTATATTAATAATGGGAGCCGCCGGACGCGATTTTCACAACTTCAATATTTACTTTCGGGATAATGCTCAATACGAAGTAGTTGCCTTCACAGCAACACAAATTCCGGACATAGAAGGACGTCTCTATCCACCAGAGCTTGCCGGCGAACTTTATCCAGATGGGATTCCCATCCATGCTGAAGCTGAACTGGCCAACTTGATAAAAGAGCTAGAAGTAGAGCAAGTTATTTTTGCTTATTCCGATATTCCACACCAGGATGTGATGCACAAAGCTTCCCAGGTATTAGCCGCTGGGGCCGATTTCCGCTTGATGGGCTTAAAAAACACGCAGATCAAATCTAGCAAGCCCGTAGTTTCCATTTGCGCAGTGCGCACAGGTTCCGGCAAGAGCCAAACGACTCGCCGCGTTTCCCTTATTTTGCGCGATATGGGTCTCAAAGTGGCGGCCATTCGCCATCCCATGCCCTATGGTGATCTCAGCAAGCAGATCGTACAGCGTTTTGCAGATTATTCTGACCTCGATAAACACGAATGCACCATCGAAGAACGCGAAGAATATGAGCCCCACATTGATAACGGAGTGATCGTCTTTGCGGGCGTCGATTACGAAAAGATCCTGCGCGATGCCGAAAAAGAGGTTGACGTGATCCTGTGGGATGGCGGCAACAACGATCTGCCTTTTTACGAAGCCGATCTGAATATTGTGGTGGCCGATCCACATCGCCCCGGCCACGAAAGTAGCTACCATCCCGGTGAGGCGAACGTGCTCATGGCTGATCTCTTTGTGCTCAACAAAGTGGATACAGCCGATCGCGAGGACGTACTCATGGTCACCGAAGCGCTGCGCACTCTCAATCCGGATGCCCAGATCATTGAAGCTGCCTCCCCGCTCCTCGTTGAAGACCCCGGCGCGATCCGCGGCAAACGCGTGCTGGTTATCGAAGATGGCCCCACGCTCACGCATGGTGAGATGGCATATGGTGCTGGCTGGATCGCAGCCCGACGCTATGGCGCTGCTGAGATCGTCGATCCGCGCCCCTTTGCAGTTGGCTCCATCAAAGCGACCTATGAAAAATACCCAACGACAGGGCCTGTATTGCCTGCAATGGGCTATGGTCAAAAGCAGATGAAAGAGCTGGAAGAGACGATTAATAATGCGGATGTAGATCTTGTTGTGATCGGAACGCCCATTGATCTAAGCCGTGTGATCCAATTCGATAAGCCCACGCAACGGGTGAAATACGATCTTCAGGAAATTGGCACACCCACATTGGAAGATATCTTGAAGGAAAAATTCACAAGCAAATAGATCAACCTGTAAAGAAAATTCTCTTTGATATGAAAAGACCCCTCACGGGGTCTTTTTTTCTTGTTTGGAAGCATAGTGGTAAATATGCACTAGAATAGTTCCTATGCCTTCGCAATCAAAATTCAATCGCTGGCGTCCGCACCCCTGGCATGGCCTTAGCAGTGGTCGTGAAGCGCCCAATATTGTCAATGTCTATATCGAGCTGGGCCCCTTCGATTTGGTCAAATATGAAGTCGATAAAGAAACTGGCTACCTCAAAGTGGATCGCCCACATCGTACATCTTCACAGCATCCCACGCTCTATGGCTTCATCCCACGCACCTATTGCGGTGAGGAAGTTGGCTCCATCATGCAGGCGCCCAAAGGCGGCGACCGGGACCCTCTGGATATCTGCGTGGTTAGTGAGCGCCCGATTACCCGTGCTGAGATCATTTTACGTGCCAAGGTGGTCGGGGGTCTACCTATGCTGGATAATGACGAAGCAGACGACAAGATCATTGCCGTCCTGAATAACGATCCCTTTTGGAGCCAAGCCAAGGAGCTAAGTGATCTTCCTGAGGCACTCATTGATCGCCTGCGCCACTATTTCCTCACCTACAAAATGATCCCCACTGATGGGGCCAAGACATCCATCGGCCCAGCCTATAGCCGTGAGCATGCCATTAAGGTAATCGAAGCCTCAATGCGCGATTATAAAAAAGACTTCAAGAAAACATGATCCGCTTTCGCTATATCGTCAATGATGTTGATGAATCCGTTGAATTTTACACGGCCAATTTAGGCTTTGCCCTGAAACAACAATTTGGGCCCGCGGTCGCACTTTTGGAACGCGATGGCATCACGCTCATCGTCTCCGGCCCAATTGCGTCAGCCTCGCGTCCCATGCCCGATGGCACGATTCCCGAGCCTGGAGGTTGGGCGCGCTTTCAAATTGTGGTCGATGATATTGAAGTTGAGATAGCCCGCCTGAAAGAAAATGGTGTCCAATTTAAGAATGCACTTTTTGAAAGTCAGGGGCGCAAACAAATTCTTTGCCTCGACCCCTCAGGAAACATCATTGAACTTTTTCAGCAGGATTAGGCGCGCTTAAGACCCTTTTCTTTCGATCCTCAAACTTTCATTATCTAATTCCAGCATATCTCCGCTCTTTAATTGCGCAAAATCGCTTTCAGCTATCGCCAGCAATGGCAGCACATGCGCATACAACTCTTCTGAAACAATTGAAGCCAGCGCAAAGAAAAAATCCGTCGCGGTGGTGATGATCGCGGCTGGCGCTGTTTTTGCGCGCATGGCTTCCAGCAACACGGCCGTAGTGGTCGAAGAACCACGCGTGAAAGGAATCGCCAGTATCTTGTCCTTGGCGATCTCTCCAGAAAGCGGATGGCGCCGATCAATAATTTCGCCCGTTTGCCAATCAAAGCCGCCCCAAAAGGAAAGTGGCTCATGGCTCACCAAAGCGATCCCCCTGGCTGAACCGTCCACAAAGGGCCGGCCTGTGATGATCAGGCTATCCATAAAGAGTCATCCCGAATGATTTTGCCCGCCATTGCTGAATCCACGCAATCTTTCAAGCTGCCAAAGCTGATCTTTTTATCCAAAAGGCCTGGAGTGTAATAAGCAAATTTGGCCGAATTAGTCATTAGATATTTAATTTCCTTTGGCAGCATAGGCGTTGCGAGAATGCAGGTATCCACGGTCAGTTGCGCGCCGAAATCCTCCAGCGGTCCGAGAAAGCCCGCTTTTTTAGCCAGCAAGGTCATTGCTCGGCTTGAGGTTACCAAAAATTTCACATCCTCAACTTTTTTCTTTCCTTCGATCAGGGGCACAAGCTGCTTGAATTCAGCCAGCGAGAAATGCGGGCTGCCCAAGACCACCATATCAAGAGTGTCACTATCGCTGTGGGTCAGTTCATTGCGTGCTTCGCGTAACTCCTGCATCCCCACCTGAATTGTTTCAAGCGGAGCTTTTCCCTGGAAGGCTGCTTTCCGATTTTTTGCCTCAGGTGTAACGCCAACGATATGAAACAAAGCCACGCCGCCGGAAGATGCTGCAGCGGCCCCCAGAGCTTTGAGCTGATCTTCGCCAGGAGTCACCTGCAAGCCGTCCAAAACGGGGATGAGATCAAGTGCCACTTTCCCCAGAAAATGCCCCAGCACAGGATAGAAATCATCGCTGGTTTGCAATTCTTCAGCAATATCTTCCAAATTGATCAGCAACTGGCCCGCCCGATTTTCTGTGAGATGCAGGCCCATTGCAGGTGCTCGGCCAGTGATGGCGCAGCAGACATCAAAGAGATCCGGATAACGCTCGGTGCGTGCGCCGATCACTGAATTGGCAAACACGATGGCATTTGATTCGCCCCAGGCAATTTGATCACCAAATTTGGGTTTCATTTCTGTTTGATAGGGCGCGCAGGTCCAGGTGGGAATCGTCCCCATGCTTTGATAAGCCACCATCTGGCGATAGGCCTGATTGGCCCACAAAGAAGGCACCGCCCACTCTTTCCAATGATGCTCATCTACAGCGCTCACATTGAGCGTGGTGGGCACAGCAACCTTCGCCCCCAGATCTGCCAGCCGCTCGGCGAATTCGAGGCCAGCCTCGCCAATGTAGATCGTGCTGTCAATATGTGCGCCACTAATATCAAGCAATTTTTCCGCCCCCGATATTTCAGCCATGCGCACTAAGATAGCCATCGCAAGTTTTTTTGCATCGCCTTCTTTCCCGCTCATCATTTCTTTGTCGTGTTTACTTAATTTCATCTTGTCCTGAATTTATTGTTTTATCCTTGCTATAAATTCTCCAACGGGCGAATCATCACATCATAGCATCAAGTGCGCGATCATTCGCAGGACCCCTTTATCTTTCAGAGCATCTCATGCCCTATAATCAAGTTTATTCGTCAATAGGAGGCAGCTATGTCAGCAAGTTCCCGCCGCACTGGAATCATCGTCTTAACAAGTATTACCGCCCTGATTCATTTGGTCCTACTTAATCTGGGCATAATGCGCGAAACGGGCAGTATTGATATTCTTTTCACCCTAAATGGCCTGGGTTATTTCGCACTACTCTATGCTTACCTTAATGATTTCCCCAGCGGTAAAAAAGATCTCGTCCGCTATGCCTTCATTGCCTATACCGCAATTACCATTTTGGCATGGTTTATCATTAATGGTGATTTCAGTGAAACGCTAAGTCTGATCACTAAGGCAGATGAACTACTATTGATCGTTTTTCTCTGGATGGATCGCTGATCAGATAGTTCCGATAAAAAAAAAGCGCTCTTGCGAGCGCTTTTTTTATTTAATTCTCAGGGGTGCTTGCTATAAGATCTTCGATCACATGACATTCCAGGCATTCTCCCCTATTGCCATGTGGCTTCGTTTTTGTTGGCGCAAAAGTTGGCGTTGGCGTATTGGTTGGTGATGGCACCAAAGTTGGGGTTGATGTAGATGTTGGCGTATTCGTTGGTGTTGCAGTGGCCGTTGCCGTAGCAGTGGCCGTAGGTGTTGGACTGGGATTCAGAATAGCCACAACATCGTCTCCAAAACTGAACACTAAAATGACCGCCAAAACAGCAATTATTGCTAGTATTAAACGTCTATCCATATCTTCTCCTCAGACTCGACCATAAGTATAAGAAGTAGCATGAACCTCCGAATAGTGGCAGATGTACCTAGATTAATTGGGCTAATGACCTTTACAATAATCACTGGAAAATAAAACTATGCGTAAAATCTTTGCTATCGTCATCATCCTCGTAATGCTCAGCGCCTGCAATTCCACGGTGATTAATACGCAAGCCACTCGCGAGGCCAATGAAGCCCTCGGCACCATCTTCCCCACCGATGCTCCGCGGGCCACCCTGGCCTTCCCAACGCGCCAGCCCACACCCGCTCCCACACGTGGAATCGAAGAGTTTACGCCCACAGAAATTGAAGTGGACGGATATAGCGTTAGCTTCATTCCCAGCACTTGCGAACTGGAACTAGATATCAGCCAAAAAGTTGAATGTGGCGATCTCATTCTTCCAGAAAATCGTGGCAATCCAGCAGGCCCCAGCGTGAGCTTGCCCGTCGTGATCTTGCGCAGCAGCAACTATCAGGTTGTCACCGAACCTGTCATTTTCCTTGCTGGAGGCGGCGGCTATGATGTGATTGGCCCCATCGACCACTACATAGAAAAAACATCTGTGATCCTGCGCGATCACGATTACATTTTCTATAATCAACGCGGCGCACCCAAAACACAGCCTTCACTTTTCTGCGATGGTTATTCAGAATTTCTTCAGGAAATTTATGGGCGGGATGTATCCTCCACAGATTTCGATCAAGCGCATGTCGAATTTCTTTTGGGCTGCTACCAGAGCCTTCTAGATGCAGGCCATGATCTATCCACTTACAACAGCGCCACAAATGCCGCTGATCTCAACGATCTGCGCCGCGTTCTGGGCTATGAACAAATCAATATATACGGCTCTTCTTATGGCACCAAGCTGGGCCTCACCGCCATGCGCGAATATCCAGAAATGATCCGCAGCGCAATCCTTGATTCTGTCTATCCGCCAGAAAGCGATCTTTATGTTGAATACCCGGAAAACGCCAAGCGTGCCTTTGATATTGTCTTCGAAGAATGCGCTGCAGACCCCCCTTGCGCAGATAAATATCCCAGCCTGGAAGCTGATTTTTATGAGGCCATTGATCAACTCAATGCTGAGCCTGTGCCCCTTGATTTCAGTTATGGACCCTATGTGTTGAATGGTGACCGCTTCCTCTTCAACATGACCAATTATTTTTATGGCAGCGCTGAGATAAAGAACATCCCCTGGGCAATTAATCTTACCCATCGGCAGAATTACGGCGAGATCATCTCTTTTCTACGCCAATCCTGGTATACCGATTTCCTTTCATGGGGCATGTTTTTCTCCATGCAATGCAATGAAGAAGTCTCTTTCTCCAGCCGTGAGGAAATGGCCGCCGCCAATGCGCGCGTGCCAGAGCAGCTCACTGGCTTTTTTGGCTCTCCCTGGCGCTTCGATCTCTGCGACAGCTGGCAATCTGGCCTCGCCAATACGCTTGAAAATCAAGCAGTAACCAGCGATGTTCCCACTCTCATCTTTGCTGGACACTACGATTTGGAAACGCCCGCCACCTGGGGCGAGGCACTTACAGACAAGTTCAGCAACAGCTATTTCTTTGAATTTCCCAACACCGGTCACGGCGTCACACGCGCCAACGATTGCGCGCTTGAGATAATGCTCGATTTTCTCGCAGACCCAAGCCAGTCTCCAGATTCAGATTGCTTTGGCGATCAGGAAAGCATCAGCTTCCGCTAATTCCAGCCGCTCGCCGAGTGTATACTTAGCAAGCTAAAAGCCATTGGAGAGGAAGATGCCCCGAAGCCGATCAATCCTGATATTCACCCTTTCGCTCGTGATTATTTTAAGCGCTTGCGCACCACCAGCACCACAGCCTTCTCAGCAGGAAATTCAGCAGACCATTGAAATTGTCGTTGCGCTGACCTCTCTGGCAGATAATGCCGCCCAGGAATCGCCTCCCACGGAAGCAGCTCCCTCAACCGCCGCGCCAACGAGCCCTCCGCCATCACCTGAAATAGCCACTCTGGAACCCCCTTCATCTGTTGTCGTGGTCTTTATGCCCGGGGGTTTATTCGATGCTGCCAAGCGCGCTGAATTTTATGAGCGCATCATCAATCCTTATATGGATTACAACAATGAACAAGCGGCTTTGTACCCCGAGCTGGCCTCCCTGGTCACTATCACCATTGAGACTTTTGATACACCCGGCTATCCCTACGGCGCAGAAGCCATTTATGACAATGGCGGCTACGAGGGTTGGCTCATCTCCGAAACGGCTGGCCTTGTGGATCTTTGGATCCCCGATTGCATGAATGGTCCCTGCCCACTTTCCGAGGAATTTATCAGCAACTATCCAAATATTTCCGCTACCATACAAGCCCAATAGCAGGAGCAACACATGAGCAAAGACCAATCAATTAATCAGCTCGCCAATGAACTGAAACAGCAGGAGATCATCATATGGTTAACCACTACCAGCCGCGACCTCAATCCTCAGCCGCGCCCCGTTTGGTTTATTTGGCATGATGAACAATTTCTCATCTATAGTCGGCCCACATCACATAAGCTGCGCCACATAAAAGAACGCCCTAATGTCTCTTTGAATTTCAATACTGACAAAGAAGCGGATGAGAATATTGTTGTCTTCAATGGAATTGCGCGCATTGCGCCAGAAATTGCCCCTGCGCATGAAGTGCCCGCTTATACTGAAAAATACGCCGAAGGCATCAAGGGTATTGGCATGAACAGCGAAGAATTTGGCCTGGCTTATAGCGTACCCATCCTGGTGGCAGTGCAAAAAACACGCGGCATGGCCTGATTTTTTCACGAATATTAATTATTTACCCCCATAAGGCAATCTCTGATCATGGCAAAAGAAGCACCCATCGTTCTCATTGATATGGACGGCGTAGTTGCCGATTTCGAGCTGGCTTTCCTCAACATATGGAAAGAAAAATATCCGAAGCGGCATTTTATTGAATTGGAAGATCGTCGTTCTTTTTACACCACGAGTCAATATCCCGCCAAATGGTGGCCGCAAATGTGGAAGATCATGACCAATGAAGGATTTTTTGCCAATATGGAGCCACTTGAAGGCAGCATTAAATCCATAAAAAAGATGGCGAGATCAGGTTATGAAATCTATTTTTGCAGCGCTCCGCTCATCCAAAACCCTTATTGCGCTTCCGAGAAATACGCCTGGATTAAAAAGCAATTAGGGCGCAAATGGGAAAAACGGCTGATCCTCTCTTCGGATAAAACGCTCGTACAAGGCAATTTTTTAATTGATGATCGCGATAAGATCAAAGGCGATCACAAGCCCAGCTGGGAGCATCTGATTTTTGATCGCCCCTACAATCGAGAGGTCAAGAGCAACCGTCGCATTAATTGGGACAACTGGAGGGAAGTGCTTTCATCGAAAGAGAAATGACGCACATCTTTATCGCCACAGGCTCACGATTTATACGCATCAGCAAAAATGATTCCGTCTGGGAATCACATGCTGCCCTTGAGAGCAAAGGCGTTCAGGCCCTCGGTACTGACCCAAATAATCCCAATGTTCTTTATGCCGCCAGCGCCCATCAAGGCCTCTGGAAAAGTGATGATGCCTGCACTTCCTGGCGCGATCTTGAGCTCCCCGCAAGCGATGTATTTTCAGTAACGGTCAGCCCAGCCGATGGTGCTCTTTACGCCGGAACCGAACCAAGTGCATTATTCAAAAGCATGGATGGCGGGGAAAGCTGGCAGGAGTTGGAAGCGCTCAAAGATATTCCCTCAGCACCCACATGGAGTTTCCCGCCCCGCCCGCACACCTCGCATGTGCGTTGGATCGCGCCCAATCCACACGATCCCAATTTGCTCCTTGTATGTATTGAATTGGGGGGAGTAATGCGCTCAGAAGATGGCGGAATCAGTTGGCAGGATCATCGTCCAGGAGCCAAGTTGGATGCCCATGAATTAGCCTGGCACCCCAGGATTGAAGGCCGTGCATATCAGGCCGCTGGCGATGGCGTGGCATGGACTAAAGATAGCGGCCAAAGTTGGCAATCCTCACGCCAGGGAAAAAGCAATACTTATACCTGGGCATTAGCGCTTGACCCTGAAGATCCCGAATGCTGGTTTGTCGCTGCAGCACCCGGCCCTATGGCTGCTCATTACAGTTCTGGAGATGCCAATGCAGCGCTCTATCGTTGGAAAGGATCAGGTCCCTGGCAAGAGCTTTCCGCAATGGTAAAAACTCAGCAAACAATGCCCTATAGCCTCCAATTTCATAGTGGAAAGCTCTACGCAGGGTTTACAGATGGGGAAATATGGAGAAGTGCAGATCAGGGAGAATCCTGGGAACAACTATCATTGGGTGAAGCCCAACCCGAGCGAATAGTACAAATGTGTATACGTTAACGCTTTGGTTATTACTATCCCGGATAAGCTTTTTCCAAAAGTTTCAGACCTTCCAGCCAGGCTTGCTTATGCCCTTCACAAATATCCTGGCTAGGCAACCCTTCATGGCTCAAGCGCAGCAAAGTTCCATCTCCTGAAGCCTCAAATTCCACTTTTAAGATCGTTTCCGCTCCAAGCGTGCCATCTTCATTCAACCAGGTGATCTCAAATAACTTGTCTATCTCAAATTGAAGGATACGCCCATGATGAGGATGGCGTTTCTCCTCAAAAAAGGTTTCAAAGAAATAGGGCGTCCCCACACGCGCTTGCATCAAAAGCGTCCCTGGCGTGGCAAACCAATGGTCCAGTTCCTTCGTCCAGGCGCGAAAAAGCACAGCAGGTGCAGCCGTCATCTGGCGCTCAATAGTCAGCTTATAAGGGCGTTTGCTGATGTCGGGTCGTGGCAGAGCCATTAATTCTTTATCTCATCCATATAGTTTTTGATCTCAGGCAAGCCGGTTAGTTTTTCATAGTAAAAATTATTGACCAAATTGATCAATTCCGCTCTTGCAGCTTCGGCAGTAGTAGACAAGCCATCATGATTCTTTTCGCGTGAGAGAAGATCGCGGATTTGAAGCAGCTTTCGCACAATTTCCTCTTCCACCTCTCCCTCCAAAGCGCGCGTGGTGTCAACGATGAGCGTATCGCATTGCCCTAATAAATGATCTATTTCAATGGCCGAATCAGGTGTGAAGCAATCATCGATCGTTCGGATAAGCGACCACACTTGATAAAGCACAGTAGCTGGCTCATCAAAGAGTTCGCGCAAATAAGCGGCTTCTTCGTAGCGCCCTGTCAGACGAAAAATATTGTACATGCGCTTGGCGGCCTTGCCAAAATTAGGGGTCTTGTGTACATACTTGTGAACTTCGCCTTCCAGTTGGCTTACGTAGTTATCCAGCGCATTACTATCGACTTCCTTGGCCAGCTTAGTAAAGACTGGAATCGAAGCCGCATCCAAATATACTTCCTGAAAATATGGATCCAAATATCCATCCAACGGAACAATCTCCCCATTTGGGGCTTCCCAGGTGACATCCAGCATATTGCTGGCGTTCACCAATTGTTTGCGCACCGGATCTGCCACCACCCAATCCAGCTTGCACCAGCCCGGGTCTTGCGCAGCCTCTTCCCAAGTGATCTCTATTAACTTTCCTTCACCATCCTCCAAAGTAAGCTTGCCTGCTTGCACATCCGCAGCACTCCAGGAAATTGGCAAATCCTTGGCTATTTTTTTGCCCTCGCGCACTACTTCCTGTGCATAAGAGCCCAATTTAACTTCGATTAGCTCATAATCCGGCCCCCTCATACTGCTCATCGCCTTGGCATGCATTAGCTCGCCTAAAATGCGGCAGGCTTCATTGCGACTATCTGCATGAATATTTACGCGCTCGAAATAATCAGCGTCTCCGGGATACGTTTGAATTTTAGATTGCGCCGCCGATCCGGATAGCGCTAAGGCTGTCTCCACGCCCGGCCGATCCTCAAATTCCACGATTTTTCCGATACGTCGAAAATGGGCCAGGTCCTCTTTGCTGAAATCAAGCATGCTCACTTTATGTCCAAACACCCCACTTTTAACATCTACCACAACGTCATCACCCTCAGCATTGGCCATTGATATTGCCGTCAGCCATTGCAGGGCATCTGCCTCATTCATTTCAACGCCCAGGCGATTTGCAGATTCTATGATGCGATCAAGATCCCTGGCGGAAGTATTTTTTTCGCTCATTTCAAATTTTCCTCCAACAAGTCTGGGTGTTTGGCTTCCAACTCCTGCAGCATACGCCGAAAAAGCTCTGCTTCCTGAAGCGCATCTTCTTCAGCGTGATGGCTGAGACTTTCCATCATTGCGTAATCCTCGCTGATCGCCCGATGTGAAGTCGCCAACCAGGGTACACCGCGCATGCCCATATAGAGCGCTTTCATATCCAGTGCCCTATGCCCAAAAGGATTGCGGCCTAAATAACGCATAAAATAATCGTTTACAAACATCCAATCAAAGGGCGCGTTGAAAGCCACGAATACGATTTCATCGCGGTCACCACGTACCTGATTGATCCACTTTTCCAATTCTTCTAAGGCTGCTTTCGGCTCCTGCCCTTCTTTTTCCAGGCGTGCGAGAGAAAGGCCATGCACGGCCGTAGCTTCCTCTAGTTCCGCCATTGTGGTCGGCTTTAGTTCTACATAAAAGGATTGCAATGGGTGTTCCACAGTACTGGCGCCCAGAGAAAGCATCGCATAATCATAGGGATTGGGGCCAGCCGCCTCAATATCTACGCATATATAGCAGATTTTATTCATAGAAAAATTCTATCACGCGCTTTGTATCCCCCTTTTGCATGAACCTAAGCATGAGCTGGCTGGTAAAATTTACGCAATACACTCACCAAAAAGAACTCGGTGCAGGAGGAAATTTGTACCCATTCACCCACTCTAAGAAGTGGCTTTTTTTTGCCCTTATTGTTTTTAGTATTTTGCTCTCATCTTGCGGGAGCTATGCCAGCCATGAATGGTTAGACGCCCCGGATTGGGGACGTTCTCGCCTGATAGGCCTCACGGAAAGCGGCTATCCTATCAATCCATCTACGGATAATAATGGCAATCTTTATTTTGCCTTTGCCCATATCGAAGAAAACGTTCCAATAGTTGTTGTCAACGCCTTCGACCAACACCTTGATTTGCGATGGGAGAAGGAATTTCCCCTGGAACGCCTAAATCGCGCTAATCGTCCCAGCATCGCTTTGAGCAACAAAGGCTTGGAAGTGTTTTGGATACTTAATGGCAGCCTCTTTTCTGCCAATCTTTCAACTGATGGCGAAATACTTAGAGAGCCACACCGCATCTCTGGAAGCCGAGCCGTTTCCCATTATGTAGTTGGCGTGACTGAAGCGGGCGAACGAATTGCCTGGTTTAGCGGCGATCGCGCAGATCCCGGCCTGTTTTTCATTGATCCTCTGGGAAATATTACAAGCGCAGACACAAAAGGTTACAAGCCTCAAATAGTGATGGGTCGGGATGACGGAATGCATGTCGGATGGTTGCGCAATGAAAGGGGCAGCATCAATTACGAATTTTTATATGCCTTCTATCCAAACAGCGAATTTGTTACGAGCCAGGAAGAGATAGTCCTTAACCTGGTACTCTCCCTCACAGCGGGTTTAAACGGCCCTGAATTGGGCATTGACTACCAGAATGTATATTTCTTTTGGGCAGAGCAATCCCGCACAGGCATGACCGCCGGACTGGCCGAATCCTATTATGCCACTATGCCGCTGGGTGGCGAAGAAATGTCTCCGCCGATCCCATTGCCTTTTCTCTTTGGCTACAACCTGAACTATTCAGAATACGAAGATTTCTTTCTAGCCGGAGATCGCGCACTGCCTGAATTGCAAGACGTCGGGGCAATCCCGGTAATAATAAATACTTCTGCAAATCCCAAGCAAAGGCCAGAAGTAGCGCTCAGTGTAAAAGCCAATATTCCCTATTTACGCAACAAACTAAATACTCAGGTTGGACTCAGCTTTTTTAGCGCCGGAGAAATAACATCCTTCCAACTTCTCAGTTTCTCACCCGGAATTTCGGAGTTTTCGACAATTCAATCTGACGACGAAGGCTATCTGCATTCCACCTGGCTGGAGCAAAACCAAACGGATGATTATCGCGTTTATTACTCAAGCACTCGCCCTGAAGCTGTAGCCGTATTGGATGATCTGGATCAGGAGGATGCCATTCGCCTGGCAGGTACCACGCTTTTTGGTCTCGTCAGCGGCCTCGTGCTGATTCCCTTCCCGCTCTTATGGGGACTGGGTCCAGTGTTGATCTTTTTCATTCTTGGATTTTCGCGCAAAGAAAATGAAGCCATCACGGCCCCAGGAACTCTGATCACCTTGATTCTAGCATGGATCGCTTATACCTTTGTCAAGCTTTTCACTATGCCCAATATCGGTGTTTATGTTCCATTCTCTGCTTGGATCCCAATTATTCCTTCAGCCTGGAACGATATACTTCGTATTGGCGTGCCGATCTTAACCACTCTTTTTGCGATATTTATGGCCTGGCGCGGCACCTATGCCCGTAGTAATCGCTCCCCACTCTTTTTCATTTTCCATTTTATTATCTGGGATGGATTACTGACGGTTGCATTGTATGGCTTGCTCGTTTACGGAGCCATTTAAATCAAAATTCTCATTTCCAAATACAAAATAATGCGCGATAGTTATCGCGCATTATTTTTAATGGATTCTTCCAAAAGAATCAAACCTTAGCTCATCGCTTCCGCTTTTCGGGCCTAAGATTATTTCCTGGCCACGATAGATATGCTTTCAACAGGAAAGGCCTGATATTGCTGTTTTGAAACTTCTGTATTTTCAATGATTTTTTCTATGAAAAAGCCAGCTTCCAGAATTTCATCCAAATAATCAGCTTTCAAGATAGCGCCGCCAACGCAGCAGGATATCAATTCTTTATTTTCTCTTTCCTCTTTGGATAGTTCAGCCAGCAGCACAATATCAGAAACGAATAATTTTCCACCTTTTTTTAATACCCGAAAAGCTTCCGCAAACACTTTTGCCTTATTTGGAGCTAAATTGATGACACAATTGCTGATTACTTTGTCTATTGAATCTTTTTCAATTTCTTCGGGCAAGCTTTCAATGTCACCCTGGAGAAATGTCACATTCCAAAAGCCCCCTTGCTTTGCATTGCTCCTTGCTTTTTCAAGCATTTCGGGCGTGAAATCTACCCCGATGACATGGCCTGATTCGCCCGTCCTTCTGGCTGCTAAAAATGCATCAAAGCCAGCTCCTGAACCTAAATCCAAAATACGATCCCCACTTTTTATTTCTCCTAAAGCCAAGGGATTTCCACAGCCCAGCCCCAAGTTTGCGCCTTCGGGGATAGAGATAAGTTCCGATTGCGCGTATCCCAGCATTTCTCCCAGCTGATTACTATTGGCCGGTGAATGCACTTCGTTGCAGCAAGCCCCTTCCATTCCTTTTTCCTGCGAACAATCTTGTATTGCGATTTTTGCATAGCTGTCTTGAACAACTTTTTTAATTTCTTTTTCTTTCATCAAAGATCCTCTCGCTTGCAAAAAATTATTGCTTATTGACTATTGCGCAATCAATTCTAGCCAGAAGTCCATGCCAAACTAGTTACAAGTGTCCCTTTGATCCAATGGATTACTCCCTTAAAGCACACAATCCCGGTAATTCTTCCGGGATTGTGCGGGAGCTAGCCACCCGACTACTCTATCTTTTCGACTGTGAAATCAAGCGGCAAAACTATCGAGAAGCTAGCCCAATAATTATACATGCGAAATACCCACTATTTGATGCTTTCCTTTGCCTTTGACGTAATGATATTGGCTAATCTGCGTCTATTTATTGCCTATTAATACTTTCCCGCCATCATTTTGCTAGAATGAGACCAATGTTGAAATTCGCCATATTTACAACACTTGCATTATTACTGTTCGGCTGTTCCCCTTCTTTAGAAAATATTAATGCACCTGACAGCCTTCCTCAAATCGAATCCTCATCGCCAATTCCAACTGAGGCGCTGCCAGTTGTCACCACCACGTCAGCTCAGATACCTGTGCCTGGCTCCATCATTCCCACCAATTCACCCTATAGATTGCTGCCTGGTGAATTAGAGCTGGCTGCCAGCCCAGGAGATATTCCTGCCATTTTTGCCAACGATGCGCTATTCGTCAGCGCTGAAGCTGGCGATGCAGAATGGCGCGATGAAGAAAGCGTGATCGGTGTCTTCCTAAATGGAGAAGCGCGCGCCTATCCGATTCGCTTGCTCAGCCTGCATGAGATCGTAAATGATAATCTTGGCGGCCGCCCTATCGCCATCACCTGGTGCCCCTTATGCTACACAGCTCTGGTGTTTGATCGCGTTATTGAGGGGCAAGAGCTAACCTTTGGGGCCTCCGGCTGGCTCTTCCACAACAATTTGGTGATGTACGATCATCAGAGCGAAACGCTTTGGAGCCAACTACTGGCCCAGGGCATTCGAGGAGCTTATAGCCGCACTTCGCTTAAACTGATTGGCGCCAGCCAAAGCACCTGGGCCGCCTGGAAAAGCGTTCACCCTGATACGCGCATCCTTTCCGCCATTCAAATGGGGAAAGTTTCCGATGAAATCATTGATCCTTATTCCGGCTATTACACCAGCGGCGCAGCAGGCCTTGGGGGGCAGGCAAGCATGGATGAACGCCTTCCACCAAAAGAAGTGGTATTGGCCTTACAGGTAGATCGCGAGAAGCGCGCTTATACCTTCAATGATATTAAAGAATTTGGCGTGATCAATGATCACCTTGGCAGCTTGCCCGTACTTGTTCTTTACAACTCAGCGCTAAACAGCGCTTCGGCTTTTAGCCGTACTTTTGAGCAATTCACGCTTAGTTTCGAATTCAACGATGCTGGCAAACTTACTGACCAGCAGAGTCAGTCTATTTGGGACATTGAACAAGCTATTGCCATCTCAGGGCCACTCGAAGGTGAGCGCCTTTCACGGCTAACAGGACCGCTGGTTTTTTGGTTCGCCTGGTCTGATATTTTTCCCGAAACAAGCGTATACTTGCGGGATGATTAACATAGGGAATATTTATTTGGAGCATTTATGAACAAGACAATAAAATTAACGATAGTTATCGGACTTTCCGCAATGCTTATGGCTGCCTGTGGCTCAACGGCCACCCCCGAAGCTAGCGATTCTCCACCCCCTCCGCCAGCAACAGCGACCACAGAAGCCCAACCCACAAAGATTCCAACAAAAACTCCCCCTCAAACAGGCCCATTAGCCACGGCTAATGCAGCATTTGCCCAGGTCACTTTAAATCCACCCACGCCGATGGGCGGCGTAGCAGTGACGGGTGATGACGATTATGTGGGCCTCTTCAACCAGGCCTGGAGCGTGATCGAGGCCAATTATGTACGCGATGATTTCAACGGCATTGATTGGCAAGCCGTACACGATGAATACGAGCCTCTCTTTGCCGACATTGACAATCAGGAAGATCATTTTGCATTGATGAGCCTCCTGGTCCTCGAATTGCAGGACGATCACAGCCGCTACGTACCGCCTGAGCGCTTAGGCGCAGAAGCTGGCGTAGAAACTTCCGCAGACCCGCCCCCTTCTCCCTGGACAGGATTAGAGATCTGGCCTGCCAAAGAAGATGAACAGCTAATGATCTGGTATGTTTGCGCAAACGGCCCCGGCGCCAATGCTGGCTTGCAGCGCGGCGACGTGATCCAAGCGATTGATGGCGTGCCTGTAACGAAATCTGATGCCGATTGGGAGGGCAGTGATTATCGCGCCGCCATCTTTGGCAACGAGGGCAATTCATCTGTCACCCTCACTGTTCAGCAGGGCCCTGATTCCGGTCCCCGTGATTTCACGATCAGATTGGGAGTGGCCAACGGTTGCGATGTTTACACTTACGGAATTCTGAACGAGAGCCCACGTATTGGCTATGTGCGCATCCCCGATTACGGTAGTGATCCACATGGCGATACCCTCAGCGCAATTGAGGCAATGGAGTCCGATGGGGCCCTGGATGGATTGATCTTCGATCAGCGACACAATCCAGGCGGCCAACCAGACGACACACTCCCTATCTTCACAGAAGGGATTGTCGGTACCCGTGGGGGCATGCGCGCAGATAGCACTCGAACCATCTACCGCGTTCGCGGCCCCGTGCAATGGAATGAAGAAACACCAGTTGTAGTACTCACTGATGGCAATAGCCATAGCGCCGCCGATTGGTTCCCCGCGGCAATGAAAGAATTGGATCGCGCCACGATCCTGGGTATGCCTTCCGCAGGCAACACAGAAGGCATTACTGCCTTCATTCTCTCTGACGGCACCCTGCTTCGCATTGCAGTCAGCATGTTGGCGCTTAATGACGGCAGCGTACTTGAAGGCATTGGCGTTATTCCTGACATCACTGTTCCACTTGAAGATTGGGGCTTGCGTCAAAGCCCATTCGATATACAGGTGCAAGCTGCCATTGATTTCCTGATCACTCAATAACTCAACATTAAAGAGCGTGGAATAGTCCACGCTCTTTTCTTTTTCTCTTGTCCCTAGCCGCTATAATCTGGCCCATGTCTCTCGCAATCAAGCGCTCACATTTTCCGCTGCTAGTCCTTGCTTTCTTTCTTCTTGCAGCATGTGGCACTAGTAATCCTGAAGCCACCGCTACATTAACGCCTTCCCCAACTCTCACGCCCACGCCATCAGGCCCGCAAGAGCTGAGCATCTGCACAGCGGATGAGCCGCAATCACTTTACCTCTATGGTGACCCATCCACTTCAGCAGAAAACATCCGCCAGGCGATTTACGATGGGCCCTTTGACCTCATTCAAGGCCAATCCTTCGGCACGATATTCGAGCAGACGCCCAGTCTCGAGAATGAGGGGCTAAAAATCGAAAGTGTATCTGTGCAAGCTGGTGATTTAGTGGTGGACGCTGATGGTAGCGTAATTGCACTATTTGAGGGATTGATAGTACGTCCCTCGGGCTGCCGAAGTGGGGATTGCGAGCTTCCATACGATGGCGGCGAATTAATGATGGATCAGATGCTGGTCACATATGATCTCCTCCCGAACATTGCTTGGGCAGATGGCAATCCGCTCGTCGCCAGTGATTCGCTTTTCTCCTTTCGCGTTGCAAGTGATCCAATAACGCCAGTGGATAAAAGCCGCATTGAGCGCACAGCAAGCTATGAGGCACTGGATCAACAAACTATTAAATGGCGTGGTCTCCCTGGCTTCCTGGATCCAGATTTCGTTGACAATTTTTGGCCGCCGCTCCCTGAGCATGTACTGGGCAACAACAGTCCACTCGAATTGCTCAGCATGGATGCTGCCAATCGCACACCGCTAGGCTGGGGAGCCTACACGGTGGAAAGCTGGAAAGCTGGCGAAAGCATCACTCTTTCACGCAATGAATATTACTTCCGTTCTGAGGAAAAAATCCCCCATTTTCAAACATTGACCATTCGCTTCATTGGCTCTGGACCTCAATCCACTATTCAAACAGTCCTGGATAATGAATGCGATCTTGTCTTGCCCTCAGCTGAAATTGAAAAGGAAATAAGCCGTCTCAGAGAATTGCAAAGCGACGGGCAAGTTCAACTTCACTTCGGCGATGCCCCATCCTGGAAACACCTCGATTTTGGCCTTCAACCATTCGTCTACGACAATGGTCACAATATGTTTAACGAGCGTCCAGATTTCTTTGGCACTTATGCTATTCGACAGGCTTTTGCTCAATGTATGGATCGCGAGGCACTACTTGAAGAATTTGCCTTCGGCGAGGGCAGCCTTCCTACAAGCTATCTGGCCCCTGGCCACATCCTCAACAATAGCGATCTAAGCCCCTATACCTTTGATCCCTCCGCTGCCTCTGCCATCCTGGAATCCTATGGCTGGCTGCCAGGAGAAGATGGTGTGCGCGTATCTCAGAACGTGGAGAATGTGCTTCCCGGAACACGCTTGGAAATGCGCATTCATGTTAGCGATGATGACGAATCTCTGACTCTGGCCAATTTTGTCAAAAACAGCCTGGATGATTGCGGCATTGCGCTCAACATAATTAGTGACGCACCCGAAGTTATTTTCGCGCCCGGCCCAGATGGCCCTCTCTTTGGTCGCGATTTCGATCTGGCGATCTTTGCCTGGCCGCTCACCCAGCAACCCGCTTGCTTCCTCTATCAGAGTGAAGCGATCCCTGGCCCCGATCCCGAAATTTATCCTTATGCCTGGGGAGGCTGGAACCTTAGCGGCTGGCAAAATCCTGAATTTGACGAAGGCTGTGAGGCAGCAATGAATGCTTTGCCAGGCGAAGCTGCTTATGCCGAACAGCATGCTCTCGCGCAATCCATATTTGGCAGCGAAGTGCCCGCTCTGCCGCTCTATATCCCTCAAGAGATAGTGGTGGCACGCCCCGATTTTTGCGGCTTTGATTTCGCTTCGGAAGATCCGCTACAAAATATTGAAATTATTGGCTTTGCTGAATGGTGCCCTTGATTTCTAAGAATTCCACCCTTACTCAAACAATTTAAGATACTCGCGTTATTTCAACATTGGCAGCAATATTTCCCTTCCGATATTCGCTTTGCAAAGCAGAAACCATATTGCCATCAAAAAGCAGGTCAGCATTTTTTCCTAAATAATCTAAAACCTTTTCTACTGGCCTTGCTTCACGGTAAATTCGATTTGTCATCATTGCATCAAAAACATCTGCCACCGCAACGATCCTCCCAATGGGGGAAATCTCACTGCCCACCAAGCCCCTCGGATATCCTGATCCATCAATTCTTTCATGATGTTGGGCAAGTGCTGGAACTTCGTTTTCAAGCAAACGAATATTGCTTAGAATAGATTCTCCAATAATAGTATGACGCTTAACTTGTTCATACTCGGAAATAGTTAATTTTCCAGGTTTGTTAAGGATATGGTCGGGCACGCCAATTTTTCCAAGATCATGTAGCAAACTGCCTGTCCGGACATGGTTCAGCTCTTTTGGCGAAAGCCCTAAAGATTTTCCTATAACCATAGATATTGCTGACACTCTTTGCGAATGGCCTTTTGTATATGGATCTTTTGCATCAATTGCGCTTGAAAGTGCGTTGATAAGATCAAAGAACATTTCGCTTGCATTGCTGTGCAGGCTCGCCACTTGTAAAACTGTTGCAGCTTCTGCTGCTAACAATTCTAAAATATCGACATCATCTTTTTGAAATTCCCCATGCTTTTTATTGATTGCTTCAATTCCGCCAATCACATATTTCCTAATCTGTTCTTCCTGCTGCCTTATATTGGTAGCTGCTTCCCAGATCGGGACAGCAACCATAGACCGGGTATTGAAATCTGCCAACTTGTCTATTTCAGGATAAAACCTCTGATCTTGCTTCACGTCGTTAATGAGTAAAGATTTTCCAGAGGAAACTACAGCGCCAATGATGCCCTTTTGGGCAGGCACTCTCACATTTTTTATCTTTTCAGAGTTCACAGGACTTGCAAAATGCAGATATTGATCTCCTCCTGGTTCCTCCGACCAAAATATCGAACAAGATTCAGTATCTAATAGTTTTCTACCTGATTCAACGATTTGGGCAAGAAGTTGATCGCGGTCAACGGTGCTCCCGATTCGAACAAGAATATCGACCAGGGAGTGCATTCTTGCTTTTTGGTGACTGCCTTCCTCAATGATCCCAATCTTTTCTATTTGGGACGACATCTGATTGATGATAAGAGTTAATAGATCTACCTGTGGATCAGCGACATTAATAAGGTGAATCGCTCCTATTGGGGAAGTGCTAAATTCGATTGGCAACACAAGAATATTCTTCAATTCTAGGGTTTTATTATTCTGGGCCATCAAAGGCGAAAAAACTTGCGAGTTTGAGGCTTCGATCAATGTCGAGCTTCCTTGGTTTATGGCATCCCATGTCAGAGCTTCATCAATGTTCAAAACAAGATTACCCAGGATTTTTTTCCCCAGCGAACCTCTCAATATGTGATCGCTCCATTCTCGAGTTTGTTTATTGATCAGGAATGAAATTGCGCCTTCGGCTCTACTAATTTGAATCAGCAAATCAAGCATTTGCTCAAGGAAAGGCTTTAATTCTGTCCCTTTTGCAATGCTGTTCGCCTTCTCAAATATTTTGAAAAAGCTTTCTTTTTCAAAAACGCCTGTTTCCGGCTTGTTTTCTGATATCTGTTCCGCCGTCATGCCTTCACCCAATTGCCCCACTTGTTATCTTTTTAGGAGCTATTTAATATCTTACTGATTATTGCCCAGCAAGCCAGCAATAACAGACTTTTAGTTTAGTTTCATCGGCAAAGGAGAAAGTTGGTATTCGCTTTTGATAATTTAGTTAGGTAAAATTTGTGCCGTCAAGTTGGACCGAACAAATTCATTTCGCCAAAATAGAAAGATTTAATACTATTAGTGAGGAAGAATGTCTGAAGAACTATTTTTTAGTGGAATCCATATAGTTGTGATCTATTTTTTTATCCTTGTCTTTTCCCTGCTACAAATCTATCTGAGAAAAGCAAAATCTCTTTCGCAAAGACTGGAAATTTTCGCGGTCCACCTATTTGGCATCGGTGGCTTTAGTGGCATTGTTTCCTTTTTCATGCACACGGTCTATGCTGATAGGCTCGCCGAATCCATTGGCTGGCCTGCGGGAAATCCCTTCCAGACTGAAGTAGCAGTTGCCAATCTAGCGATAGGGGTCCTGGGCTTTATGGTCTTCTTCCGACGCGATTTTATGCTGCCCTATGTTGTTGCTGCCTCCATCTTTGGCATTGGCGCTGGGGTCACTCATATAGTGGATATATTGCAATTTGCCAATTTTGCCCCGGGCAATGCTGGTCCCATTCTTTACGCGGATTTCTTCGCTCCTCTGCTCAGAATTGGCCTTTACATTGCCTACGCCCGATCCATGCTCCCGGAACGTATTCCTGCTTCCCATGCAGGCTGGTATCGCTAGCACGTTGAATTTTCTCTAGCTTTTCAGCCCGCCCACATAGATCCCAATAGCTTCCTTCAGAAAAGCGGGCAAGTTTGCATCCAGCTGTGCAAATTTAGCATGAAAATCCAGGCTCTCATCATACATCTGCCCCAATCCCGCCAGGCGTTCTGGTGATGGCTCGTAGAAATTGCGCAAATGCTGATGCCATTGGCCCAGCAGCCCCTGGACCTCTGCGCTTTCCGCACCCAAGCCCATGTTTGCCGCAATGTCGGCATAGATCTGCTCGCCCCCAACCATGATCTCTTTCTTACGCGCATCGCTGTAGGAATTCCATAGCTTAATTGATTGTTTGGCTTCGCCTCCCCACTGATCAATTGCCTGCTGCTCGTATTTCTCCTTATGCTCTTTTTCAAAACCCTCGAAAATTTCCTTTTCGTTCATTTCTACCTCTTCAATAATGTAGGATAGCGTGCTGTCCACCGTTTCAATTAATCTGCCCAAGCGGGCTCTTTCTGCCTCAAGCGCTTTACGATGCTTTTGCAAAGCCGCCAGCTCATCAAATTGCGGATCGTCCAGAATCTGCTTGATCTGCTCCAGATCCAGTTCCATCTCGCGATATAGCAGTATCTGCTGCAAGCGCAGCAGCGAATCCTCATCGTAATAACGATATTTGTTCACGGCCACCGAAGCTGGCTTGAGCAGCCCTTTTTCATCGTAAAAATGCAAAGTGCGCGCACTCACGCCCGCCATCTCCGCCAGTTCCTTGACCTGATATCGTTTCATAGCCCCTATCCTAAACTATTACCTAAGGTTAATGTCAAGGGGATTTTTCCCTGTTCACCATTTACCCCCTTGACAAGTCCTCCAAAATTCCGTATAGTTTTCCCAATCGCATAGATTAATAGCTATGACGAGGAAGAGTAGCCACCGAAACGAGGGTACAGGCAGTGAGCGCAAATGAGATGCTCGCCCCCACGTCGGTTGTGAATGGACCTCAGAGCTGCCAGCCCAAAATCCGCAAGATGATTAAGCTGAGCCGGAATGGCCCCCGTTAGAAGGCCCACGAGTGGAAAATGCAAGCGCATTTTCAATCGAGGTGGCACCACGGATTAACTAATTCGTCCTCTTATAGGACGAATTTTTTGTTTAAGGAGCAAGATGACAGCAGCGAAAAATAAAGGCATTATTCTTACCGGCCATCGCCCCACCGGCCCGCGCCATATCGGCCATCTGGTCGGCACGCTTGAGCAATGGGCCAAAATGCAAGATGACTATACCTGCTATTTCCTCATCGCCGATTTGCACGTGCTTACTACTGACTACAAGCATCCCGAGCGCATTCAAAAGAATATTGAAAGTGTGGTCGTCGATTGGCTGGCCTCAGGCCTCGACCCTGAACGCTCGACCTTTGTGCGCCAATCTGCGCTCATGGAACATGCCCAATTGGCTCTGCTTTTCAATATGCTCACCACCGTTTCGCGTTTGGAACGCGTTCCCACTTATAAAGAATTAGTTAAAGAGCTAAAACTTAATCCCTCTGCAGGAACGCTCACTTACCCTGTGCTGCAAAGCGCCGATATCCTCATCTACAAAGCCGATACGGTTCCAGTGGGAGAGGATCAAATGCCACATATTGAACTGACTCGTGAAATAGCCCGTCGATTTAATAAAAATTTCGGCGAAACTTTCCCCGAGCCGGAAGGATATCTTTCAAAAACTTCCAAGCTTCCAGGCGTAGATAATCGCATGATGCACGCTTCTTACGGCAATTCCATTCGCCTCGAAGACAGCTCCGAAGAGACCGGCAAGAAGGTCATGCGCATGTACACCGATCCCAATCGCATCCACGCTACCGATCCCGGAACAGTCGAAGGCAACCCCGTCTTTGAGTATCACGATGTTTTTAACCCCAACAAAGACGAAGTCGAAGATTTTAAATCACGCTATCGCGAAGGCAAAATTGGCGATGTCGAAGTCAAGAAACGCCTGGTCGAGGCGCTCAATGAATATCTTGCGCCCATCCGCGAACGCCGCGAAGAATATTTGAACCATCCCGAGAAAGCCATCAAGATTCTTGATGACGGCACTGAATCCGCTCGTCCCGTAGTGCAAGCCACGCTTAAAGAAGTTCAGGAGAAGATGGGACTGCAATGAAATTCCTTTTCGATCTTCTTCCTCCTCAAAGCGATCGTCCCCCTTGAAGGCCGCACCCTGTCCTCCGGTGCGCGCCGCAAGCTTTGTAATTAAATAAATCGCTCGGCACGCTTCGCTTATTTCGCCAACTTGTTATTTCAAGGAGATTGCCATGAGCAACAGAAGTAAATTCACATTAACTGAAAAAAGATTTACCCAAGCGTTGGTACAACATCAACGCCGATGCACCCTTCGCTCCCCAACCTGTGCTGCATCCCGGCACATTGGAGCCTGTGACCCCCGATTTCCTCTCAGTGCTTTTCCCAATGGATCTCATCATGCAGGAGATCAGCACAGATCAATACATTGATATCCCCGAAGAAATTCGCGAGATCTACGAACTCTATCGCCCCACACCCCTGCTTCGCGCCCGCCGCCTCGAAAAAGCGCTGGGCACGCCCGCACATATTTATTACAAATATGAGGGCGTCTCCCCAGCGGGCAGCCACAAGCCCAATACTGCCATCGCTCAAGCCTTTTTCAACAAAGCCGCGGGAACGAAAACGCTCACTACGGAAACAGGTGCGGGCCAGTGGGGCACAGCCCTGGCCTTGGCTGGCAGCTTATTTGATATTGATGTAGAAGTTTATATGGTCAG
>PVMS01009975.1_pt1 | contig 25077 bp, 29 predicted proteins | sample 1853461 | NCBI WGS metagenome assembly PVMS01 (sample SAMN08582032, study PRJNA380276) | Marine sediment metagenome, whole genome shotgun sequencing project. | isolation source: ocean sediment barecode stripped | collected 2017
GTTTAAAACCAGTGCATCGACGCGCTTTGTACGCGATGAGTGTGCTGGTTTTAAACCATCTCGAACATCGGGTAACGCACGACCCACAATTACGCTCATTGCGTAATCCAGATAGGATTGCCGCATCTCGTCTTCGAGATTTACAGTAAGAATTTCTTTGGCGATTGCAGCCATTTACGTTATATCTAAGAAGGTTTAGAGGTTCGTTCTAGAGCGTAAAAGTATAACACAAGTCCCTAACAGTGGGTTGATAAAAAAAGCATTTAAAATCGAATTGAATGCCTTAGAGGTTAATTCTATAATTTTATAATGCTATTTTTCCATAGGCCAAGGGAAAACGGCTGAACTACTACGCTTTCATCAAGGCAGCCATTCTACCCCGATTTGGAGCTTCAACGACCCCCTTCTCCGTGACAATTGCAGTCACAAATTCCGCCGGGGTAATGTCAAACACTGGATTCCAAACCTGCGCCTTATCAGGCCCAAAAGCGTGCTCTTTATAGTGCGTTATTTCGCTATGTGCGCGCTCTTCAATCTCAATCTCGTCTCCATTAATAATTTCCATATCGATCGTGCTAGTAGGTGCGGCTACCATAAACTTAACCCCATGCTGTTTGGCCATCACCGCTAATGAGTAGGTGCCAATTTTGTTCGCCACATCACCATTGCTCGCGATGCGATCTGCACCGACGATTACCCAGGTTAAATTCTTTTGGCGCATTACGGTTGCCGCTGCACTATCACAGATTAACGTTACCGGTATGTTGTCTTGCAATAATTCCCATGCCGTTAGTCTAGTGCCTTGAAACCAAGGGCGAGTTTCATCAGCATAAATCTTGTTCAGTTTGTTTTGAGCATAAGCGCTACGAATTACTCCCAATGCTGTGCCATATCCACCCGTGGCTAGGGCGCCCGCGTTGCAATGCGTCAGCACATTGGAATTACTTTGAATCAACTCAGCCCCGTAGTGGCCGAGCGCTTTATTTGACTGCACATCTTCAAGATGAATTTTTTGCGCGGCTTGCAATAAAACAGCTTCAGGATCCTCTGTTTGAATAGTCGCGATAACATCACGCATGCATGCAATTGCCCATTTTAAATTTACTGCCGTTGGGCGAGCTTGATAGAGGGCCAAAAGATCACCTTCTATTCTTTCTTTCCAAGCATCTGGTGATTGCTTGTATGCCTCTCGCGCTGCAAGCACCACACCATATGCTGCAGTAACCCCTATGGCAGGAGCGCCACGCACAACCATGTTGGTAATAGCTGTGACCACCTCTTGCACCACCGCACACTCAATGAATTGAACCTGATTCGGAAGCTTGCGTTGATCCAGCAACACCAGATGATTGTTTTGCCAAGCAATGGCTTGGTCAGCTAATGAACTCATAAAATTATAAAACGTGGAGGAGATTAAAGTACCGAAACATCCATGAACGCTGTATTGTATCTCCGTTTGTAATCTATATTTGCTTCAATCAATGCAGTCATAGCACAATCTCGTCACGGCTAAAAAATATTTCACCCTCTATCTGTTTGCAGAACACCAAATGAAAAATGTCCAAACCCTTATTCACGGGAAAAAAATATCATTCCTATGGACAGACAGGAGCAAACCTTAGTAGATTTCAGCATCGCCATTCAAGACGGCCGCATTCTGGATATCTTGCCAAGTGCAGATGCACAAAAAAACTATTCATGTGACTCGAGCTACAATTACGGACATCACATTATCATACCTGGGCTTATCAATACGCACACGCATGCGGCGATGAGTTTGTTTCGTGGTTTAGCCAATGACCTGCATCTCATGGATTGGCTGCAAAATCATGTTTGGCCTGCAGAAAAAAAATGGGCCAACGATGATTTTGTAAAAGCAGGCACACAATTAGCCATTGCAGAAATGCTTCGCGGAGGTATTACGTGCTTTAATGACATGTACTTTTTTGCCGAAACGACAGCAAGAGTTGCTGCTGAAGCTGGTATACGTGCACATATCGGCATGATTCTGCTCGACTTCCCAACACCGTATGCGCAAGACCCCAATCAATACATCGCCAAGGGTTTGGCAATTCATGACCAATACAAATTACACCCCTTAGTAAAATGCACTTTTGCACCACATGCGCCATACACCATTTCCAACGCTCCATTAGAGCGTGTCGCAATGCTAGCAAATGAGCTCGAACTGCCTGTTCATATCCACCTACATGAAACAGAGGATGAAATTGCAAAAAGCCTAGAACAATATCAAATGCGCCCTTTGCAACGCCTACATAAACTGGATTTAGTGAATAGCGCTTTAATTGCCGTACACATGACGCAACTTCAAGAAGATGAAATTGATTTATTAGCTGAAACTAAAGTGAACGTCGTGCATTGCCCTGAGTCTAACCTGAAATTAGCCAGTGGATTTTGCCCAGTGCAACAACTCATAGATAAAAATATAAACGTGGCGCTGGGAACAGATAGTTGTGCCAGCAATGATGACCTTGATATGTTTAGTGAAATTCATACTGCAGCACTATTAGCAAAAGGGATCGCCCAAAATGCAACCGCACTGCCTGCCTACCAAGCGCTGCGTTGCGCTACAATCAATGCTGCAGTTGCATTAGGTATTGATAAGGAAACAGGTTCTTTAGAAAAAGGTAAGTCAGCAGATATAACAATAATTGATATCGATTCGCTAGAAGCTCAACCTATATACAATCCGGTTGGGCATTTAGTCTATGCCACACAACGCCACCAGGTATCCGACGTCTGGGTTGCCGGCAAGCAGCTATTACATAACGGACAATTAAAAACCCTAGACAAAGATGAGATTTTAAGCCAAACGCGAGAGTGGAATAACAAGATCATAAACTCTACAGCGGTTAACTAAATAATACGTACACCGTGTAAAATAGCCGGTGTAATGAAATTTTGATTTAAATTTAGACTCACTACAAACAGATAAACTATGCCAAACACCAATACAAATTTTGACAAAAACGAATTAGCAAAGTTTGAAGCACTGGCTTATCGATGGTGGGATACAGGAAGTGAATACAAGTCACTGCACGACATCAACCCTCTACGCTTAAATTTTATCGATGAGCATGCAGGACTTAAAGGTAAAAAAGTCCTCGATATAGGCTGCGGTGGTGGCATCTTAGCAGAATCGATGGTCAATCAAGGCGCTGAGGTGATGGGCATCGACTTAGGTGATGCACCTCTTACCGTAGCAAAACTACATGCAAAAGAACAAAATCTCGACGCGGACTATCAAGCCATCTCAGCAGAAGACTTAGCGGACCAACAGCCAGCCTCCTTTGATATTGTTACTTGCATGGAAATGCTTGAACACGTCCCTGATCCAGCAGCAATTGTTGAAGCCTGTTCGGAGTTGGTCAAACCAGACGGTCATGTGTTTTTTTCGACGATCAACCGCAATCCAAAATCATTTTTATTTGCAATTGTTGGTGCAGAATATATCTTAAACCTCCTACCCAAGGGCACGCACGAATTTGAAAAATTAATTCGCCCTTCTGAACTCGACCACTGGATTCGTCGTTCCTCTATGTATACAAATGAAATTGTGGGTATGAATTACAATCCTTTAAATAAATCTTATAAACTATCCGCAGACACCAGCGTAAATTATCTCATCCACGCTAAAAAATAATTGCGTTAACTATTAGCTTTCATGAGCAGCTCACCTAAAGTTCACGCCATACTATTTGATTTAGACGGCACATTGGCAGATACCTCGCCAGACATTACTGACGCGCTGAATGAATTATTGATTCGACATAATAAAAATACACTCAAATATGAGTTAGTACGTAAAAACACCTCACGAGGCAGTATCGCGATGATAGAACTAGGCTTCGGAGGACCTCTCGAAGTAAAACATAGTTTGCAACTACGTGATGAATTCTTACAAATCTATGCCCGTATGCTTTGCAATAAAACCAAATTATTCCCCGGTGTAGCTGAATTGCTAGATTTTTTAGACCAAACTAAAATTCCATGGGGAATCGTCACTAATAAGCCCGGCAGACTCGCTGAACCATTAATTCAAGAACTTGATATCGCCTATCGAGCCATCTGCACAGTCAGCGGCGATGCCCTTTCTAAAAGAAAACCCAGCCCCGACCAATTAATTCATGCCGCAAATATTTTAGGCGTTGATGTAGCGGATTGCGTCTATATGGGTGATGACCCACGCGATGTGCAGGCTGGTAAAGCCGCAAACATGAAAACTGCGGTCGCCGCCTATGGTTATATCCAAGACAACCAAGACCCGTACAAATGGGAAGCAGACGTTGTTTTTAAACATGCCCTTGATCTAAAGGATTGGCTTTTTACTCATAACTGATCAAAAATGTAGCAATGATCAGTATTGATTTACACACCGCTTGGCAATTTATTTTGCTCTGTGTAAGTCTATGCTTGTTAAGTGCCGCATTAGGAGCGCTTATCATGCGTAATCGTGCACGCAAAGAATGTGAGCAACTCGAGACCCATAAACAAAAGCTATCTATGCAGCTTGAGCATGAAAAAGAGCGCTATTTAGATAAAATTGAAACCATTAAAGAATCCCGCCAGCAGTTAGAACAATCATTTTCAGCATTATCCCAACAAGCCTTAAAATTAAATAATGAGCACTTTCTTTTACTAGCCAAAGAAAAACTCTCACAATATCAAATCCAGGCAGAAGCCAATCTTGATAAAAAAGAAAAAGCCATTGAAACCCTTTTAAAACCCATCAATGAAACTTTAAAGCAAACTGAGTCACAGATACGCACGATAGAGAAAGAACGCAAAGAATCATTTGGCTCACTCTCGCAGCATCTAAAATCTATCAACGAATCTCAAACCAATCTACGATTAGAAACCCAAAACCTTGTACAAGCATTACGTCGCCCCGAAGTGCGCGGACAATGGGGTGAGTTAACTCTAAAAAGAATTGCTGAACTTGCAGGCATGGTCAATCATTGCGACTTTTACGAACAACAACAGAGCGACGATAGCGATAGTCGGTTGCGACCTGATATGATCGTGCGCATGCCAGATCAACGCGAATTGATTGTAGATGCCAAAACACCATTAGATGCCTACCTTAACGCCACACAAACCAATGATGAAAAAATTCGCACCACAGCCTTAATAAAACATGCGCGCAATGTTCGCGAACGCATGCGAGAACTGGCAAGTAAGGCTTACTGGAATCAATTCAAAAATTCACCCGACTTTGTGGTGTTATTTATTCCTGGCGAACAATTTCTTTCTGCCGCATTAGAACAGGATCCACAGCTTTTAGAAGATGCGTTAAAAAATAAAGTTATTCTAGCTACTCCAACAAGCATCATTGCATTACTTCGAGCCGTCGCATTTGGATGGCGCCAAATGTCTGTAGCAAAAAATGCCGAAAAAATACGTGAGCTTGGTGAAGATCTGTACCATCGCTTAGCAACATTTGCTGAACATTTACAAAATTTAGGCAAACACTTAAATTCCAGTGTAGAGCAATTTAATAAAGCAACCGGCTCCTTGGATCGGCAAGTCCTACCCGGGGCAAGGAAATTTACCGAGCTAGGAATAGAGAGAAAAAAACCGATACCAGTGTTAAAAATGGTAGAAAATATGCCGAAATCTGTTATCAATCATAGCGTTACTACCAATGAGAATAATGACTTTTAGAGAAATTAAATCAAATAAACCTAACCAACTTAACAGACTTATACATAAAGCTGACACATAATTTGTCACGCCGGTCTCATACTAAATTATACAAAGCATCAACATGACAAACATTGCAAAAAAAATTAGCTCCAATGTCGTTTATCACTCAGCCACAGTAAATCGACCAAGGCGTGAAAAACTATTAGGTCATCATGGAGCTGTCCTATGGTTCAGTGGATTATCTGGTGCCGGAAAATCTACCTTGGCACACTCAGTTGAGGAGGAGCTTCATATTAGAGATTGCCTGACCTATGTTTTTGATGGTGATAATGTTAGACACGGTTTATGTGGAGACCTTGGCTTTTCTTTAGATGATAGAAAAGAAAATCTTCGCAGAATATCAGAAATGTGCAAACTTACCGCTGATGCAGGCATCATAGCTTTTACTGCTTTCATTTCCCCGGTGCAGGAAGATCGTCAAAATGCAAGAGCACTGATTGGGAATGAGGACTTTATTGAGATTTACTGTAAATGCTCATTAAGCATTTGTGAGGAAAGAGATGTAAAAGGGCTTTACAAAAAAGCCAGGGCCGGCTTGATTCCCGACTTTACGGGTATTTCATCGCCATACGAAGAACCAGAAAATGCAGACTTAGTCGTAGACACAGGATCCAATTCTTTAGAAGAATGCACAAACCAAGTACTAGGCTATTTATTTAGAAGGGGAATATTTTCAACAAAATAAATATACTATATTTTTTATACGCAGCACATTAAACTCTTACACTCTAGCTTAATGACCTTACTAGGCTATCTAGAATAATTTTTTAATAAATGCTTACTTGATGCCTCCAACGCAGAATAATCTTCAAAACTTAAACGAATATCTGACAACCAAAGATCTTCTAAAAGACAAATACGTTACCATCACAGGCGCAACCGATGGCATCGGAAAAGCAATATCCATAGCATGCGCTTCGCATGGAGCTCGACTTTTATTGCTAGCAAAAAATGAGAATAAGCTGAATTCTCTTTTAAGAGAACTATCGCAGCTTTCCGAGCAACCACATCAATCGTACCTGCTAGATCTCAGCACTGCTGGAGAAATAGATTACATAAAGCTTGCTGAATTCATCGCCTCCCAAGAAACGCCTCTCGATTCGCTTGTGATAAATGCCGGGTACATCGAGGCCTTGCAGGGGTTAAGAAATTTTCAACTTGATAATTGGTTGCGCACGATCACAATCAATCAGCATGCACCATTCTTGCTGACACGAAGCTGCATTCCATCTCTTGAATTATCCAAAGATCCTACTATTGTCTTTTCCACACACGAATGCACTAAAGCCTATTGGGGCGCCTATGGTGTGGCAAAATCTGCGCAATTGGGCATGATGAAAATCCTTGCAGATGAGCTTGATGGCGACAAACCTATACGTGTAAATGGCGTAGACCCATCCCCAGTAGGTACAAAACTTAGAACCACAAATTATCCGGGCTTAAACCCCCAATCCTTTCCCTCACCAGATGAAGTAGTCGCCCCCTATCTATATTTTATTGGGCCTGACAGCAAAGGGGTCACGGGCGTAAACTATAAGATGAATCCGGATTTTTCAGGTTAAGCATGCTTATCATTAAATTTACAAATAGAGTCTAAACCACAATTTTTACAATTTGGCTTAGGTTTGCACACATGCTTGCCATGCCGCACAACTAACGCATGATACTCACCAAATAACTTTTGTTTATTCGGTAACTGCGATTCAAATAGTACGCGTAGTTCATCGTAGGGTTCAGTACCTACAATCACTCCAAGACGCGAAAAAATCCTGCGTGTATACGAGTCAATCACGAACACGGGCCGATTGAAGGCATACAGTAAAATATCATCAGCAGTTTCATGGCCAACGCCATAGATGCCAATTAACTCTTGGCGTAATTTTGCAGTAGACCAATAACGTAACCGAGGATATTCTCCCTTTTCCACATACCACTCACAGAATTTCTTTAGGCGGTTTGACTTAACATTGAAATAGCCTGACGGTCTAATCAGTTCAGCTATAGACTCATGCTTTGCATCCGCAATCACATCCGCAAAAAGATAATTCGAAGCTTTTAAATTGTTAATCGCCTTTTCAACATTTGTCCAAGCCGTATTCTGCGTGAGAATTGCACCCACCATCACTTCAAATCTTGAATCAGCCGGCCACCAGTCCTGATGGCAATGTTGTTGTAAGAGTTTTTTATATGCCTTAGCCGCCCATTTTCCACCTTGTCTTTTGCTAAGCTTACGCATGGCTTTAATCAAAAATTAACCCACTAACTCTGTCACTTAGGTTAATTTATACAACTGCTCAACCTTGCTATCCGACAACTCAACGTATTTGCCTTCATTCAGCTCTCTTGGCAGAGTAATTGTTCCGTAACGTGTGCGGATTAATCGACTTACCTGCAACCCTTGAGATTCCCAAAGCCTGCGCACCTCTCTATTTCGACCTTCTTTTAAGACAATTCGGCACCAGCTATTAGCACCTCTTGATTCTTGCACCTCAAGCAATTTTAGTTTTGCTAAACCATCCTCAAGCTGCACGCCTTGTTGTAAGCGCGACAATATTTCATCTGTTATTTCACCATGAACGCGCACTCTATACTCTCGTTCAATTTGATTTCTTGGGTGCATCAAATTATTGGCAAGCTCGCCATCCGTGGTCAACAACAACAATCCTGAAGTATTTAAGTCCAGACGGCCCACGGACAACCAACGACCTGAATTTAAGGGTGGCAGTTGATCAAATATCTTAGGTCTTTGCTGAGGATCATCTCGTGTAACCAGCTCTCCACAAGGCTTATGATAAAGTAGCACTCGCACCTCAACTTGAAAGGTAAAGCGATACGATTCACCACGAATTACAATTTTCTCGTTACCAGTAATGCGCTGCCCAAGAATACACAACTCCCCATCCACCTGAATCTCTCCAGCCACAATCCAACGTTCGATTTCACGACGTGAGGCAACACCTTGGTTCGCCAAAAATTTTTGTACTCGTTCAGACAATTCGATACTCACTTATATATTTACCAAGTATTACATAAGTATATTATTTTATTTCAACAAGTCAGATGGGAAGCTCAAGAGAAATGTTGGACTATAGATAGAATAATTTTCTAGCAGCTCTTCAATGCATAGCTATTAATATAGGAATATCTGCATTCGGCCAATAGCGGACGAACTATCGTGTGACATATTGTCGCATGTGACCATATGTCACTTCTGTTACCAGTATTCTCTGATTATTCTTTCATAAATTAATAATAAATTTGGAGATGTGCAATGGACCGCACTTACTTAGCACTACCAACAGCTTGCCTTTTAATCATACTCTTAAACAGTAACTCGGCGCTTGCCGATCACCCTTCTGTCGGGCTCACAACAGGCAATGCCTCGCCAATTACCACCACATCGGCCGAAACACTTGCAAAAGGCCAATGGTCAATTGGCTTACAAATTGAGTTAAACGATAACAATGCTATATCAGATAGCCGTCTCATCGCTAACGCCGAAACGGATGAGGATTCAGATGTTCATAGTGTTAGTACGCTAAAACAATATTCGTTGAATATCGCAATGGGCCTCACTGATAACTTTACTCTTGCCGTACAAGTCCCTTATGTAAAACGCACGAATATAAAAGAAGCTCACCATGGTGCGGGAGATACTGAGATTGAAGAGCTAGGGGATTCTGAGGGCGTCGGAGATGTTAAACTGTTTGGCCAATATCGATTTATGAAAAATGAATCGAAACAAACCAGTACTGCCGTTATATTTGGAATTAAAGTGCCTACAGGTGAAACTAATGAGGCATCCACTGAAGAGAAACTAGAAACTGAACTGCAACCGGGCTCAGGTTCTTGGGATCCCTTTCTAGGTTTCGCACATTCAAAACGTTGGAACAAGTGGTCCATTGATAGTAACGCCACATACCAGCTTGTAAATGAAGGGACACAAAACACAGACTTGGGTGATTTCGTTGGTGTGAATACCGCCATCTCCTATCGCATCAATACTGAACATCAACAACACCACCATGATCATATGAATTTTCAGTGGGATCTCATTTTAGAACTTAATGGAGAGTGGCGAGATAAAGAAGATAATGATGGAGAAACCAATCAAGATAGTGGTGGACTCTTAACTTTTTTATCTCCAGGTCTACGTGTCACGACAAACGGATTCAGTACAGCACTTTCTGTGGGTGTTCCTATTATTGAGGATTTAAATGGATTGCAGTCGGATCCGCAGTATCGAGTGATTGCAATTGCATCGCTATCATTCTAAGACTTAGATCATCCTGAATGTCCGCTTTGGGTCGTTAGCGGTCATTCAATGCTCACAATATATCTATGCCTTTGCGTATTTATCTAGGAGGTATCTTTCGTTATTTTGTCTTGATATATGCAAGAGGAGATTATTATTAATTTCTACTTCTGGATGGAAGGCACTATGCTTTGAAAACCAAAAAACTTCTTTTAGTGGGTCATTCTCATGCCAGGTAGTGATAACAAATTTTTCACATGGGATGTCACCATGGTTGAATTGTTCAAGATTTGCTTGATCAACTGAATCATCCCAGGTAATACACATCACACCCCAAGCCATCATATATAAACAACCGGAATTGACTAACCAGTGACTAATTTGTTTTTGCCAATCAGCAGTTACATTTTCTTCGACGATCACTACAGCACGAAAAGGATTAAAAGAGGAAATATCAGGCAGCTCTGATAACGGATACAACTGCAAGTACTTCACCATCGTATTACTATTAACCTATAATTAAATTAGTAAGCCTGACTTAGACACGAATGTACGCTTTGGGTCGTTAGTGGTCATAAAGATATAAATATAGCAGCTCTTAACCGCGCCTTCACATCACTCGAGAAGCACAAGTTGAATTTGGGATAAGACGAACCGTGTTAATAGAGCGTAGCGAGTTGGCGAACCGCTAAATTCATCGAGCATTCGAAGATTGACGTGATGTTTGGCGCAAATGCTTTGGGTACTTTTGGCGAAACAAATGCCCCCACCTTCGAGTGCGTGAATTCAGCTTATAAATTGAAAAATTAAGAAAGCTTGATTATTTACCTAAAAGCATAACTTCAGAGCTAATGACGTGTCTCATTGGTATCGGCAATTTCTCCATCATCCGTAACGACGCGCAATTGCACTTTTTCATCCACTTCCGGTTCTGGAAGATCTAATTCTGGATGCACTTGATCTAGATCCATTAATTCCGCCAAGCTAGGTAACTCGTCTAATGATTTAAGATTAAAATAATCTAGAAATTGCTTTGTGCTGCCATATAACGCGGGACGTCCTGGCACTTCTTTGTGCCCAATCACACGTACCCATTCGCGCTCGAGTAGCGTTTTAATTATTTGACTGCTCACACCCACGCCTCGAACTTCTTCAATTTCGCCACGTGTAATGGGTTGTCGATAAACAATTAATGACAACGTTTCCAGTAGCGCACGCGTATAACGCGGTGGTTTTTCTTGCCATAATCGAGCCACCCATGGCTGCACATCACTACGTGTTTGATAGCGATAGCCACTTGCAACGCGCTTAAGCTCTACCCCTCTACCTTCACATTCTTCTTGTAAGGTTTTAATAACAGCTTTAATTTGATCACGTGCAGGTTTTTCATCATCCAATTTAAACAACTGCATCAAGCGATCAATATTCAATGCGGCATCCGCGGCCATCAACGCCGCCTCGATGATTTGTTTAACCAGGATGTCGTTCATAAAACCTCATCTTCAATTGGGCCTTTTACGGCTGGTTTCACATAGATAGGTGCAAAAGGCTCCGATTGCACTAGTCAACTATATGGCCTTTAATCAGTTCAAGCAATGCAAGAAATGTCACAATCACTCCACTGCTCCCCTCATTTGCATCAAAAAATTGATTAAATTCTACAAAGTCTTCAACATTCAGCATGCCGAGGATGCGTGACATCCGCTCCCTCATCGATAGCGGTTCGCGCGAAATATGATGACTTGCAAACATCTGTGCGCGTTGCATGATTTCACGAAAGGCAAACACCATGTCTTTTAAATCTACATTCGGCTGCGGTCGTTCATATTCGTATTCGGCTTGTATAACTGAGACCTCAAATGTATCCCGATACATACGTGGCAGCTCATTAATATCTTCAGCCGCTTTTTTAAACCTTTCATATTCCTGCAAACGACGCATAAGTTCCGAGCGTGGATCATCTTCGTCATCTTCTTCTACAGGTCTAGGCAACAACATGCGTGATTTAATTTCCGCCAACATCGCTGCCATAACTAAATACTCGGCCGCAAGCTCGAGTCGCATTTCTTTCATCAGCTCAACATATTCCATGTATTGCTGTGTGATCTTAAAAATCGGCAAAGTCAAAATATCTAAATTCTGACGCTTAATTAAATACAGCAATAAATCGAAGGGACCCTCAAAAGCATCGAGGAAAATTTCTAATGCATCAGGTGGGATATAAAGATCTTGTGGTGGAACCGTCATCGGCTCCCCTTTCACCACTGCAAAGGGCAGCTCCGTTTGCGGACTTTCTTGTGAATTGAGGTCGATTTCGGTCACTAGTGATTCCTTACCAATATGATAACCCAATTGCCTGTTTAACATCATCTAAAGTATCACGCGCCACATCCCTAGCCTTTTCGCAGCCCTCTTTGATAATGCTGTGCACAGTAGATTCATCTTGTGCATATTCCTGCGCACGCTTGCGAATGGGCTTAAGTTCATTTTCTATAGCGTCAATTACAGGCTGCTTACAATCTATACAACCGATCCCGGCATTACGACAACCTTCTTGCGCCCACGTTTTCACTTCATCGGATGAGTAAATTTTGTGAAATTGCCAAACTGGACATTTTTCCGGCTCACCCGGATCGGTGCGCCTCACGCGTGCAGGATCTGTTGGCATGGTGCGTACTTTTTTTGCTACCACTTCAGCATCTTCGCGCAAAGAAATCGTATTGTGATAGGACTTAGACATTTTTTGTCCGTCCAGACCAGGCATTTTAGATGCTTTGGTCAACAAAGCCTGCGGCTCTGGCAAAATAATTTTTCCCCCACCTTCTAAATATCCAAACAAACGTTCTTTGTCGCCAATGGATATATTTTGTTGCGACTCCAGCAACGCGCGCGCTACATCCAAAGATTCAAGATCGCCTTGTTCCTGATAACGTTTACGATGTTCACGATATAACTTGGCATTTTTTTTGCCCATCTTGCCGATGGCTAGTTTTGCTTTCTCTTCAAAGCCTGGCTCTTTACCGTACAAAGAGTTAAATCTACGCGCTACATCACGAGTCAACTCAACATGCGCAACTTGGTCTTCACCTACAGGTACGTTTCCAGCCTTATACACCAAAATATCTGCACTTTGTAACAATGGATAGCCCAAAAACCCATACGTGGCCAAGTCTTTTTCTTTTAGTTTTTCTTGTTGATCTTTATAGGTTGGCACACGTTCTAGCCAACTTAATGGCGTAATCATCGACAACAACAAATGCAACTCAGCATGTTCAGGCACATGCGACTGCACAAACATCGTTGCGGCGCTGGGACTCACCCCAGCTGCCAACCAATCGATCGCCATGTCCGTTACGCTTTGGGAAATAATTTGAGTGTTGTCATAATCGGTTGTTAATGCGTGCCAATCAGCGACAAAGAAAAAACACTCATGTGTATGTTGCAACTCTAACCAGTTGTGCAACACACCATGCAAATGGCCAAGGTGTAATTTGCCAGTGGGTCGCATACCCGAGAGCACGCGATTATTTTGCGAGGGATTTGAGTTCATTTAATTTGTTTCTAGCTAGATTGTCCTAAAAGTTGATATAGATATGGAAAAAAATCCTCGGCTCCCACATTGAATATAGATAAAATAAAATTCAAACTATAAATAAATGGAATAATAATTAATTTTCCCAACCATCCAAATGCAACCAACCCAATAAGAATAAAAAACCCGTATGGTTCAATTCTATTCAGCATCATTGAAAATTTATTTGGCACAATGCCAGCTAGAACTCTTCCACCATCTAGCGGCGGTATTGGAAGTAAATTTAGAGCCATCAGCATTAAATTAATCGCCATACCGGCTATTCCCATAAAAACAAAAAATTCAGCATGACTACTTCCATTAACCGCACTTCCGATAAAACATTTAATTATCAAGGCCCAGAATATAGCCATCGCAAAGTTTGAAGCTGGCCCAGCTATGGCAACAATAGTCATATCGCGTTTGGGATTACGTAGTAGTGAAGCATTTACAGGTACGGGCTTTGCCCATCCAAATAAAATATTTCCAGGTAGAAATACCATTATTGCGGGCACCAATATCGTTCCGATTGGATCAATGTGGCGAATCGGGTTAATGGTCAGTCTTCCAAGCCTTGCTGCAGTAGGGTCGCCTAAATATCGTGCCACCCAACCATGAGCTACTTCATGCAGAGTAATCGCAAATAAGACGGGGATAGCCCAGATTATTATCTTTTGAATGATGTCCATTAACTTGGACTATTATACGCAACGTTCGGACTAACTTGCATCAAACAAACTGCATCAGCCATTTGGCATCACCCTTGCCTTGACGCAATATAACTGGTGTTGGTTCCATCAAATCGATCACTGTCGTCGCCTGTATACCGCAATAACCTCCGTCTATAACTAAATCCACATCACTGCCTAATACGTCGCGCATCTCTAAAGGATCGGATAGCGGCTCCACATTTCCAGGCAATATCAAAGTGCTGCTCATCAATGGTTGCCCTAACTCTTCACATAACTGTAATGCGATAGGATGATTCGGCACTCTTACGCCAATGGTTTTTCGTTTAGGCGTTTGCAATCTGCGCGGCACTTCATGTGTAGCCTTTAACAAAAAAGTATAGGGTCCAGGTGTACAACGCTTCATGAGTCGATAAGCACTGTTCTCAACGAGGGCGTAATTGGACAGTTCCGACAGATCTCGACACACCAAAGTAAAATGATGCTTTTCATCTACCTGACGAATTCTTCGAATGCGTTGCATCGCATCTTTGTCACCAAGATGGCAGCCTAGCGCATAACAAGAATCGGTTGGGTATACAATTAATCCGCCTTGATCAATAATTTCAACCGCGCGACGAATTAAACGCTTTTGCGGAGATTCCGGATGAATTACAAAATATTGACTCATATCAAGGTACTTACTTAACGTAAACTCAAGAGTATTTCTTCTAGAATATTCATACTTAAATCATAACCATGAAAATATTCTTCGACTTTTTATCCATTATCCTATTCTACTTAGCTTACCAATTTTATGAATATGTGCCTGAAGGGGTTATACAATCGATTAACTCATGGATACATTTAGGGCTTAAACAAGGCGAGCAAAACAATGCAATTTACTTTGCGATATTGGTGGGTATTGTAGCAGCCGGCTTACAAGCACTATACCACTGGGTATTAGATGGAAATCCTTCAAAAACACATATGGTCACGTTCTTCGCATTTTTAATTTTTGGTGGAATCACGCTGTACCTACACAACCCGGTGTTCATAAAATGGAAACCCACGATTGTAAACGCGGTGATTGCTGTCGTATTTCTGGGCAGCACTGTAATCGGCAATAAGCCCTTGGTTGAACGCATGATGGGCCGCTCCATCCAAGCCTCCACACGCATCTGGCACAGATTAACGCTCGGATGGGCCATATTTTTTGCCTTTATTGCTATACTTAATATATTCGTCGCTTATAATCTCAGCGAATCGGTCTGGGTAAATTTCAAGCTATTTGGTATTCTTGGTCTAACCATAAGTTTCTTGGTAATACAAACCATCTACCTTTCAAAACACTCGCACAATAAAGAATAAAACATCATATCGTATGCTCTATGCAATTATCAGTCAGGATGTCGAAAACAGCCTAGAAAAACGCAAATCCGTTCGCGATCAACATATCGCTCGTTTAAATGAGCTTAAAAATCAAGGCCGACTTATCATTGCCGGACCCCATCCTGCTGTAGACAGTCCTGATCCGGGTGACGCAGGTTTTACAGGTAGCTTGATTATTGCTGAATTTGAATCACTGCCCGCCGCCCAATCCTGGGCCGATGCAGACCCATATATTGCTGCAGGCGTGTATGAAAATGTACTCATCAAACCTTTCAAGCAGGCCTTACCCTAATTCTTATATACACAATTTTCTAAGGAAAAACCCATGTACAAACTAAAACTAGCGCTTATGGTGCTGCTGGTCTGTAGCTTATGTATTTTTTACGGATGCAAGGGCGGCAGTCAATCCGATACCGATACCACTACAACCGCAGCAGCCATGACTGATGACAGTGGCGCATATGCAAAAGTAAATGATGTCAGTATCTCAATAGATGATTTCGAGCAGTTTGCAAAAGCCAAACGCGCCTCACAATCCGAAGCTAATTTTAGCGACAAAGATATTATCGATGAAATGATCGCTACAGAACTATTACGTCAAGAAGCTGTTAAACAAGGTATTGCTGATCGCACAGATATCATTGAGAAAATCAAACGTCAAGCAAGCCATATATTAATTAATACGCTGATGACAGAAAAGTTTGCAAAGTTAAGTTTTACAGATGAAGAACTAAAAGCCGAGTATGACCGCCTTTTAAGTTTAAGTGATACAAGTGAATTCAAAGCAAGACATATCCTGCTGCAAACTGAAGATGACGCCAAAGCGGTCATTGTGGAATTAAATGGTGGCGCTGATTTCGTTGCACTTGCAAAACAAAAGTCGCAAGGCCCATCAGCCCCGAATGGGGGTGATCTAGGTTGGTTTAAAGCCGATACAATGGTGCCGCCATTTGCTACCGCTTTACTAGTAATGGAAAAAGACTCCTATTCAACCACTCCAGTGCAAACTCGCTTTGGCTGGCATGTGATTCTATTGGAGGATAAGCGCACACCCGAACAACCTGCTTTTGAAGATGTAAAACAAGATTTGCAACGCAATCTCACACAAACAACCATTGAAAGTTATGTGGTTGAACTGCAGAACAGCTCAACCATTGTGCACCCTGAAAATTATGAGGGCACAGATAGATAAATTCGATTAGTCGCGAATTAATTCCATAAACTCTGAACGAGAACGAGAGTCTTCTCGAAATGCGCCTAACATCGAACTCGTAACGGTTTTGCTGTTTTGCTTTTGCACACCCCGCATCACCATGCAAAAATGAGTCGCTTCAAGCACTACAGCAACTCCGTGCGCATTTAAAACCTCTAACAAACCACTGGCGATTTGCGTTGTTAATCTTTCTTGCACCTGTAGACGTCTTGCAAATACATCGACCACTCGTGCAATTTTACTTAATCCAATAATATGATCACGTGGCAAATAACCGACATGCGCGCGTCCAAAAAATGGCAACATGTGATGCTCACAAAGAGAGTAGAACTCTACATCCTTAACAATCACCATCTCCTCACAATGCTCTTCAAATAAAGCATTCTTCACCACATCATCAACTGTAAAATCATAGCCACCAGTTAAAAAATGCAACGCTTTAGAAACACGCTCTGGTGTGTCCACCAACCCTTCACGCACAGGATTTTCGCCGACTAGCTGCAACATCTTACGCACGTGACTTTCTAGCTCGCGATCACGATCCTCGTCACTTGAGGTGACGTCTACCAGATAGCGACCACCAGCAAGCATTTCTAAGGCTTTTTTATTCATTACTTATTCCAAAAATTATTGCAAATGATTGAATTATTTTAACGCTGTTATAATAACAGCTTATTGTCTAGCGGTTAAAACCCTTTGCTTTTATCCGTCATTCGACCAAACCCACTTTGAATAGCCCAAGCGCCAAGGCTAAATTAACCTTACAACTCATTCTCTGCCCACCACCATGGATAGTTCATGCATCGCTATTGCAACAGTGCTAAAGTCCGATCAGGAGAAAAGCTTCTTCGTTCAAATAGTAAAACACTTATAAAAGGGGTTGTGAAAATGAATAATGCAGTTCCAACAGATTCTGTACTTAGACGTCACTATGAAGCCACTCACGGACAACAATCACCTACAAACAAAGCAACCAAAGAATGTTGCGGCGGCTTTATGAGTTGGCTAAAGAGAATATTTGGCAGCTAAACTATTCTGCAAACTTTTGTTCTTGTGCGTAACGTAACAACGCGTACGTAAAACGCCCGTCGCCAGTAATATACGTATCCGGCGTAGCATCTCCTTGAGCCGATTGAATTCTCACACCATCTTTCATGGGTGTAATTGAGTGTATGGCCAAAAAACTAATTATTGAGGTTTCGTTTTTAGTTACGTAGTAAAGGTTTTGATTGCTTATCGCTAAATCCCCTGTAGCTTCTACGGTTGCAGATAATTTCTTGTAACGCGATTTTTTAAATAGATTATATAACAGCGATTGAAATACACTCCACTGCTTCTCTTCAGTGCGCTTATGCCTCTCTAATTTTAGAGCTTCTTCGAAAACCCAAATCAAAGTCTCATCATCCGACAATTTAATTCTATTTTCCATCTCTGTAAAACGTTTTGAGATTGGTTGATTTTGATTAATACAGGCAAGGTGTTCGATATTTGCTAGCCGCACAAATAAATTCGAATCCACATCTTTATCTTCAACTTCCAACGCAGACGCAACACTAAGTATATAATTCGCATGCTCAGCATTGACTACTTTTCTTTTGACGATTTGTTTGGCTTGATCATGCCAAGCGCGCCTTACCAAACTTTCAAATAGACGAAGGGAAAACGATAAAGTGGGACGACAATCGTTCAGTGATTCAGTTAATCCTTCTACTTGAATAGAAGTATCTATAGCGCTAGATAGAACTTGCCTTAAGCATTCGCGAGTATCTTCATAGACTTGATAACATGCCTTGTGTAAAGAATAGAATGGGCCTGCGGATTTTTGGCAGACAATACATTTTCCCACAAGCTTAGTTTACCAAATAGGAGCGTAAGTTATTCGTCTTCTAAATCTTTATACAGATCATCGTTCGCTGAAATTTCACCATCTCTCACTAAAAATTCACGGTGATCTAGATAGGCATCTCGAATAAATACATAGCGGTCACGACTCAGTTCTTCAGTCTTCTCTTCAAGCTGCATTAATTGAGCGCGTGTGCTGATGAGATTCAAGGCAATTAATACATTGCGCTCGGAATTTTTAATATCGGCCCAAGTAGGTGGCCACAAAAAGTAATCTACTACCTTTCCAGGACCATCACGTAAATTACTGGGGCCAAATAGAGGCAACATCACAAACGGCCCTGTGCCCATACCCCAAAAGCCAAGCGTTTGCCCAAAGTCTTCATCATGTTTTCGCATCCCCATATGGCTCGCAACATCAAAGAAACCCAATAATCCAATTGTGGTATTCACCACAATACGTCCTACATCAGAAGTGGCATCCAGAAATTTAAACTGCAGGGTGTTGTTAACTGCAACACCAAAATCCCCTATATTAGAGAAAAAATTACCCACACCATCCTCAACAAACTCTGGAGTTACAGCACGATAACCAGTTGCTACAGGAACTAAAATAGCCCGATCCAATGCATCGTTAAAGCTATAAACTCTACGATTGAAACCCTCCCATGGATCAGCGGGATCATTCGTCAAAGGCTGAGTACTCGCGCACCCTCCAGCTATTAAGCCTAATAACAGCAGCAATGAAATAGTTCGTGCCATAGTGGTGTTTATTTATTAAAAATTTAGTGGTGGTTGTTTTAAAGCTATTTATCGTTGATGTCTAGAAGATTTTGCCGCGATTCGCAGACGCAAAGCATTTAATTTTATAAAACCCTCTGCATCTTGTTGATTATAGGCGCCTTCATCATCTTCGAAGGTAACAATACTTGCATCAAACAAGCTGTTGTTTTCCGATTTGCGCCCAACAATACTCAAGCTACCTTTATAACATTTAACTCGCACAGTACCGGTAACATTTTCTTGCGTGCTATCAATCAATTTTTGCATCGCCAATCTTTCCGGACTCCACCAATAACCATTATAGATCAGCTTTGCATAACGCGGCATCAGCTCATCCTTTAGGTGTCCGAGCTCTCGATCCAAAGTAATGGATTCCATTGCACGATGCGCCTTAAGCAAAATCGTACCGCCAGGTGTTTCATAGCATCCGCGTGACTTCATGCCAACATAGCGATTCTCGACAATATCCTGCCTACCAACTCCATGCTTGCATGCAATGGTGTTGAGTTGTATGAGCAATTGGGCAGGACTGCATGTATCACCATTCACACTGATGGCATCTCCGCACTCAAAACCAATCTCGATGTACTCGGCTTGATCCGGTGCTTTTTCAGGCGCTTGTGTTAGCTTCCACATTTCTTCTTCGGGCTCAGTCCAGGGCTCTTCCAGTGGCCCTCCTTCGTATGAAATATGCAGTAAATTTGCATCCATAGAATATGGCGATTGCTTGCCACGCTTTTGCTCGATTGCAATATTACTTTGCGCTGCATAAGCCATCAACTTTTCTCTGGAATTTAAATCCCATTCTCGCCACGGCGCAATTATTTTGATATCAGGATTAAGCGCATAAGCACCTAATTCAAATCGCACTTGATCATTGCCTTTACCCGTTGCACCATGTGATATGGCATCAGCACCGACTTGCTCGGCAATTTCCACCAAGCGCTTAGCAATCAATGGCCGTGCAATCGAGGTGCCCAGTAGATATTCCCCCTCATAGACCGCATTGGCGCGGAACATGGGGAAGACAAAATCCCGTACAAATTCCTCTGTGAGATCCTCAATGTAGATTTCTTCAATCCCAAAAGCCTTAGCTTTTGCGCGGGCAGGCTCAACCTCTTCACCCTGCCCAATATCGGCAGTAAACGTCACTACCTCACAGTGATAGGTTTCTTGCAGCCACCTTAAAATGACTGATGTATCTAAACCGCCCGAATAGGCAAGTACAACTTTACGAACTGATGACATACTATGACGCTAAATATTTAATTTGTTATAGATTTAATTGCGCTGGATTATAACTTGAAACTGAACCTAAACATGACAAATAGTTTGTGAGCACCGAAGAACAAAAATTAACCCCTTTTGGGAAACGATTCCGCGGCTTTTATCCCGTAGTCATTGATGTAGAAACCGGTGGTTTTAATGCAACTACAGATGCGCTACTAGAAATCGCTGCTGTTTTGTTGGCGATCAACGAAACAGGAGAATTTTACTGCCAAGAAACCATTGCTACGCATGTGAAGCCATTCGAAGGCGCCAATCTTGAGCCAGCCTCCTTGGAAGTGAATGGGATCGATCCTTTCCATCCCTTAAGAATTGCCCTACCCGAAAAAGAAGCCTTACAAAAAATATTTAAACCCATTCGGGAACACATAAAACTAAATAAATGCACTCGAGCCATTTTAGTAGGCCACAATGCATTTTTTGACCTGGGTTTTATCAACGCTGCTGTAGAACGCACCAAGTTAAAAAACAATCCGTTTCACCCCTTCAGCAATTTCGACACCGTGACACTAGGCGCACTGGCATATAGCCAAACCGTGTTATCAAGAATTGTAGAAGCCGCTGATATTGAATGGGATAATAGTAGCGCACATTCTGCCGTCTACGATGCCGAAAAAACCGCCGCAGTGTTTTGCGACGTGATGAATAAGTGGCAGCTGCTGCAAGCGTAAATTTACGCCTACACTTTAACTTTTGTTGCCTACTGCTGCTGACACCATCGTCTGTAACTCACCTTTTTCATGCAATTCCATTGTAATATCGCAACCACCCACGAGTTCACTATTGATATATAGCTGCGGAAAAGTCGGCCAATCGGCATATCGCGGTAAGTTTTCAAAAATTTCTGGGTCCATCAACACATTTACATAAGCAAATTCATGACCGCACGACTTAAGCGCCTCAGAGGTGCGACTAGAAAAACCACATTGTGGCATTTGCGGAGTGCCTTTCATGAAAAGAATAACGGGGTTTGACTCCACTTGCTCTTTGATTCGATCCAATACATCCATCTTAAAAAACTCCTAAGGGGTTAAGACATTAAAGATAATATTTTACTGCGAGACCACTATGTAGCAAGACATCTATCCACATTGCGCTGCAGCCATAACTCCAATAAGGCTAAATGCCAGAGCTTGCTGCCCTGCAAAGGAGTCATATAGTTCTCAGGGTCATTCAATAGCTTATCCACGTAGCGACGTTGAAAAATTCCACGTTGCCGGCAAGACTCGGAATTCAGAATATCTTGCATGAATTCTAGAAATTCAGCGCGTACATACTTCAAAGCTGGCACAGGAAAATAACTTTTTTTTCGATCAATAACTTTATCGGGCAACAAGCCTCTCGCTATCTTTTTCAACATGAATTTTCCATCATTTGCGAGTTTATACTTCACTGGCATTTGCATCACTAACTCTACTAACTCATGATCTAAAAAAGGAACACGCGCTTCCAAACCATACGCCATCGTCATGTTATCGACACGCTTTACCGGATCATCCACAATTAAGGTGGTGACATCCATATGCAACACTGCGTTAACAAATTCTTTTGCATTTGCCTCGTGCAATAACTGCGCAACTTTAACAGAGGTGAAATCATCACCGATCAAATCTTGATCTAAAGTTTCGCACATTTCTGCATGAGTACGATCAAAATAATGCTTAGCAAAACTTTCAACAGAGAACTTTTTTTCTGCTTGCATTTGCGGATACCAAAAATAGCCGCCAAATACTTCATCTGCGCCTTGACCCGATTGCACTACCGAAATGTGTTGGCTGACCTGCTCTGCTAACAAATAAAACGCAATCGCATCTTGACCCACCATCGGCTCGGCCATTTGCTCAACCGCCTCTGGCAAACGCTTTAACACTTCAGCATTGTGGATATTAAATTTATGGTGGTCAGTTGCAAAGTGCTCCACTACCGCATCGGAATATTCAAATTCATTGCCACGCTCTTCAGGCTGGTCTTCAAAACCAACTGAATAGGTTTGAATGTTTTGTACTCCTGTATTTGCTAGCAAGCCCACCAATAAACTCGAATCCAAACCGCCCGATAGCAACACACCGACGGGCACGTCGGCAATACGTAACCTTCTTTCAATCGCCAAGCTTAAAGCCGCTTGAATTTCATACTGCCATTCTCGCTCACTTTTGGTTACATTGATTTGATCCGCGCGTAGCTGCCAATAGCGCTGCGTTGAACAGCGCCCCTTAGCGTCGATCATCATAAAGTATGCGGGCGGAAGCTTTTTCAGACCTTTAAGAATAGTTGTCGGAGCGGGCACCACCCCATGCAAAGTAAGTTGATGATGCAGGCCCATGGCATCGAAATCAGAACTGACTTCACCTGTCGCTAATAGCGCTTGCGTGTTAGATGCAAAACGAAAAAAATCTTTGGTTTGCGAATAATAAAGTGGCTTAATGCCCATTCGATCGCGCGCAAGAAATAATTCCTGTTTGTTTTCATCCCAAATAGCAAAGGCAAACATGCCCACCAACTTTTCAACACTTGCTTTCCCCCACTGAGCGTAACCCTTGAGAATCACTTCTGTATCGCCTGATGATTTAAATGAATGACCGAGTTGAATTAATTCTTTGCGTAGTTGTGGGTAGTTATAAATCGTGCCGTTAAAAACAATGCTAAGTTTAGATGCCGCATCTGTGATGGGTTGGTTAGCATGTTCGGAGAGATCAATAATCGATAAGCGCCGATGTCCAAAACCCACTGCCTCGGAAAAAAAACTTCCTTCATGGTTTGGGCCACGACGCCGCAACGGCACAAGCATACGATTAATCGTAGCCCTACTTGACGCACTTCCATCTAAACGCAGCTCTCCGCATATTCCACACATCAAAAAAACCTCTGATTTATTCTGCTACACCGTTAAAAAAATATTTTGAATATGCTCACTTTCTAGCGTACAAACTCCACTTTCTCAACATTTTTTGGCTCGTCCTATGTACAAGGGAAGTACGGATTGCCGATACTGCATTGTTACATGGACGTTGGAGGTAGAGCGACGTATCATCATATGGAGGTGACTTAGTAGAGCAATGCAGAACAATTGCCGAGGAGCAAAACCGGCCAGCTATTTACCTTAATAAATAGAGCGCGCAAAACTAATTAGCTTTACCCCAATCACCTCCGCCCGATATTACCATCCGTAGGCCATCTCCTCCGTTTAACATTGGGCGGTATTTTAGTAGGTAAATTTAATCATTTGCACCGACTTGACCGTCCTTCATGCCCTCTAAAGCAGCTCGTCACCATTCAGATAGAGTTGTATATTCAGCAATGCAAATTCACGAATCAAGCCATCACCCCTTTATGCTTCACCTGCCTCCTGATCCGTTACGAATTGCAAAAAAATGGACGGGTATGCGTACAAATATACCCAGCCCAACAGGAATTATGCACTTAGAATAAATATTTATGTTATTTGAGTAGGTTCGTCATAATTATTCGCTATAATTACCCATAAACAAGAACAAGCCAAAGCGGCAGTTCCAGATAATAATTATTAAAAGCTTTAACGGAGGACTACCTTATGAATCCACTCAATTCCATTCTCGGGACAATTATCCTGGGCGCAATCCTTGCTGTATTAATTGCACTTGGCATTAGCCCAAACGCGTTTAATGCCTGGTCATTTATCGTATGGCTACATGTATTGGCTGGCGTTCTCTGGATTGGTCTACTTTATTACTTCAATTTTGTACAAGTCCCTGCCATGGGTGCTGCTGTAGCTGACAGCGGTGGCCCAGGACCAGCCGCAATTGGTAAATATATCGCACCACGCGCATTAGCATGGTTTCGCTGGGGTGCATTGGTTACCTGGCTGACAGGTGCTGCTGCTTTAGAATATGTGGGTGGCTTTACCACTCATTTTTTTGCTGTCAGTGGAGTTACGGTTATCGGCATCGGCGCTTGGCTTGGCACTATTATGTTATTTAATGTGTGGGGACTCATCTGGCCGAATCAAAAGAAAATTCTAGGCATTAAACCTGCCAGCGATGACGAAAAAGCCAAGGCAAAAGTGATTGCCAGCATGGCATCTCGTACCAATACCCTGCTATCGATCCCGATGATTATGTGCATGGTCGGTCATATGCATGAATTACCTATTTCTTAAGATAGATCGTCAGCCCGCAAGCAACACGGCGGCGGTGTTGCTTGTTTTTGCTTAATCTTTAACCAGCGTTATAATTAGACACAGATTCCAAACGACGGTGGCGCGGTGCCGCCGTTTTTTGTTTATGGCTTAACTAATCTATTACACCCATTAGAACTTAATCTGCACAGCCCAAGTGAAAAACATTAGCAGCTCATTAATGAA
>PVMS01098062.1_pt1 | contig 25067 bp, 22 predicted proteins | sample 1853461 | NCBI WGS metagenome assembly PVMS01 (sample SAMN08582032, study PRJNA380276) | Marine sediment metagenome, whole genome shotgun sequencing project. | isolation source: ocean sediment barecode stripped | collected 2017
ATCAGCCGCAACCGCACCCCGAGTTGCTCCGATAGGTGGGCAATCAGAGCCATATTCGCACGGCCTCGCTCTGGTGGCGCCGCCACCCTGACTCGAAGTGCACCACCGTAGAACCCGACAATTTCTGTGCTACGCGCCCCCGGCACGACCCACACGGTCAGCATCGATCCTTCCGGATGGCTTCCAACAACTTGAGACGCCGACATGGGTCACACCATAGGCCGAGGATTAAAGCGGAACCCTTACGCTGATGGGCTCCCGGACCCCGACATGCTTGGCGTATTGCTCGATGCGGGTCCGTGAGGCAAGGCTTAACTCCGTGCCCTCGGTCAATAAGAGCCTGCCGTCGACCGCATACAGATCGGCAGCCAGGATCAGGCCCGATACCAGGTCGGGGATACCGAGGCGTTTCTCAATGTATCCGCCGGCTTCCACCGCGATCCGGTCCAGTGCCGAGAGAATGGTTTCATCCGATACGCCACCACTTCGCCTCATCGCAGCAACAGCCGCGCCCTCAGCAAGACCTGATTGCAGCCCCTCGTCGTACTCCATCGCCGCCCTAAGCAGCCGGACACCCAGGGCAACTCTGGGATCGGCCGGTTGTCCGTTGACTTCCGCAAGAGCCCCGATCATCTCGGCGACGGGCTCCAGCCGCGGGATATGAGCGAGCAGTTCGCGAGCTATCTTCGGGTGAGAGTCGAGCATCTGCTTCTCGCTGTCCGTAGGGGCTCGGCTCCCACGAGCCCGATCGACAATGTCCCCCGGGACTACGGCATATCCGATCTGTGACAACATCGCCGCGACTTCGAAATCCCACGGCGACTCTATTTCCAGGTAGACGGCGAGGCGACGAACGTGATTCTTGAGACGACCCCCGCGACTGGCCGCGACCGGGTCTTTGATCCCCAGGATCTCCGTCAGGAGGGTCACGCTCCCGCGAACAGTGCCTTCGAGCAACTCGCGTTCTGCCTGTGCCAATCGGTAGTGCTCGACGGCGTCAGAGAGGGCCGGCATCAGGATCTCTGGCGGACTGGGTTTGCTCAGGAACCTGAAGATATTGCCCTCGTTGACCGCGGCAATGGCATCGTTGAGGTCCGATTGGCCGGTGAGCAAGATACGAACCGTGTCCGGAAACTCCGTTCGTACCTTCGACAAGAACTCTGTGCCCGACATGCCCGGCATCCGCATGTCAGATATAACCACTTCGAAGTCGGCGCCCTCTCGCATGAGCGTCAGCGCCTCTGCTCCACTCTCAGCAGTGGACACGTCATAGTCGCGGCCGATCTGCCTACGCAGACCTTTGAGGACTCTCGGTTCGTCGTCGACGCAAACGATTCGGGGCGGCATCTAGGCGACTCCGTCTGCGACCTGCTCGGCGAGATTGCGCCAATCATCAAGCGAGTCGGCAGAACCGTCTGCAGCTAGATATTCGTGGTCGATCGGCGTCCCCGGCACACCCTCGAGGTAGCTCGGGCTGATCTCGTCCGCAAGGCGGGAGGCCACATGAGCGACACCAACAAGCATGCCTCCAAACCCGGTAACCGGGTGGGGATGGAGGTGCTGGGCAACGGCTTCAATTACATCATCAGGAAGACCCCAAAGGCTCAGGAGAGCTGCGGCGACCTGACCATGATCGACTGCAAGAACCAACTGCTCTACCTCGAGCAAGCTTCGCTCCTGCGAACGCGCTTCGCCGACTATCCGTTCCCATTCCTCGGGAAGCTGCGAAGCAAGCACCAAGACACCGATGCTGTGGAGGAGGCCGACCGAGTACGCGGCTTCACGATCCGCGGCTGGAACCATCTCGGAGGCGAGCCGGGCGGTCGTCACTGCGTGCGCCTGAAGCGCTGCGGTGTTAAGCCCATGCGACGAAGACGCGAGCTCCAGATCGCGGAACGCCTCAACGCTGAGAACCAACGTGCGCAACGTCTTGGTTCCGATGAATACGACGGCTTCCTTGATGCTGGCCGTTGGACGAGGCAGACCGAAGAACGCCGAGTTCACCAGCTGAAGAACCCGGGCGGCGACGCTGGGGTTTTCTTCGACGATGGCCGCGATGTCTTCCATGCCGGCATATTCGGAGCGAACCGCTCGCATCAGCCTTGTGTAAACATCAGGCTGGCTGGGAAGGGCTCTCATCCGTGACACAACACCCCGCAGTGTCGAATCATCGAGCAGTGAGCGAAGGTGCAGAGCCCGGTCTATTGCTGCCTGCAGTTCTTCAGGAGGACACGGCTTAGCGAGGAATTGATGGACCAGGCCAACGGCCTCATAGGTGTGGTCCTTCTTGACCTGGCCGGTCAACACGATCCGAGCCGTTTCCGGATGACGCATCCTGACAAGCTGTAGCAATGCAAGACCGTCGACACCCGGCATCTGGGCATCGCTCACGATAACGTCGGCGCCTGTCTCTTCCAGCTGCTCGAGAGCCGCTTCGCTGTCCTCAGCGAACGACATCTCCCAATCCGGGTGGGTAGCGCGCATCGCTCGGCGGATGCCGCGGAGCACCCGCTCGTCGTCGTCTACAAAGAGAACGTGTGTCATAGCAAACCTGTCCGCCGTGGGGTGTCTCCGTCGAACTGTCGGCAGTGTTGTAACCGACTTAAGAGCGGGGTCTTCCAGCTAGCCAGATGAATGGGACCGCCGACAGGAATCTCGCCACGGCATGCCAGCAAAGGACGATCCTGTGACGTTGACAGCCTCCGAAAGGGTCCCCGCACGGAGGGATAACAGCGCTAGAGATGGGCGAGGTGGTACTCGTTCTTGTCGAGATTCCGCTCACTCCCCCGGAACTCGCGACCTGACGGGCGCCATTGACCCCCGGGACAAACGTGTATTATGCCCCGCACAGCTACGACGAGGACGCGCTCTGACGTTGGAGCGGGCTTAGCGAGCCGGGGATAGTGGAAGCCCGGTGCCCGTGCCGTCACCGACATCACCTCTGAGCTGCGAGAAGATCCCGGCCCGGGAGCCGGGGGTAGAACTCGCCGGTTTGCCCGCCGCTAACGGGCCAAACGAGTGGCCGGGATTCCCGGCAAGCCGGGTGGTACCGCGGGAACGTCCCGTCCCGGTGAAGAACCGAACGATCTTCACCCAAGGACACCAACGTGGACGAAACACCGAGCAGCGACCCAACGGGCGACTTCAGCCGGGCCCCATCCAACCTCGATCTTCCCGCACTCGACGCCCGCATTATTGAGTTTTGGGATGACACCGATGCTTTTAGACGCTCCGTCGAGCTTCGTCCCGCCGACGCCGAGTACACCTTCTACGATGGCCCACCTTTCGCCACCGGCAGCCCCCACTATGGACACATCCTCCAGGGGGTCGTTAAGGACATCGTCCCCCGCTACTGGACTATGCGCGGCCACCGGGTTGAAAGGCGCTTTGGATGGGATGTCCACGGTCTACCCGTCGAGATGGAAGTCGAGAAGCAACTCGGAGTATCGGGCCCTCAACAGATCCTCAAGTACGGAGTCGGCGCGTTCAACGAGGCTTGTCGCTCGATGGTCCAGGCCACCACGGATGATTGGGAGGTCATCACCAAGCGTATCGGCCGGTGGGTGGATTTCGAGAATGACTACAAGACAATGGACGTGGACTTCATGGAGTCCGTGTGGTGGGTCTTCAAGGCGCTCTGGGAAAAGGGCCTGATCTATCAGGACTTCAAGGTTCTGCCCTACTCGTACGGGGCGACCACACCGCTATCCAATTTCGAGGCAAACCTCGATTATCGCGATGTTGACGACCCGGCGATCACGGTTCGCCTCGAGATAACTGCCGACCATGGGCCGGCGACCACCGGGGATTACCTCTTGATCTGGACGACAACCCCGTGGACATTGCCGGGGAACCTCGGCGTGGCCGTGGGCTCCGCCATCGAATACGTACGGGTGGCGGGGAGCATTGACGGGCTCGCCGGTACCTACTGGCTGGCCGCCGACCTGGTTGACAACTTCTTCGATGAGTCGGCTCAGCTCCTTGCTCATGCGACCGGGGCGGACCTGCTCGGCGCCGAGTACCTGCCACCGTTCGACTACTTCGGCGAGGAAAGGGACCGCGGGGCTTTCCGGGTTATTAGCAGTGATGACGTCTCCGTCGATGAGGGCACAGGTCTTGTTCACATGGCACCGGCCTACGGAGAAGCTGACTTCTACGCGCTCAACGCGGCCGGACTGGACGTCCTGGTCGATCCCGTCGACGCCGAGGCAAACTTCACCGATCAGGTACCAGATGTGGCCGGCATGAACGTCAAGGATGCGGACGCAACGCTGATCCGCATACTCAAAGACCGGCAGGCGATCGTTCGGCACGAACAGATCCGCCACTCGTATCCATATTGCTGGCGAACCGCGACCCCTCTGATCTACAAGGCGATTCCGACCTGGTTCGTGAACGTTGAATCGTTCCGTGACCGGATGGTCGAGGTCAACAACGGGATCCATTGGGTCCCGGAAGCTGTCGGAGACAAGCGATTCGGGAACTGGCTCGAAGGCGCCCGCGACTGGGCGATCAGCCGAAACCGTTACTGGGGTAGCTGTATCCCGGTGTGGGAATGCGACGCGTGCACCGAACAGGTTTGTGTTGGCTCGCGCCAGGAGTTGTTCGACCTGTCGGGACAGATGGTTGAGGACCTTCACAAACACTTCGTTGACGAGGTGACATTCGCGTGCTCAGCTTGTTCGGGAACGATGCGCCGGGTGCCTGAGGTTCTCGACTGCTGGTTCGAATCCGGGGCAATGCCATACGCTCAGATTCACTATCCATTCGAGAACAAAGAACGATTTGCTCGGCGCTACCCGGCAAACTTCATAGCCGAGGGCCTCGACCAAACGCGTGGATGGTTCTATACGCTGGTCGTTCTCGGGACGGCGATCTTCGATGAGGCCCCATTCCAGAACTGCATCGTTACCGGAATGATCCTTGCCGAAGACGGCCGCAAGATGTCAAAGAGTCTCAAGAATTACCCGGATCCCCGCCACGTGTTGGACGAGTTCGGCGCCGATGCGCTTCGGGCCTACTTGATCAACTCCCCCGTGGTCCGGGCGGATCCGCTCCGGTTCTCTCGCGCCGGCGTGCGCGAGGTGGTGCGAACTGTGCTACTTCCGTTCTGGAACGCCTACTCCTTCTTCACAACCTATGCGGAGGCGGATGGCATCACACTCTCCGACATTGTGGATGCGCCACCCCCAAGCGAACGAGCCGAGATCGACCGCTGGATCTTGTCTGTTCTGCAGAGTTTGATCCACCGCATCAACTCCGAGATGGAGGACTACCGGCTCTACAACGTGATACCACCGACGATCGGCTTCATCGACGATCTGACCAATTGGTACATCCGACGTTCCCGTCGTCGTTTCTGGTCCCAACGCGGCACCGGTGACGATCGAGACAAACTCGCGGCATTTGCCACGTTGTACGAGGTACTAGTGACCTTCGCTAGGGTGGCGGCGCCGGTGCTCCCGTTCATCGCGGAGGAGCTGTATCAGCGTCTCGTTCGCAATCTGGACGACACCGCTCCAGAGAGCGTCCACCATACCGACTACCCAGTCGCCGATGAGTCCATCATCGATGCCCGGTTGGAGCAATCCATGGCGACCGTGCGAACTGTGGTCACTCTGGGCCATGGGCTCCGCAAACGCCACGAGATCAAAGTCCGCCAACCGTTGTCACATCTGACTGTCATCACCCGCGATGCCGCGGTCGCCGCTGCGGTAGCGTCACACGAATCGTTGATCGCCGAGGAGCTGAATGTCGCGTCGATCGGCGTTGATTCAGTCGAGGACCACCTGGTACATCTGTCGGCCCAGGCCAATTTCAAAGCTCTCGGCCCGCGCCTTGGCCCCCGTACCAAGGAGGCAGCAGCAGAGATCACCGAAATGTCGCACGAGAGGATCTCTGCGATCCTGGACGGGGCGACGCACGAAGTTGCCGGCACGGTCATAGGGGCGGACGACATCATCGTGCGCCGCGAACCCCGGGCCGGTGTTGTAGTAGTGGCAGAAGGGCTGCTGTCGGTAGCCCTCGACGTCACCATCACCCCGGAACTTGCAGCTGAGGGAACCGCACGCGAAATCGTGAGCGCAGTTCAGGGGCTGCGTCGCAGTCTGGGCCTCGACGTCAGCGACCGTGTCCGTCTCGTCTGGCACACTGAAGACGCCAGCCTGGCCCAGGCCCTGACGGACTACGAGAGTCTCATCGCAGGCGAAGTGCTCGCGACGGTGGTGGTCAAAGAAGCAGCTCCACAGGAGTTCCGTGTCGAGATCAATGGTCGGGCACTGAGCTTCGCGATCTCCCGGATGGGGTAACTCCGGGTGCAGACCGACGGTGCGGGAGCCGCCTCCGGGCGAACCGTCACGAAGGTGGATGCCCACTTTGCTCGAGGCGCTCGCGCAGACCGGCCAACCGTCGCTGGTAGAACGTGACGTCGGGGTCGCGAGCCAGCTTCTTTTCTTCGTCCCCAGAGTCATCCCCCGTTTGCCCCGCCTCGTCGCGAACGAGGCCTTCAACGGTGAGATCAACAGATGCCAGATAGGGGTCGAACCCTCGCGGCTCCGGCTGGAGAGGCTTAGACCCTGCCGGAGGTGGAGCGTCCACGTCCTGATCGGCTATCGCGGTAAGCGTTCCGATCTCATTTGCGGCAGTGGCCGCCAGCCGCCGGAATCGGATCTCAGCATCTGCCAGCGCAGTGTGGAGCAGGGCTAACCGGCTCGCCTCCTCAGCCGCCGCACCCTGGATCTCTTCCGCACGTGCCCTGGCGTCGTCCACCGTTGCCCGGGCTTCCACCACGGCTTCGGTGGAGATTCTCTCCGCTTCCGCGTCTGCCACGTCCGTGACTCCTGCAACTCCCGTTGCAGTTCGGCGCGCATGTCGGAACGCTCTTTCACATACTTGTCATGCATCGCATCGCGCTCTGCGGCAGCCACAGCCGGAAGTCGCCGGGCCTCTTCCCTGGCGAATTCCATTTCCTCTTCGGCGGCTGCTCTCAACATCACCGCGTCTTGCCACGTCGTGAACCCACCGGCGGTGTCGCCGGACGCCCCCATCACGTCGCGCAACATCCGCTCTGCAAGCTGGACGGCCTGGTGTCTTATCCGCTGCGCCGCGGCGACATCCCCTGCATCCGGCGGAAAGCTCTGCGGAGGGACGTGGGTGGCATCTTCTTCATCGCGGGCTGATTCGTGAGCTGAGAGTGCTTCGACGACGCGTCGACGGAATGCTTCTACTTCGTTTCCGTCGTAGGAGTGCTCGGTACCCGAGAACCGGGCGTCGCGTGCTTCTTCGCTAGAGATAACCACGCCCGAGATCGTACTCGTTCAAAGAGTGGTATGCGTTCGCTCGATCAAAGTCAGGCTAGTGCGAGGTCGCCTCAGGAGCCTCTTAGCACCCGAAAATGTTGCGTAGGACCATGATCCCGAGAAAGAGAACCAGCGGGGAGAGATCCAACCCCATGCCACCGGCCCGCAATGGTGGCAATACCCTCCGGATTGGCACCAGGATGGGGTTTATGACGTTGGACAACCCGTCGTAGACCTTACGGACAGGATGCCCCCAGGGCAGCCGGCCAAAGTTCACTACGTAGCTCAGAATGATCCAGGCAAACAGAGTAAGCGAGGCAAGGTTGAGTAGGAGGCAGAGAAGATCGGACATCAGGTCGAGCTTGTGGTTGTGTCGTAGAGGCCGAGTGCGGCCAGGCGCCGCCGCTCGTCAACGCTCACCGAAGTCTCGGCCGGTGTCACCAATATCACGCCTTTCGCGACCTTCACCATGCGCCCGTCAAGGGCGTAAGTCAGGCCACTCGAGAAGTCGACAAGTCGACGCACCATCGCAGACTCTGTTTCCCGGAGGTCGAGTACAACCGTTCGACCCTGCCTGATGTAGTCGGCCAGCGTCTGCGCGTCGGACAAGGTCCTCGCCTCAATGATTGCCGACTCACTGCTTCCCCGGCGCCCCGAGTCGCGCGTCCGGCTGGTGCCGCCCGTGACCAGAACTCCGGCTTCTGCGTGCTGTGCGTTATCGGACACTCTCCTGCGAACCGGCGCAGGTGGCTCGACGCGGCGCCCGGCTATTGAACCACCGACGCCGATGCGAGTCGGTGCGCCACTTGGGCGCTCAACGGGGGCGGATGGCTCCATCGTCCGGATTGCAGGCTGCGGATCCTGGTTCGCTGCCTCAGCAGCCTCGATCTCCTCGTCGTCCACCAGCCCGAGGTAAAACATAGTCTTCTGCCAGAGTGATGCCATCGTATTTCCTCAGTCGATCCATGCCGGGTCGCCCGGCGCTCCAAAGATAGCCCGTCCCACGCGTATGATGGTGGCACCCTCCTCGATAGCCACCTCGAAGTCGTCCGTCATCCCCATTGAGAGCTCCTGGATCTGCGGAAAGGCCACTCGGACGGAGTCTCGCAATTCGCGAAGTGCCAGAAACCACCGACGGCTGTCCTCAGGCGCAGAAGCCAGTGGTGGAATAGTCATCAGACCGTGACAGTCCAGGCCCGCGTCGGCGGCCTGACCAATGAGAGATGCCACGCCATCAGGCGATACGCCGTGTTTCTGCTCTTCAGCTGCAACGTTGACTTGAATCAGAACTGGTGAAGCACCGTCGACATTTGACCAGGCATTCACCAACCGTGCCCGGTCAAGCGAGTGCAATAAGTTCGTGTGGGCGCCGGCGACCTTGGCCTGGCGTGTCTGCAAGGACCCGATGAAATGCCAACGAATGTCCTCAGGCAACAGCGGCGCTTTCCGCTCAAGCTCGGCTGCTCGGTTTTCCCCGAAGTCGCGTTGACCTGTTGCGTAGCATGCCTCGATTTCGGCCACCGAACGGCCCTTAGAGACGGCCACGAGGGTTATCTCTGCCGGGTCACGGGCGGCGCGCTTCGCGGCCGCATCGGCCCGGTCCCGAACCTGGTTCAATCGCTCGGCAACCATGCCACCGCCACCTGCCGTTGTAGTGTCCGATCCCGCCGCCAGGAATACAGCCTGCTGGACGTGTAGGTGCATTCATCCGACTTCCACACCTCTAATCCTCCCAGCTCGTTCTCCAAGAAACGTGGGATATCTATGCTCGTCGATCCCCAACTGGTCGTCGACACATACCCGGGAAACAACTCGGCGACCTCGTCGCCGACCTCGTAGCAACAAGGCCCGATTGCAGGGCCAATCGCGGCCCGCAGCGGGACATGTCCAGCCGCCGCCAATGATTCCAACGCCTCCGCCACTGAACCTGCGGCGGCACCTCTCCATCCCGCGTGGACTATCGCGGTAGCGCCCGCAGCCTCGATGACTATGGGAACACAATCGGCGGTCGCTACTGCGATCGGGAGATCGGGCTGCTGTGTCATGATCGTGTCGGCCTCTCCAAGCATGCCGCTTCCGGTCGCCTCGACGACGGTGCTGCTGTGGATCTGGCGAACAAATGCCCATGCAGTCGGTATCCCGAGTTGCCTGGATACCTCTTTGCGACGTTCGTGATCGGTGCGTAGATCCCCCCAGTCCATCGTTCCAAACGCGGCGCCGGCGAAGCCAGGCGGTCGAATCATCCGTGTACAAAGCCCGGGATATCGAGATCGTCTTCAGGGTCTGCCCGTGGTGTCCGCGGCGGGAACTCAGGGTATGTCGATGACCGACTTGCTGTGCGCCGATCGCGATCAAACCCGGCGGCGATAACGGTCACCGTCATCTCACTCCCGAGCTCATCATCGACTACCGCACCGAAAATAATGTTGGCGTCGGAGTCGCAATGCTCGGCGATGATGGTCGCCGCCGTCGAAATCTCGTGGAGTGTCATGTCCTCAGGACCGGCGATAGACAACAGGACCCCGCGGGCGCCCTCCATCGAAGTCTCGAGGAGAGGCGAGCTAATGGCCTTCTCAGCGGCCTGGGTCGCCCGGTTCTCTCCGGTGGATGAGCCTATGCCCATCACCGCGGACCCCGCTTCGCTCATCACAGTCTTGACATCCGCAAAGTCGACGTTGATCAGACCAGGCGTTGTGATCAGATCGGTGATGCCGCGGACGCCGCTCGAGAGCACCAGGTCGGCCATGCCGAATGCTTCGATCACGCCGGTGCGCTCATCAGCAATCTCGAGAAGCCGTTCGTTGGGGATGATGATGAGCGTATCGACGGCGTCTTTGAGAGCCTGGATTCCTTGTTCGGCCTGGACCGAGCGGCGACGTCCTTCGAATCCGAAGGGACGGGTGACAACGCCAACAGTGAGGGCACCAATCGAACGAGCGATCTCGGCCACGATCGGGGCTCCACCAGTGCCCGTTCCGCCACCCTCTCCCGCGGTAATGAACACCATGTCCGCACCGGTGAGCGCGTCCTCGATGTCGTCGCGGTGCTCCTCGGTGGCCTGGCGGCCAACGTCCGGGTCTGCGCCGGCTCCGAGGCCCCGGGTCGAGTCACGCCCGATGTCGAGTTTGACGTCGGCATCTGACATGAGCAATGCCTGGGCATCCGTGTTAATTGCGATGAACTCGACGCCACGAATTCCGGCGTCGATCATTCGGTTTACGGCATTGACACCGCCACCACCTACGCCGACCACTTTGATCACTGCGAGGTAATTCTGCGGGATGTTTGCTTCGGTTGCCATCACCAACTCCTGTCTCAACCTCAACCTTAGCTCGATGCCGTTGTTTCAGTAGTAACTTCCTGGGAACCCTCCACCAGAGGTTGAGGGTTTGCGACCGCGGGCCGCAGCGGCGATACGAGGTTGATAGCCGCTCCGTCCTCGAGGCCTTCTTTGAGCAACACCGCCAGGGTCACTGCCTTTTCGGCCATGTCAGTCGGGCTTCCGAGTGCGATCGAGTGGCCGGCGACAGTCGCCACAAGGTCTTCTCCACTCTTTTCCACCACCAGATCGATCTTCAACTCTGCTGGCAACGTCTTGACGAACTCAAGCGCCCCGAGCACATGGGTGTCGGTCAGGACGGCACCAGGAAGCACGCCCCCAACATCGATCCGGATCAGCGGTTCGACCAGGTTCTCGCTGGCCGTCAGCACCTCGCCCTGTCCCGAGCTGACGATCCAACTATCCCCCGCCGAGATCCTCGCCACGGGCAGATACTCCACCACGATGACCTCGACAGAACGCGGCCACATCACTCTGACCCGGGCTTCGGCGATCCAGGGGTCTTCCCGGAGACGTTCTTCGGCCTTACCGGCACGCACCGAAACGATCGAGACGCCGGGCTCGATACCGACCTCCTCCAGCATCGCTACCACGGGGGCGCGTGATTCCCCTTCCACAATGATCGAGTCGACGGAGAACCACGACGATTGAAACAATGCAATGACCAGGCCGGCCATGACGGCCAGCAGGAGCACGGTGATTGTCCATCGCAACCGCCGTCGCGCACTCGCTTCCTGAATCTGGCGACGTCTCCGCGCAAGCCGCGGATCAACTTCAAGCGTCATGATGTGCCACCAAAGTCTCCGATGAACCGGATCTCAGGCTGCAACTCGACGCCGAATTTCTCCGCGACCAGGTACCGCACTCTCTCCGCCAGGTCGTACACATCCTGGGCACAGGCCTGGTCGTCGGCGACAAAGAAGTTCGCATGGCGATCCGAGACAGACACGCCTCCGCGACGCAGCCCCTTGAGGCCGGCTGCATGAATGAGTCGCCCGGCGGCGTCCCCAGGGGGATTCTTAAAGACACTCCCCGCGTTGAAGGTCCCCCCGGGCTGATGCTCCCGACGCCAGCCCGTTATGTCACGCATCAGTGTCTCAGCCTCACCGGTCTGACGTTCCACCGTGCGGAAACGAGCGCTCAGCACCACATCGCCCGACCCGATCCTACTGTGGCGATAGGAGAGATCCAGGCCCGCGGAGTCCTCAACGGTGAGCACACCAGATTCGACATCGAGGATCGTGGCATCGATTAGCCACGCAGCAGTGTCGGCACCGTGACCACCGGCGTTCATAACAATGGCTCCGCCCACCGACCCCGGGATGCCAACGTAGAACTCGAGCCCGCCGCGCCCGTTACTCGCGCAGAATCGTGCCAGACGGGGCAGCGATACACCTCCTCCGGCATTGACGGCTAACCCTTCCATGGAGATGTCGTTGAACCGGCCGACAAGCTTCACAACAAGACCGCGGTATCCCGCATCGGCGATCACGACATTCGACCCGCGACCCAGGACAAAGACCGGAGGTATGTCGTCTTCGGAGTTACGTTCCTGGAGCACTCGCTCGAGTTGCGATTGTGACCCAACCTCTGCGTACCACTTTGCGGTACCACCAAACTTGTAGGTGGTCATTCCCGCAATGGCAACGTCCCTCTGGATCACCTCCGAAGAGACAAGATCCGCAAGGCTCACGACTTCTTCCCAAGTACCGCCGCGATGTCATCGGCGATGCTATTGATGTCACCCGCACCGAGGAGCAGCACAACATCGCCGGCCATCAGCTCGGGACCGATCGTCTCCGCTACCGATTGTATGGATGGGATATAGCGAACATCACCCCCGACGGCGCTGACAGCTTCGGCGACCAAGCGACCGGTAACCCCCGGTTGAGGCGCTTCCCCGGCGGAGTAGATATCGGTAACTATCACCTTGTCGGCTCCGGCCAGCGGTGCACCAAACGCCGGCCCGAGGTTGGCAGTTCTCGTATATCGATGGGGCTGGAACACCGCCCACACCCGGCGCCAACCCCCCAGGCGGCCGGCGCTAATAGTTGCGGCTACCTCGGTCGGGTGATGTGCGTAGTCGTCGACAACAGTTACTCCTGCGATCCGTGCTCGCGTCTCAAACCGGCGCCGGACCCCGGCAAACGCGGCAATCCCGGACGCTGCCTGGTGCGGGTCGTATCCGAGCTCGGCAAGGAATGCGATGGCACCGGCTGCATCGAGAGCGATGTGGACGCCGGGGCGTGGGACCCTAACGTCGACAGTGGATCCTCGACCCACCAGCCGAAAGCCGATGTCCCCCATGCCATGCACAATGTCACGGACCTGCCATGTTGCCGCGGGATCACGTCCGTACGTGACGATGTCCGCCCGCTGGGCGAGGCGCTGTACTCCGGGGTCATCGATACACCCCAGCACCGGCCCATCAGTGCGGCTCGCAACGAGAGCGAAAGCCTCCTCGAGTGCAGACAGTGTTTGGTAATAGTCGAGATGATCTGCCTCGATGTTGGTTACAACCAGACCTCGCATGTGCAGATGTCGGAACGTCCCAAACGCCTCATCTGCTTCGAGGACGAAGACGTCGCGGTTCCCGAGGTGAGCGAAAGTGTTTTGAGCGACAAGTTCGCCCCCGACCAGGAACGATGGATCCAGGCCGACGCCCTGCATCGCAGCTACGACCAGACCGGTGGTCGTTGTCTTGCCGTGGGTACCAGTAATACCGAGCCCCGGCATCACCGAGGTGAAGGCATCGAGGAGAGTGGGCCGTTGCCATACGACCGCTCCGTGCTCCGCGGCAGCTACCAACTCGGGATCTCGGGCGGGAACAGCCGACGAGGCGACTACCAGGTCCGGCTCAGACATCCGCTCCGGGCGATGGCCGACCCAGGTCTCGATTCCGAGATCCCCCAGTGCCTCCATAGCGCGGCCCGGCTTCAGATCCGACCCCGTTACTGCGAAGCCAAGCCCTGCAAGCAACTTGGCAAGGCCACTCATGCCGGCGCCGCCGGCTCCGATCATGTGAATCTTCGCAAAATCTCCGAGAGGTCTTACCTCAACCATCTGCTGCCTCTTTCAGAGCATCGGCGATCACCCGGGCTGCCGCGGGCCGGCCGTGACTGGCCATGACGGTGGCCATTGCCTGGCGACGTGCGGCGTCGACGATCAACTGGTCAATCACAACCGGAACCTGGTCGACCTGTGCCTGGGGCACCTGTACCAACCCGCCTGCGGCTTCGAGCTCCAGCACATTTGCCGTCTGTTTCGTGCCGAGGCCCAATGGAACCACAACGGCGGGGGTACCTGTGGCAGTCAGCTCATTGATCGTCATGGCACCGGCACGCGACAACACGAGGTCGGATGCCGCATAGAACAGGTCCATCCGATCCTCGAACGCCACCGGGTGCCACGGCACCTGTGTGCGCGCGGCCAGCTCTTTGATCTCGTCGTAGTGATCGCGACCGGTGAGGTGGACGATCGCCATGTGGTCCGGTTCCACAGCCATCACAAGAGCTGTTACAGCGTCATTGAGGACCCGGGCTCCGAGACTGCCACCCAACACGCCTAACACGGGCGTTCGCGGAGGCACCCGGTACCGCTCCTGAGCCTCGGCCCTGAGCGCGGCTCGATCGAAGTGCGAGAAGGCCGGACGAAGAGGGTTGCCGGTAAGTTCGGCCCGTTTGAGTTTGGTACCAGCTGCGCCAAACCCGGTGAATACGCGAACCGCGCGGCGGGCAACCAGCCGATTAGCCAGACCCGGCTCGGCATTCTGTTCCTGGACAAAGAGCCGGGCTCCGACCCGGTGTGCCGCCATCGCCGCCGGCACCGACACATAGCCACCGAACACGATGCACACCTTGGTGTCGCGTCGCCGCATCTCGTCGGTCATAGCCCGACGCGCCTTCGCAACAACGCGGGGGATACCAAGGTTCTCCATCGATAGCGACCTCTTTAATCCGCGCAGCTCCACCGGCACAAAGTCATACCCGGCCTCGGGAACCGTTTTCGCCTCCATCCGGTCTCCGCCAAAGAAGACGATCTCTTCCGGGGCTACGCCCGAGGCAACCAGGGCATCAGCGACGGCGAGCGCCGGAAACACGTGCCCTCCAGTGCCGGCCGCAGCAAACGCATATGTCACGCTGTCTTCTCTTGTTTATCGCGGTGGGGTCTCGCCATGGACATTCGGGCGATGTTGATCAGAACACCGACCGCGAACAAATTGGCGATCATCGCGCTGCCGCCTGCAGAAACGAACGGGAGCGGAACCCCCGTGATGGGAAGCACCCGGACGACGCCACCGATGTTTACGAGAGCCTGAAAGGTGAGCCACGAAACTAGCCCGACAGCGAGCAGCCGTCCGAACTGATCTTGTGCCCGTAGCGCGATCATCGTGCCGACCGCCGCCAGCACCATGAACAGAGCTATTACTGCGAGCGACCCGGCCAGCCCGGTCTCCTCACCGATAATCGCAAAGATGAAGTCGCTGTGGGCATTTGGCAGGAACGACCACCGCGCCCGGCTGGCTCCCAGCCCGACGCCGAACCATCCACCCGTACCCAGAGCGACCAGGCTCTGATGAACGTGGTAGCCATCTCCCAGAATGTCCGGGTTGGAGTCAAGGAAACTGGTCACCCGTTCCAAGCGATACGGGGCAGCCACCGCCAAAAGAGTCCCGGCGAACATCCCGGTGAGGCCGAGGCCGGCGACATGCCTGAACCGTGCAGTCGAGACCGCAAGGATGGTGAAGGCCGACCCGGTGATCAACACGGTCGTCCCGAAGTCGGGCTGCAGCATCAAGAGAGCCCCAATGGTGCCCACGGTCAGAGCAACCGGAGAGAACACGTGACCGAACGTATCAAGGTATGACTCTTTGCGGGCCAGGATCATGGCCAGCATCACAACCACTGCGAACTTGGCAAACTCAGACGCCTGGATGGTCACCGGTCCGAATTCAATCCAGCGCTGCGATCCGCCTCTAACGACGCCGAACGCCAGAGTGGCCAGGAGCCCGGTGATCGCCACAAGGAAGATCGGTATCGCCGCGCGTCGGTACCACCGGTACGGGATCCTCGCACCGGCCACCAGCGCGATCAGGCCCAACCCGGTCCAGAGGATCTGCCTCTTGAAGTAGAACAGGTTGTCTGCCTTCCCCTCACGAATCGCAAGAACGGACGACGCTGACAGCAGCGCGCCGAGCCCGATGATCATCAGGACCACCACGGGCAGAAGCAACAGGACGGCAACGCGCCCCGATCGTGGCTCGCTGCTTGTCGCAAACGACCGGGCATTCGAAATCGGCGTAACCCTAGTTGCCACTTGGCTCCCCCTTCAGCTCGCGCACCAGGCGAGCAAACTCATCCCCACGCACTGCATAGGAGTCAAACATGTCAAAGCTTGCGCAACCCGGCGCCAGTAGAACGGTGTCTCCAGGGCGGGCCAGCGAATCTGCGATTGCAACCGCATCCGCCATTTCCGTTGCCATCGAAAACCGCTCGGTGTCCGTCGCCGCTGCCAACTCGATAGCAGCCTCTCCCATCCCGATGACTTTCCGGACGCTGGGGACCGCAACGATCGTCGACAGGTCCAGCCCCTTGTTACGGCCACCGGCTATGAGGACGACCGAGGGAAAGGCCTCAACCGAGGCCACCGCAGCGTGGGGATTGGTTGCTTTCGAGTCATTCACCCAGGTGACTCCGCCCCACCGTCCTACCACAGCCCGGCGATGATCCCCCGGCGCAAAGCTTGAGATCACGCTGGCGATCCCCGACGCTGAAGCGCCCAGGTGCGAGGCGATGGTCGCCGCCGCCACAAGGTCCATCGTGTAAGCACGGTCGAGATCAGGCCTGGCGACTACGACCTCGCCGATCACCAAATTCGAGCCATCCGGCCCGCCCCCACCGGGTGGAAGATGTCGCCCACTCACCGGTATCAGCCGGGCCTGCGCCGACACCACCGCGGTGCATGCGCCCTCATCGTCGGCGTCATAGACGAGGATGTCGTCGGGAGACTGGTTCTCGAAGACACGTTGTTTAGCCGCGATGTACTCATCCAGGTCTTCGTGCCAATCCAGATGGTCCGGGGCAATGTTGAGAATGGCGGCAGCACTCGGATGGAACCGGTCGACAAACCGCAACTGAAAGCTTGACGCCTCGATGACCACAACGTCGGGTGGCTCAAGCACTATGTCGGAAAGGGCAGTGCCGATGTTCCCTGCTGCTATCGCATCGATTCCCGACGCACTAAGCATGTCTGCGGTGACTGAGGCCACGGTAGTTTTGCCATTGGTGCCGGTGACTGCGGCGTAGGGCCCGGAAAGCTGGGCCGCCGCAAACTCCATCTCGCTCACAAGGGGGATCCGGGCATCGAGCACATCCGGGATAGCACCCTGGTGCTCGGGGAACCCCGGGCTGGTGACGACGAGCTCAATCCCGTCCAGCGTTTCGGATCGCCACTCGCCGGCATGGACCTCGAAGTCCTCTCCCAGAGTGGCGACGGCATCGGATCTTCGGTCGTAGATGAACACGTCGTTGCCAAGCGCGCGGCCGAGACGGGCCGCGGCCCGGCCACTCACTGCGGCACCGAGGACAAGCATTCTCATGGCAGCTCCCCAATGGTGGCCTGCAAGAAGTCGCCGTAGAACACACCAACTCCGATAGCCACACCGAGCCCGGCCAGAATCCAGAATCGGATAATGATCGTCGTTTCCGGCCAACCTTTGAGCTCGAAGTGGTGATGGATCGGGGCCATCCGGAAGATCCGCTTCCCCCACACCTTGAAGGTGAAGATCTGCAAGATCACCGACAGCGTGGTCATCACATAGAGACCACCGAGGAGTATCAGAAGAAGATGGGTGTTGGTCAGGAGAGCGAGTGCGGCGAGGGCGCCACCGAGCGCCTGCGAGCCGGTATCTCCCATGAAGATTCGAGCGGGCGCCGCGTTCCACCACAAGAACCCGAGCGTTGCCCCCACCAGGGCCGAGGCCAGTATTGCCAGGTCCCCCGCCCCGGCGACATCGTAGAATCCCGGATTACGCGACTGCCAGAACGCTATCAACACAAACGCCCCGAAAACCAGACCGCCGCTACCGGCGACCAACCCGTCGAGACCGTCGGTGAGGTTCACCGCATTCGCCGCGGCGGTAAGCATAAACAGCACCAGCAACGCGTACAGCCATGGCCCGAGGTCGATACCGAGCCCACGGGTAAAGGAGAGCTCGGTACTCGTGTCGAGGGCGACTGCACCCCAGGCGAAGAGGAGTGCCACCAGAATCTGCCCGAGGAACTTCCATCGTTTCGAGAGGCCCATGTTCTGCTTACGCGCGTATTTGGCGAAGTCGTCGAAGAAACCGATCACACCCATGCCGACGAACGCCATCAACGCGATCAAGCCTTGTCCCGAATAGTCGACTATCTGAAAATTCAGGCCACTGCCGAACTCCCATACCCGCAAATGAGAGCCAACGTATCCGGCGATGACCGCGGCGATGATCACGACGCCGCCCATCGTCGGAGTACCCCGCTTGTGCTGGTGCCCCTCAATTTCTTCCTGGATGAACTGCCCGATGCCTCGTTTCCGCAGAGTCTTGATAGCGACTGGAGTCACAAAGATGGTGATGACAAATGCGATCGCAGACGCAAGGAGGATGGAGATCATGTTGTGGCACCTGCCGCGAGACGGAGAGCTACGGATTCAAGGCCGACAGCCCGCGATGCCTTGACCAGCACAACATCACCGTCTCTCACGAGGCGTTCGATAACCGTTTGCGCAGCATCGACGTCGGGCACATTGCGACCTATCGGCCCGGCCGCGCTGGCTATCCCCGGCTCATCCCCAACGGTCACGACAGCAGCAAAACCGAGCTCATCGGCGAGCTCTCCTATGCGCCGGTGCTCACTCTCTTCAAGCGGCCCTAGCTCTGCCATCGTCCCGAGCACCGCGAGGTGTCTCCCGGGCATAGCGGCGACTGTTCTCATTGCTGCTTCCATCGAATCGGGGTTTGCGTTGTAGGCATCATTGACGACCGTGTAACGACCGCGGTGGATTTCCATGCGCCATGGTGAGCCCGACGCCGCCTCGAGCCCGGCCATCAGGGAGGCAAAGTCAACGCCAACGGCCAGACCGGCACCGACCGCGGCGGCGGCGTTGAGCGCCTGATGGGCGCCGGCGACGGCCAGCTTTACCATGGCAGATTCTCCGGCACCGCTGATCAGGAAAGAAGGATATCCGTAGTCATCAATGATGATGTCCGAAACCTGGACGTCGGCATCGCTCGTCATGCCAAAGGTCAACATGTTGGGTTGGCCCCTGTGCAGCCGGGGTTCGTCCGCTGGGACCACCGCCGCTCCTTGCGGGCCGAGAGCCTCAATCAGTTCAAACTTCGCGTCGGCCAGGTCGTCCGTGGTCCCAAAGGTCTCCAGGTGGACCACCCCGAGGTTGGTGATCACCGCCACGTCGGGACGGACCGCAGGCATCAGGAAAGAGATGTGGCCGGGACCGCGCGAACCGACCTCGGCCACCAGGTACCTGGCGTCGTCCGGCGTCCCCAGCACGGTCAGCGGCACACCAATCTCGTTGTTGAACGAACGGGGCGATGCCCAGCATCCCGGGAGGGCTGCTGCCAACAGGTCCTTGGTGGCTGTCTTGCCGCTGCTCCCGGTTATCGCCACGACCGGTATCGACATTTCGTTGCGTCGGATGGCGGCGATGTCTCGCAGCGTCACGAGGGTATCGGTAACCACAATCCGCGGCACTCCGGCAGCATCGGGGCGTGACGTGACGACACCGGCGGCACCGGCCTCCATCGCCGCGCCCAGGAAGTCGTTTCCGTCGAACGTCTCGCCGGCAATCGCGACAAAGAGGTCGCCGCTTCCCACCGATCGGGTATCCGTCGTGATCCCCGATATGACGGTCCCCGGATCGTCTAGCGACGTGGTTCCCAACAGGTCCGCCAATTCCGCAAGCGTTCGGTAAGTCATGGTGACGCCTCTGCCAGGAGTCTTAGCTCCTCCTCTGCGACCCGACGGTCGTCGAACGGCACGGTTCCATCGGCGAATTCCTGGCCGCTCTCGTGCCCCTTCCCGAGGATGAGAACGGCGTCGCCGTCGTGTGCCGCGGAAAGAGCGTGGCGGATGGCAGCCCGACGATCCCGCTCAATCACTATCTCGTTGCCTACGGGGACTCCGGCCACAACCTCGTCGATTATCTCTCCCGGATCCTCCGAACGCGGATTATCGGTGGTGATGATCGCAATGTCGGCGGTGGCTATCGCAGCACCCATCAAAGGGCGCTTGCGTCGATCTCTGTCTCCCCCGGCACCGACAACTGCGATGACTCGCCCGCGAATCAATGGACGAGTCTCCGCGATGATACCGACTATCGCATCCGGGGTGTGTGCGTAGTCGACAACGACCCAGAGGTTCCTCTCGGTGTCGAGCGTGTTGTAGCGGCCGGGGATTGGCATCATCCTTGCGAGACCCGACACGGCCTCGTCGAGCGGCACCCCTTGCAGGTGTGCACAGGTAAGGGCCACAGCCGCGTTGGAAATATTGAATCGGCCGGCGAGCGCCACCGTTACTTCGCGGGTTGCGCCGGCGATATCCAGAGTGAAGCTGCTGCCACTGGGGGTCTCCCGGCCATAGGCAACAGTCACGTCCGTCCCGGGCGTGGTCCCTACCGTCGTCACGGGGATACCCGACTCCGCGGCCAAACGTTTGCCCCAAGAATCGTCTACCCACACAACGCCGTGCGGCGCCCACTCCGGCCGGAAGAGGCTTGCCTTCGCCTCGTAGTAGTCCTCCATTGTGTCGTGATAGTCGAGGTGATCCTGAGAAAGGTTCGTGAAAGCAACGACGTCGAATCTCATCCCGTTGACCCGACCCATCACCATCGCATGGGATGAGACCTCAATGGCAACATCGGTAACCCGATCTCCGTCGGCCAGGTGCCGCAGAATCCGGTGTAGGTCATTCGCCTCTGGAGTCGTCCGAGGCGACACGTCGCTGTCGTCGAGGTTGGCGCTAACGGTCCCGATTACCGCAGTCCGGCGTGGTGACCCTGTCGTCATCGACGCCAGCATGTGGGCAACTGTGGTCTTTCCGTTTGTCCCGGTTATCCCGACAACGCCAAGCTCGCGTCCCGGATGCCCGTGGATCTCGGCTGCGATCCAACCCAATACCGCCCTGGTGTCTTCCAGCAGAAGGTAGGGAAGGTCGACTTGCGGTGGTTCTTCAACAGCGAAGGCGGCAGCCCCGGATGCCGCGGCGTTCTCGATAAAATTGTGGCCATCGGCTGTTGCCCCACGTATGGCGATGAACAGGCTGCCCGGCGTCACCGACCGGCTGTCGATGTAGGCGTCGTCCACTGCGACGTTGTCGCCGACCAACTCAACGGCCTGACGAGGGGTGAGCGCGCCGGCGATGTCGGCCAGCGTGATGTGCCTCGTCGGCTTGCTATGGCGCATTGGGGGCCACACCCAACGCCTGCATCGCGGCTGCGGCTACGCGGGCGAACACCGGCGCTGCGGAGACGCCACCAAACTGCAGCTCGACCATACGTCCGTCTTCCTCGACCTCGCCCTTCGGCGAATCGAGCACCACAGCGATGACGACGGCGGGATCATCGATCGGGGCGATCCCGATGAACGACGCGATCCGGTCCTCGTCACTGTAAACACCCTCTTCGAACAAGAACTTCTCAGTCGTGCCGGTCTTTCCTCCAACGGCGAAACCATCGACGGCGGCGCGGCGTCCGGTTCCCCGTTCAACGACGCCCTGCAATAACTCGCGCATCTGCTTGGCGGTTGCCTCAGAAATCACCGGACGGTGCCTTGGAACCGTCACCTCGCGCGATCCATCGGGGTGGATGAGCTCGGTCACCACGTGCGGTTCCACCCAAACGCCGTCGTTGGCAATGGTCCCGAACAGGGCAGCCATCTGGAGCGCGGTCACGTCGACGCGATAGCCGATCGCAGTGGAGGCACCTGCTGTTGCCGAGACCCAGTCCTCGACCGGACGCAACAATCCAGAAACTTCGCCGGGGATAGAGTCGGTTGTCGGTTGACCCAGCCCGAAAGCGTCGAGGTACTGGTGGTGAAGCTCGTTCCCGAGCTGGTCCTGAATCTGGATCGTCCCCACATTTGATGAACTCGTCAGAATCTCGGCAACGCTCATCGTCCGATCATCGGTCCTCTTGACGTCCGTGTATGGGTCCTCTTTGCCGTCCACCTCGTATTCGGCGGGCACCAGCCAGCTGTCCCACGGGGTCACAATCCCCTCATTGAGAGCAGCCGCAACAGTCACCACCTTCAACGTCGATCCCGGCTCGTAGACATCGGTGACTGCCCGATTGCGGAGAGCGCCCTGCTGGATGGCGTCGCTGATGGAGCCGCGATCATTGGGATCGAACGTCGGGGCCGTGGCCATCGCAAGTACTTCTCCGGTCGAGGGATCCAGGACGACAATCGTGGCCGCAGAGGCACCCGTGTCGATTAGAGCTTGCTGAGCTGCCTGCTGTGCGGCGTACTGGATCTCACGATCGATCGTCGTCCGGAGGCCCACACCGGGAACGGCCGGGTCGATGAGGAGCTCGCCGAGGGGGATGGGGTTGCCGTCCGGATCACGCTCGAGGACCATCGTCCCCGGGTTTCCGGTGAGGAGATCGTCGTAGACCACCTCCAACCCCTCCAGGCCCGACTGATCGTCCTGTTGCACCAGCCCGAGGAGCTGTGCGGCAAGATCGCCTGCCGGGTATACACGCAGCGGCTCGTTCTCGAGGTAGATCCCTTCGATGGTATACGAGCATTCGCTGGCATTGCCTTGAGCGCGGCACTCAGCAAGGTTATCTATCTCTGCTTGCACGCTTTCTCCCACGTCAACCGAAACATGTCGGGCAACGTAAGCGAACCGAGATTCGGGTTGGTCGAGGCGCTTGATGAGGTCGGCAACGTTGCTCCCTAGTAACGGTGCGAGCAGCTGTGCAGTTTCCGTAGGGTTGGCAATGCGTGCCGGATCCGCGATCACAGTGGGAAGGTCGACCGTAACTGCGAGCTCAATCCCTTCTCGATCGTAGATTGTCCCTCGCTTCGCCGAGATGTCTTCGTACCTGATGCGCTGGTCGTTGCCGTCTTCTCTAAAAGTCGCGGCCTCAACGACCTGGACCTGGAAAAGACGATATCCAATGCCGCCCCAGGCAAGAATGAAGAGGACTCCTACGAGTACGAGCCGGAGATCGCGAATGCGCCATGTCGGGCGCAGCATCTCAGCACCCGGGCGGATCCGGGAGCCCTACGTCTCCCGGGCCGCCAGCAGTCGGCCACAAAGGGTTGATCAGACACGAGGCACACCCCACCCCGGGGAAATCGCTCCGGTGCCCGTTCATGGTTGTGCGCTCAGGATCGCCTGGAGTTGTGCCCATCGGTAGTCGGGGTCTAGTTCATCCACCCCGACTATCGGCACCGACAAAGCAAGGCGTGACTCCGGGTAGACCAGACCCAGCTCCTCCAATTGGGGCGCAAGACGGGCAGGATCCTGTATTTGGGCAAGTTCGTACCGCAGCTGGAAATGCGAATCTTCTTGAATGGCGATCTGAGTCTCGAGTTCCTGGATCACAAAAGCAGACCGATCGAGCGAGATACGCGAGTAGATCAGTCCGAAGAACGCCACGATCACGGCGACGGCAAACAGCACCCAGTGGCTGATCTTCGGTCTTGGTCGCCTGGCGGCGCCCGGGATGACAGCAAGGGATGGCCGGCGTTCGACGTCGCGTTGCGGAAGGCTCATGAGGACACCTTCTCGGCGACGCGCAACATGGCGGAGCGCGCCCTGGGGTTCAGGGCCAACTCTTCCTCAGTGGGCCGCATTGGTTTGCGGACGGGCGACCATAGCTCGGCCACCCGTCCACAGGTGCACACGGGGAAGTCCGGAGGACACTCGCAACCGGCGCTGCCTGCTGCGAAACGTCTCTTGACTATGCGGTCCTCGAGAGAGTGATAGGAGATCACCAACACCCTCCCGCCGGGACGCACCCAATTGATCGCTGCTTCAAGACCAAGCTCGAGCGACCCGAGTTCGTCGTTGACTGCGATCCTGAGGGCCTGGAATACTTTTCTGGCCGGATGTTTGCGACGGCGAACTGCCGCGGGAACCGACTCCGCGACCACGCTGGCAAGGTGCGCTGTGTCGGTGATGGGCCGTGCGGCGACGATGGCTCTGGCGATTCGCCTAGCCAAACGTTCTTCTCCGTATCGCCAGAGAACATCAGCAATGTCATCCACCGGCCACTGATTGACGATTGTGTCTGCCCCGAGTTCGGCGTCGCGGTCCATCCGCATGTCGACTGGTCCGCGACGCCGATAGGAGAAGCCACGCTCCGATTCGTCGAGTTGATGGGAGGAGACACCGATGTCAAATAGGAAGGCATCGAAACAGGGTGGTACGGAAGTGCCATCAGCTATCCCCTCGCTGTATATCTCGGCGCTGCATATCTCGGCGGCGATCTGGTCGAGGGTCCCGAAGTTGGCCTTGACGAGACGCACCGCGTCCCCGGCCGGGCCCTGTGCTATCGCGTCGGGATCCTGGTCGATCGCCACGACCGATAGCCCGGGGAACGCTTCCAGCAATGCTCTGGTGTGTCCCCCTCCTCCATACGTCGCATCGACTATCAGCCGCGGCGAAACTGGCCGCAGTAAGTCCACGACCTCGTTTGCCATAACTGGTATGTGATACGGGTTCTGAGTCATGGTCAGCCCCCCGGAGCGCTGGCGTCAAAATGGAAGCGGGCGGAGTAAGGGGCCTCCCGATTGACATCCGGGGGACTGACCATGAACCAGAACCTTCTTCGTTGTTGATCGTTGTCGCGGCGTTGGACGTCATAGCTCTCCCCCGCCTAGTCCAAGAACTTCTTCTATTCCTGAGTAGTACTCGTCGGCTTCTGCTTCTTCGCTCTCCCACACCTCGGTCGACCAGATCTCGATACGAGGGCCAGAGCCGACCACGGTGGTGTCTTTGCCCATCCCGGCGAACACCCGCAGCTTCTCGGGAATCTGGATTCGACCCTGTTTGTCGAGTTGGACGTCGACGGCTCCCGCGAAGAATGATCGAGAGAACTTGCGAGCCCGGCGGTCTGTCGTCGGTAGACTGCTGACTCGCTCGTACTCCCGCTCCCAGGCGTCGGGTGGCCAGACATACAAACAGTCTTCCTGGCCTTTGGTGATCACACAGCCCGCTTCGAGCTGATCCCGGAACTTGCGCGGCATCACGAGACGACCCTTCTCGTCAAGTGAATGCTCGTATGTCCCCAAAAACACTTGAGCCGCTCTCCGTTGGTTGCATCATCTCCCGCGGCGCGCCACCCTACCCCACATCGCGCCACCTTTCAACCCTTCCGGTCCCCTTTCCGCCCACTTTCAACCCAAATAGGTCGATCGACCCACC
>PVMS01115621.1_pt1 | contig 25026 bp, 24 predicted proteins | sample 1853461 | NCBI WGS metagenome assembly PVMS01 (sample SAMN08582032, study PRJNA380276) | Marine sediment metagenome, whole genome shotgun sequencing project. | isolation source: ocean sediment barecode stripped | collected 2017
GGCAACCTGCATCGTACCCAGGTTGGCGACGTAGGCGGCAATTGCCTCGATCTCGTCTTCACTTATGACAGCCTTGACTACGATCATTTCGGGTGATCCTGCGTTTGCCGAGGGTGCCAGGGTATTTAACGAAATTGCGGGCGTAGGGTGCAAAACCTGTCACGGTGAGTATGCCGAGGGTGATCTCGGTGTCGGACCGTATATGCGCGGCGCATTGGAGGGGCGGATTCGTGCGGCGATCGAGGGGATACCCGAAATGATCGTAGTCAAGGCTGTCATAAGTGAAGACGAGATCGAGGCAATTGCCGCCTACGTCGCCAACCTGGGTACGATGCAGGTTGCCCGCACGCTGGCGAAACGCGGCCGCTTCATGCCGGCCGAGTTCAGCATTCGTCCCGGGACCAGCGTGCAACTCGTCATACAAAACTCCGGATTCCAACCGTATACCTTCAAGAGCGACAATATGGGCTTCGCCGACTTGGCAATCCCGGGGCGCAGCTCCGGATCCATCGAATGGAAGGCGCCTGGTGCTGAGGGCGAGTACTCACTGTACTGTGCAGACTGCAAGCTAAAGGATCAGTTTTATACCTTGCATGTTGACGCGGACGCGCCAGAATTTCGCACCGTGGTGACGAAGAGTACACTCGTCGACGAAGACGCGATGTAACTTTACAGACTAGTGCCGGTGGGGTCTTCCGCTGGCACAACCGCAGGCTGTCGCGGCAGGGCTTTTCTTGTCGACAACCGTGCTGCGTTTGAGCACGCCGAGCTTCACGCCAATGCCGCCCGTAATGATCTTGCGCACGGGCTCTCCGCTGTCCGGATCGTGGGTCAGCGCGTCATCCGTCATGCGTTGAAAAACCTCGAAGCGACGGGGTTCGTCGTCCGGATTTCCTGGAATAGTCTCGTAAACGTAGGTGGGCATCGTCTAAGCATGCTGCCATGGTTGGGATTCTGATGGTAAACTAATTGCTGTCTCTGCACACGTTTGCAGATACCCTGCAAATAAGACGAGTAACCCTATGTCCGACCTTGAAGCTACTGAACCTGTCGTAATTCGTCCCGAGGATATCGAGACCAACTGGAACTGGGATCGGCCCATCGCTGCGCCTGGCCGTACCAACGTCGACTTTGAGGAGCGTGTCGACTTTCGTCGTTTGCATAAATACAGGGTGGCACGCGCCCAGCAGGCGCTGAAGAACTCAGGCCTTGGGTCCTTGCTGTGCTTCGACAACAACAACATTCGCTACCTGACGAGCAGCGTGATTGGCGAATGGAGTCGCGACAAAGTTTGTCGCTATTCGTTGTTTACGGGTAACGCGAACCCGTATTTGTGGGATTTCGGTTCGGCGGCAGCGCACCATCGCCTGTACGCGCCGTGGCTTAAGGAAGATCATTGCAAGGCCGGCATGCTCGGACTGCGCGGTTCAGTGCCCGTCGAGGCCGGTCTCCTGAAAAACGCAGCGCGCGAAATTCATGATCTCCTGAAAGCACAGGGCGTTGCCGATATGCCAGTGGGCGTCGATATTTGCGAACCACCGATGTTGTTCGCGTTGCAGCAGGAAGGTCTGGAAGTTCGCGATGGCCAACAGGTACTTCTCGATGCACGGCAAATAAAAAGCATGGATGAGATCATCTTGTTGAATATGTCGGCGGCAATTGTTGACGGTGCCTACCAGGAAATTGCCGAGCAGCTCAAACCGGGTGTTCGCGAAAATGAAATGGTCGGGATGGCGAACAAGTTTCTGTACGACAACGGCTCGGACGATGTCGAAGCGATTAACGCTGTATCGGGTGAACGCTGCTCACCGCATCCGCACAACTTTACTGATCGCATGTACCGTCCCGGCGACCAGGCATTTTTCGACATCATTCAGTCCTACATGGGTTACCGAACCTGTTACTACCGAACGCTGAATATCGGCTTGTCGACGCCGGCTCAGGAAGATGCGTACAAGCAGGCGCGTGAGTGGATCGATGCGGCAATAAATCTCGTTCGCCCGGGTCTGACTACCGACAAGATCGCCGCGCTGTGGCCTAAAGCAGAAGAATTCGGCTTCGCCAACGAAATGGAAGCCTTCGGTTTGCAGTTCGGGCACGGCCTCGGTCTGGCATTGCACGAGCGCCCCATCATTAGCCGGCTCGTTTCTTTCGAAAATCCATTCGAGTTGCAGGAAGGAATGGTATTCGCGTTGGAGACCTATTGCCCGGCTGCGGACGGCAACGGTGCCGCCCGCATCGAAGAAGAAGTCGTCGTGACCAGTGACGGTTGCAAGGTGATAACGTTGTTTCCTGCACAAGACCTGTTTATCGCGAATAAATACTGAGGCCGCAAGAGCCGGGGGAAATAAGATGATCAAGAACCTGCATGGATTTATTCGCTGCGTAGCGCTTGCCTGCGCTGCGTTCTTGCTTGCCAGTTGTGGCCAACAAAGTGATGACGGACCGATACTGATCAAATTCCCGCACGTAACTGCGCCTGCAACGCCCAAAGGTCAGGCGGCCGATCGTTTCAAAGAAATCGTTGAAGAGCGTCTGGCTGGTCGGGTGGTCGTTGAAGTCTACCCATCGGGTCAATTGATGAGTGATGACGATTCGCTGGACGCGCTCGCGTTCGGCGAAGTGCAGATGATCGCGGTATCGCTGTCCAAGCTCGACCGCCTGACCCACAAGTTTCAGGTATTCGATCTGCCGTTCTTGTTTCCCGATCTGCAGACCATTGAGCGATTCCAGGCGAGCGACGAGGGTTTGTCATTACTCGACTCGATGGCGGACAAAGGCTTACTGGGATTGTCATTCTGGCATAACGGCATGAAGCAGTTTGGCGGCCCTGTGCCAATGCGGCTCCCTGCAGCCGCACAAGGGCTGAAGTTCCGCGTCATGGAGTCGGATGTGTTGCAGGCGCAAGTTCTGCAAATTGGCGGTAACCCCCAGAAAATGGCGTTTGGCGAGGTGTACCAGGCGTTGCAGACCGGTGCCGTTGATGCTCAGGAAAACACCTGGTCGAATATCTATTCATCAAAGTTCTACGAAGTGCAGGACTACTTGATGGAAACCAATCATGGCTACATTGGTTATTTGGTTGCGGTGAACCCAAGCTTCTGGAATTCGTTGCCGGAGGATATCCGCGCGGAACTGAATGCGATTGTTCAGGAAGTTAGCGTGTGGGCCAACGACCAGGCTGCAAGTATCAACCAGGATGGCAAACAACAAATCATCGAGTCGGGCCAGTCGGAGGTCCTGACGTTGACAGCGGATGAACTGGCAGAGTGGGAGACCGTTATGCGGCCCGTTTGGGAGCAGTTCGAAGGCAATATTGGTAAGGACGTCATTGCTGCCGCACTCGCGGCCCGTCAATAAACCGCGACGCGAAGATGAATTTTCGGGGAGTCATGAACCGCCTGGAAGAAGGCGTGCTCGCAACTTTGCTGGCATTCATGACTTTGCTGACGTTTGTCCAGGTGGTCCTGCGCTACGCCTTTAACAGCGGCGTCGTCTGGTCACTTGAAGCGACGACCTACTCTTTTGCTGCTCTGGTATTGGTTGGTATGTCCTATGGCGTGCGCACGCAAACGCACATCGCTGTCGACCTGTTTACGCGGAGGATGCCAAAAGGGCTGCGGCGCTACGTCAATCTTGTCGCGATCATTGCCTGTCTCGCGTACGCGATACTGATGCTTTATGGGTCGTCCATATTTGTCGATCGCCTGCTGACGCTGGGTAATTATGCGCGCGACGTTGCCGCGCCCAAGTGGCTTTTGACCGTGACCATGCCGCTGGGATTTACCTTGCTTGCGTACCGCTTTCTTGAGGCTGGTTGGCAGCTGTTACGCGATGACCACGAGCCGGAGGCAGATTCGTGACAGCGGTGTTCCTCCTTGCGATGCTGTTTGTGCTGCTGTTTGTCGGTGTGCCGGTCGCTATATCGCTCGGGCTCGCCAGTGTGCTGACGATGTTGTTGTTCGGGGATCAAACCCTGTTGTCGTCGGCACAGAAGTTCTTTCACACGATGCAGGTGTATCCCCTCCTCGCGGTACCGTTTTTCATTCTTGCCGGGGCATTCATGACGACGGGCGGCGTCGCCCGGCGCATGATCGACTTCGCGAACGCGCTGGTCGGACATTTTCGCGGCGGTCTTGCAATGGCGGCGTTATTGGCAAGCGCGTTTTTTGCGGCAGTATCCGGGTCTGCACCAGCAACGGTTGTGGCGGTCGGCAGCGTCATGATCGGCGGCATGGTTGCCTCGGGCTATTCAAAAAGTTTCGCAGCCGGGGTCATCTGTAATTCGGGGACATTGGGCATCCTGATCCCACCCTCGCTCGTCATGGTTGTCTACGGGGCGATTACGGAAACATCGATCGGTAAGCTCTTCATCGCGGGCGTTCTGCCGGGCATTGTTCTAACGCTGGTCATGATGCTGACGCTGATCGTCATCGCTCGCAAACAGAACATGCCACGGCAGGAACGAGCCAGCCTGCGTACGGTTGTCAGGACCTTTCGTGAGGCGCTGTGGGGTCTGATGCTGGTCGTAATCATTCTCGGCGGTATTTACGCAGGAATCTTCACGCCAACAGAGGCCGCTGCCGTATCTGCCGTTTACGCGTTCTTCATCGCCATCTTCGTTTACAAGGATATTGGCTGGAAGCAGGTGCCTGGTGTTCTCGTTGACGCAAGCCGCGTGACCGTCATGTTGATGTTCATTATCGCGAATGCCTACATGTTCGCGTTTCTGCTGACAACTGAGCAAATACCGCAATTCGCATCGGAGTTGCTGGTCGGTATGGGGCTGCCCGTGTGGGGCTTCCTGTTGCTTCTCAACGTGCTGTTGCTGCTTGCCGGCAACTTCATGGAGCCAACTTCGGTGGTCCTGATTTTGACGCCGATCGTGTTTCCGATTGCGATGGACATGGGCATTGACCCGATTCATCTGGGCATCCTGATGATCGTCAACATGCAGATCGGCCTCGTTACTCCGCCGGTTGGCCTGAACCTGTTCGTCACCGCCGGGGTCGCCAAGATGTCGCTCGAGGACACGGTCAAGGCATCATTCCCATGGTTAATCGTATTGCTGGCGGTTCTAATGCTGATCACGTTCGTGCCATGGATATCCCTGGTTGTACCGGAGCTGCTGCTCGAATGAAAAGAAAAGTGACAATTCGGGACGTCGCTGACCTTGTCGGCGTTCATCATTCCACGGTTTCACGCGCACTGAGCCCAAGCAAGCGCGGCAAGATCTCTCCGGCTGTCGTGGAAAAGGTCGAGCAAGCGGCCAAGGATCTTGGTTACTACCCGAACATCGTTGCCTCTTCACTTAAGCAAAACCGTTCGTTCACGATCGGTGTGCTGATCCCGGACCTGATGAATCCGCTGTTTCCGCCGATCATCCGAGGCATTCAGGACGCCGCGGAGGCGGTTGGGTATACCGTCATAACCGCCAACACCGACGACGAAGAGCAGAAAGAGTCGGACGCGTTACGAATGATGCAGGGTCGCTCAATTGAGGGTGTGATTATCACAACGGCACGCCGGCAGGATCCGATCGTCGAAGAATGCCTTGAGAACGACATCCCGTTTGTCCTGGTCAATCGAACCGTGGATCGTGACGGGGTGAATGCCGTCGTTGGCGACGAGGACGCCGGAGTTCGCGCGATTCTTGAGCACCTGATTAGCCTGAAGCACGAACGCATCGCGCACGTGGCCGGGCCGCAACATACTTCGACGGGTTATCACCGCGCACAGACGTTTGTTGAGTTCATGAACGAACATCAACTGCAAAGCGACCTGATCGAATCGGCCAGCAAGTTCACCATCGAGGAAGGCCGGCAAGCATTCACACGATTGCTCGCTCGCGACAGTCGTTTCACAGCCGTGGTTGCAGGCAACGATTTGTTAGCGCTGGGGTGTATGGATGCGATGAATGATGCCGGTATCGTTGTACCCGACAATATGTCGATTACTGGTTATGACGATATGCTGTTTCTTGAGCGCATGAGCCCGGCACTCACGACGATCAAGGTGCCGAAGTACGATATGGGATCGCAAGCCTGCAAAACGCTGCTCGCACTGATCGGCGGCGAAGAATTAACGCCATCGGTATCAAAAATGCAGCCGCAATTGGTCGTCAGAAACTCGACGACGATTGCGACACGTTAGCCCAGATGAAAAACGCGATTCGCATTCTCTGAGTAAATTTTCTTCCTCACTTCATGTTCGATCGGCGCGGCGTCGAGCCAGCGGGTGCCCGCAGCGCTCGGTGCGAAGGGATAGTCCACGCCGAATAGAATACGGTCGGGGCCGAGAACTTTGAGTGACAGCTCCAGGATCGGATCCCAGAACATCGCGCTGGTCGTGATAACGCAGTTGTCGCGAACATACTCACTGGGTTTGCGTTTGATGGCTGCCTCGTATCGAGCGGCAATCTTGTCCAGTCGATCGAGCCAGAATGGCAAGCCTTCACCCATATGGCCCAGCGCAATGGTCAGGTTCGGGAACTGATCGAAAACGCCCGATAACAGCAGCCGGATCGCGTGTGTCGATGTGTCTGCGTGAAAGCCCCACATCGCGCCGTCCATTGTGTACTCGGAAAACGGTTCGTACATCTTCGGCGCTGGTTTGCGCGGGTGAATGTAAATAGCCGCATTATTCGCCTCGGCCGCCTCAAAAATCGGCCAGAATTTCTTGTCGTCGAGATACTCGCCTTTGGTGTAGGAGTTGATGAGACCGCCATGCAAGCCAAGGCTCGTCATGCCTCTTTCCAGTTCGAGAGCTGCGGCCTCCGGGTCCTGCGGTGCAATCGTGGTCAGGCCAGCAAAACGATCCGGATACTTGCCAACAGCTGCCGCCAGCTGATCGTTTGTAAGGGCAGCCAGCTCGACCGCCTGCTGTGATTCGAAAATCTGCACGCCAGGGGACCAGAGCGACAGCAGTTGCTTGTCGATGCGGCCCTCGTCCATAGCGGCGATTCGGCCTTCGCCGAGATTCAGTAGCTGTTGCACCAGCTCGGAACCCTTTGGCGGTACGCCCAGACCGACTTCATCAACAGGATTGCTTGCGATCAATTTGGCCGTCGCATCGTAGACCTCGGAGGTTCCAAAAGTCTCTTCAGTGGCAATACGCAAATACTGCTGTTCGGTTGCCGATTCGGCGATCGAGAATGGCGTCAGTGCAGACGCTGAGGTAATCAGGGCGCCTTGTTGTAGGAATTTGCGGCGGGAGGTGTCGGGCATTTTGGTTGCGCTCCTGAAGCTGACAAAATATTTCTGACAATCGCCGCTAGTGTACCGCGTAGGTGTCTGCATGCGTCAAATGGGCTGATAGACTCGCAGCTATGGACGCTGCTTTTCAAGCCAAGATCACCCCGATTCTGGATGACCTGCCGAGCGAGCTCGCAAGCGGGGTAACGTCGTGGTTTGAACGGCTGGATTCCACGCACGAAATATCGGTTCTGGCAGACGAAACGGTCGAGCCTTTAGTCCGACTCGTGGCCTGCAGTGAATTTGCAGCAGGGGTCATCCTGCGCGAGTGGCAGTGGTTCGCCGCGGCGCAGCAAACACTCGACGATGTCGTCGATACGAATGAGCTCGAGCGCCTGGTGAGTGAGGTTCGGGACAGCAATGACGATATCGAGGTAGTTAAGAGCACCTTGCGCCGGTTTCGGCATCGTTACCTGCTGCAGGTTCTCTGGCGTGAGGTCCGCAGCATTGCAACTCTCGATGAAACGCTGCTGGCGCTTTCGACGCTGGCGGACCGGTTACTGGACGCCGCCGCGGGCTTCGCTGAGCGCCAGCTACATAATCGTTACGGCGTGATGCGTAATGCAGACGGTGAGCCGGTTTCGATGGTTATCCTCGGCATGGGCAAGCTCGGTGGCCGGGAGCTCAATTTCTCGTCAGATATCGACCTGATACTGCTGTTCCCCGAGGCAGCCGAGAGTGATGGTGAGAAGTGCCTCAGCGCGCCGGAGTACTTCACGCGTCAGGCACGCCACATCGTCGCACTGTTGGATGAGGTGACCGCGGACGGTTTCGCATTTCGAATCGATACGCGATTAAGACCTTTTGGTGAAAGCGGACCGCCGGTCGTCGGATTTGCTGCCCTCGAATCGTATCTCTTGCAACATGGCCGCGGCTGGGAACGCTATGCGTATGTCAAAGCCCGCATTGTTGGGCCACAGCCCCCAACAGCGGTCACCGAAGAACTCTACGGTGATCTGATTACACCGTTCGTATTTCGGCGCTACCTGGATTATGGCGTCTTCGAATCATTGCGCGAGATGCATGGGCTGATTGCGGCTGAGATCAAACGTCGCGATATGGCAGACAATATCAAACTGGGCCCCGGCGGAATTCGCGAGATCGAATTCATCGTGCAGTCTTTGCAACTCGTGCGCGGTGGGTCGCGACCCGAACTGCAGGAAAGAGGTCTGTTAAAAGTCCTGCCGTTGCTGGTCGGGCGGCGTGGCCTTGATTCTGGCGACGCCGATGAACTGAGAATGGCTTATGCGTACCTGCGCCGCCTTGAGAACTTCATTCAGGCGATGCGGGACCAACAAACGCACAATTTGCCGACAAGCGATATCGATCGTGTGCGCCTTTGTCTGGCAATGGACTATCCGAATTGGGACGCGTTGCTGGAAGATCTGAACACGCACAGAGGCAATGTTACGCGGCAGTTTGAGGCAATTACATTTCGATCGGATGAACACGAAAAAAACGCCTTAAAACAAAAACTTGTGACGGCATGGGGGAGCGACGCGGGGGTTGAGGAATGGCGCCGGCTGCTGGCAGATGAAGGCTATACGCTGGCTGATGAGATATCGGATCAGCTAATTATTTTTGCTACCGCGTCGGGTACGCAACAGATCAGTACGACAGCGCGGGCACGTTTGCAGCAGTTCTTGCCCGAACTGTTGCTGCGAATCAAAGACAGCGAACGACCGCTGGTCGCCCTTACGCGGGTTCTCGGTGTGGCCGAGAAAATATTACGGCGCAGCGCCTACCTGGCGCTACTGAATGAAAACCCACAAGTGCTGGGTCGGTTGATCAATCTGTGTGAGCGCAGCGCCTATGTAGCGGAACAACTTGCCAGGTATCCGGTGTTGCTCGACGAGTTGCTGGATCCGCACGTGTTCAACACGCAGGTCACTCGTGACGAAATCGACGCTGACCTGCAGGACGGCCTCGTATCCAGTCAGGCCGAAGACAGCGAATCGAAAATCGCGCTGCTCAGTCAGGCCCAGCGTGCCAGTTTGTTTCGTATTGCAATTGCGGACTTCAGCGGCAATCTGCCGATAATGAAGGTGAGTGACAGCCTGACATTTCTGGCCGAAGCTGTGCTGGAGCGGGCGCTGGCAATTGCCTGGAGTGACATGACCGAAAGGCACGGTGTTCCGCATTACGTTCTCGAGGGCAAGCGGTGTGAAGCTGGTTTCGGAATCATCGCCTACGGCAAACTCGGTGGGCTCGAGATGTCTTACGGCTCGGATCTCGATCTGGTGTTCCTGCACGATTCCCGGGGAACGGAGCAACAGACGAATGGTGAAAAACCGTTGGACAATTCCATGTTCTTTACCCGACTCGTGCGCAGGTTGTCCCTTTTTCTGACGACGCAGACAGGGTCCGGGCTTTTGTACGAGGTCGATACGCGGCTGCGACCGGACGGCCAGTCGGGAGTGATGGTCAGCAGTATCGATGCCTTTGAACGTTATCAGGAAGAGAATGCCTGGACCTGGGAGCATCAGGCATTGCTACGAGCGCGTCCTGTGGCGGGCAGCCAGGACATTGCGAAACAGTTCGAGCGCATCAGAACAGATACCTTATGCCACAGGGTGCGCCGGGAACAATTACTCGACGATGTCGTTTCCATGCGCGAACGCATGCGCCGCAAACTCGATAAGAGTGACGAACGGCAATTTGATTTAAAGCAGGGTGTTGGGGGTATCGGTGACATCGAGTTCGTCGTGCAGTACCTCGTTCTGGCAAATGCTGGCGACCACCCGGACGTATTCTACTATTCAGACAATATTCGCCAGCTCGAGGCCCTCGCCGATGCCGACTGCATTGGTGAAGACATGTCGATTTGCCTGCAGGATATCTACAAGTCCTACCGCCTGCGATTGCACCACCTGGTTCTCGACGATAAAAAGCCGCTGTTATCTCAAGGAGACTTCGAGACGGAGCGTCAGGCGGTCACGGAGTTCTGGGAGCGGACGTTCGCCGTCGCGGTGACGTAGCGGTAGTCGCCGGCATGGGCTTATAATTCGCGCTCAATTCGCGTCATTAGCAGGATATCCAGTGGCACACAAAGCAGGCACGGTCGACGAGGATCTGATCCCGGCAAATTCGCAGCACCGCTACGAGGTGCGCAGCAAGGACCTGCCGCTGTCCTGCCCGATGCCCGGCATGTATCTGTGGAATTCACACCCGAAAGTGTTTCTGCCGGTCGAAGCAACCGGTACCGCTAAATGCCCGTACTGTGGCGCCCAATACCATTTAGGCACCGATTGAGCACTAAATTGCGAAAAACGCGTCGATTGTGGTGCTAATTGTCGTGAAGATGTCCATTATCGGATTTTCTGTTGTATAACTCTTGAATAGTCCGAGCGTCGAAACTTGCTCTAAAAAGTACCTTAATAGGCAGTAAATTCAGCTAAAAGACGGTAACTAGCGAGAAACAGGTTTTTTTTCGGTGACATTGGAGCGGAATCGCGAAGCGAACGTGGTGCGATTTTCGGAATTGTGCTGATCAATGAACCCGAAAAGACAAAATATCCAGAGAAAAGTACGCAATCGGTCGATAAAAGCTCTTAAAAGCCGTAAAACGTACCAATTGTGCACAGGCTGATTTGGTTGATCGGTTTTGTCTTGAATGGCGAGTGAAAAATCTCCAAAAAACCTATAAAGAGCTGCGAAAAGTCGCTAATTGACGCGAACTTGATCACAAAATGATGTTATTATCAAATCAGGTCACGACCCAGGACAGATCGATTGACTGAGACCGTCGAAAAAACGGCGACCGGTGCCATCCTCTACGACCGACAGATTATCCGCGAAATCAATGAGGATCGTTTCCGTCCCGCCGGATGGCTGCATGCCGAGCCGGTGTCCGCAGCGCTGGGGGCGGCGGGGCGCGGCAAGACGATGTATGTCGGCAACGTGCCGCGGCAGTTCGTGTTGCGGCACTACATGCGTGGCGGATTCGTCAGTAAGGTCAATCGTGACTCTTACATCTGGACGGGCGAGGAAAGCACCCGGCCGTTTGCCGAGTGGCGCATGTTGGCGAAAATGGCGGAAAACGGCTTACGAGTACCGCGGCCGGCGGCCGCTCATTATCGCCGTCGCGGTCCGTTCTACAAGGCTGACATCATCACGGTGCGCATTCCGGATGTCATGCCGTTGTCGGAATACATCGCGAGCGAAACGCCGGCAGACTTCTGGGAATCGCTCGGCACGGCGGTACGGGAATTCCATGGCCATGGCGTCTATCACGCGGACATGAACGCGTACAACCTGCAGATCGACAAAGACGGTGATCTCTGGATGCTGGATTTCGATCGCGGCCAATTATTGCCGCCGGGGACGTGGCAACAAAAGACCTTGAGCCGCTTGCATCGATCACTGCAGAAAATCGTTGGCCTGAATCCACAATTGCATTTTCGGCACAATAACTGGGAGCAATTCCTGGAAGGTTATTTCGCAGCGTCGAGGTCGGCGTAGTAGTCGGGATATGAGTTCGGCAGGTCCTTGAACTTGCGATGCACCCAGAGATACTGCTCAGGACATAGTCGAATGTGTTCTTCGAGTACGTGAACGTACTGCTTCGTGTCGGCGATGGGATCGTCGCTTGGAAAATCTTCAAGGGGCGGCAGGATCTTCAGGTGGTATTGGCCGTTCGGCAAGCGTTGCGGAAAGTAGGGGATAGTCACTGCCTTGCCGAGACGCGCGAGTGCCGATGTGGCTGTGGTGTGCATTGATGGTACGCCGAAGAAATCGATAACTTCCGCACCTTTACGATTGTAGCTTTGGTCAGGGGCGTACCAGACAATGCGACCTTCGCGCAGGCTGCGGACCATCGTCTTGATATCTCGTTTCTCGATGATGCTTGCGGCAGAGCGTTCTCGTCCCGCACGTAACATTTCGGTCGTGAAGGGATTGCGGCTCTTCCGATACACTGCGTCAAACGGCGGAAGATTCAGCTTCATCACACGGCCACTTAGCTCAAGCGTTGTGAAGTGAGCACTCAAAAGAATGACGCCGCGACCGTTATTGACGGCTTGCAGCACGTGGCTGACCCCTTCGATACTCGTTATCGCCGTCAAGCGTTCGTCATTGGCCCAGCGCCCAAGCCCCATTTCTATCACCGACATTCCAAGTGCCGCGAAGTGCTGGCGCTCGAGATGATCTCTTTCGTCGCCGCTGAGCTCTGGAAAGCACAGTTCGAGATTGCGTCGCACTATCGCCCGGCGTTTGCCGCCAAGCAGATGTGCAAGCCAGCCCAGTCCCCGGCCAAGAGCCAGTGCGACCGGAACAGGTAAGCAGCAGACAACACGCAATCTCCCGAATCCGACCCCGGTCGGCCAGGTCATCGGAGACAGATACAGGTACAGGGGTTTACGATTAGCGGTCATCGCCAGTGCAGCTTATGAATAGCGCCTTGCTGAGTCCAGCTATTTTGTAGAAATAGAGCTGCGAACCTATTCGGACATGCCGTCGACGTAGTCAACGCTGTCATCACCGGTCTCACTGAGTGCGCTGTCGATGGCCTCTTCGACCGGTGCCTCGTCGGTTTGTATGCCCACATGAAACGCCGCGAAGCCGGGCATCACCACCTGGTTGCGCGCCATACCAATGATGCGGCCCGAGTATGGAGAGCGCAATTCCGTTCGTGCATTATTCATCGGATCAGTAATTGTGCCGAGCAGGTCGCCCTTGCGAACGGTGCTGCCCAGGCTGACATCTGCGAGTAAGATCCCACCGTTGTCGGCGCGAACCCACGAAGAGCGGTAGTAAACGGGTTCGGGCTTGCCCCACAGCCGACTTTTCCTGACCATGCCAAGCGTATTAATCAACGTCTCGATACCCTTAACGCCGAGCTTCACCTCATCGAGTTCGAGTTGTGATGGCCCACCGGCCTCCAGCGTGACCGCCGGAATCCCTGCACGGGTTGCAGCGTAGCGAAGCGTTCCTACTGCTGGTGTGCTGTGCAGGATGACCATTGAGCCAAAGCCCTGGGTCAGGGTCATGACATCCGGGTTGCGCAGGTCGGCACGAATTTGTGGCAGGTTTGCGCGCTCAAACGATCCCGTGTGCAAATCGATCAGTGCGTCACAATGGGCGACGACATTATTAAAAAAGGAGTGTGCGATTCGTGCCGCCGCGCTGCCATTTGGATTGCCAGGAAAATAGCGATTCAGGTCGCGGCGATCAGGCAGGTAACGCGAACCGCGTCGAAAACCCTGCACGTTGACGATAGGAATACCGATAATCGTGCCGGAAACTTTCGATGGCGAAAGGTCATGCATGACGCGTCGCACCATCTCAATGCCGTTTAATTCGTCGCCATGTACCGCGGCCATCATGCACAGAGTCGGGCCGGGAAGCGCGCCATTGACCACCAGCACGGGTGTGGAGACCGGTACACCTTCAAACAGTTCTGTTGCCGACCAAGACAAGCGAATTGACGTGCCTGGCGTTACCTCAGTGCCCAAAATCGTGATTGGCGCGGCAACACCTTCTGCTGCTGTGACCGCATCGGCCAGCGGCACCGCAACTTCATCGACCTCAATCTCGGCTAGCGGTGGTCCTACCAAGTGCTCTACTGCGGCGGCAACTTCGCTGGAACGCGAGTCCACATCTTCGGTCGTATCTTCAAGGATGTCAGCGCCGTCATCAACGGGATCGACAGCGACCTCGCCAGCCAATGCTGCAGAGGCAGCGACAGCCGAAAATATTGCGATAATTGCGCGGTGTGAAAGCATTGCTCAGAATAGCCTGATAAGGTGCGTTTTTCTGTGAACTAATCAATAATTTACGATTGAAACTTGAATTAACTTAAATGACAAGAAAAAGTCAAATTTTGGGAATCTTGCTGCTGTTGTTCAGCAGCGTCGTACAGCCGCAGGAATTGTTTCCGATTCCGCCGGAATTGCAGCGCGATGTCGATTTCTGGGTCAATATTTTTACCCACTACAGGACCGACCAGGGTGTGCTGCATGACAATCGCAATCTCGCGGTGGTTTATGAGCGTGTCGACCTGCCAGCCAGCATGGAACGGCGCACGAGGCAGCGTAACGTGGCGCAGCGCCGCGAGAAACTGCAGGCAACGCTACGGACTCTGGCGAGCGGCAAGCGCGAAAATCTCAGCGAAGAAGAAGCACGAGTCCTCGCATTGTGGCCGGCTGGTGTTAGCAACGCGACCCTAAAAGTGGCAGTCGGACAAATCCGCTATCAACAGGGACTCAAAGATCGTTTTCGCGAAGGTCTGGAACGATCCGGTCGCTGGCGCGACTTCATCAACATAGAATTTACCGCGCTCGGAGTGCCAATCGAGCTGGCGGCGCTGCCGCATGTCGAGTCTTCCTATAACCCGGATGCACGTTCACATGTCGGTGCTTCGGGCATCTGGCAATTTACGCGAAGTACCGGTCGGCGTTTTATGCGCATCGATCACGTACTCGATGAGCGCAATGATCCGTTTGAGGCCACTCGCGCTGCGGGAAAGCTGTTGGCCTACAATTATTCGATAACCGGTAACTGGCCGATGGCAATCACGGCCTACAATCACGGCCTTGCCGGTGTGCGTCGTGCAATGCGTCAGTATGGTGATGAGGCTTACACGGACATCATCAGACAATACAATGGCCGGACTTTCGGCTTCGCATCCCGGAATTTTTACGTCGCGTTTCTTGCCGCGAAGCACGTTGATCAGGATCCGGAAAGGTACTTTCCCGGGACAACAGCGGACACTCCCGTTAACTACGCGACGGCCGTGTTGCAAGAATATATTCCCGCCAGTGATCTGACGGCGGCGCTTGGCGTAACGTCCCGGCAACTTGCCGCTCATAACCCGTCCCTGCAAGCGACCGTCTGGCAGGGCAGTAAACATCTGCCGAAGAACTTCGACCTGAAACTTCCGGCAAGCCTCCTGGATGCGCCTCTCGCCGGCTTGCTGGCGAATGTCGCCGATGACAAATGGCAGAATTCTCAGTTGCCCGATTTGTTTCACACGATTGCGCGCGGTGACACACTGTCGCAGATTGCAGAAGCGTACAAGACACGTGTGTCGACGCTGGTCGCGCTGAATAACCTGGGTAGTTCCAACCGCATTCGCGCTGGCCAGCAGTTGCGATTGCCCGCTGCGGGACCGGCGCCGAGCGCAGCGGTTGTAGCGAGCGCCCGGGCCCCGGCAGCTGATCCAGTGGTCATTGCGAGTGTCGACGCACCGGCCATCGAAGATCCTGTTGTCGTCGCTGAGCAGACGCCGGCGACGATGGCCAGCGATCTTGCTGCTAGTTTGCTCGGCACCATTCAGACGGCGCTGCTCTCGGATCCGAGCGACTACAACGTCGCGAGCGATAACACGATTGAGATCCATCCCCTGGAAACGTTGGGGCACTATGCGGACTGGTTGGGAATACGCACACAACGATTGCGCGATATCAACGGGCTCGCATTTCGAACCCCTGTTGAGGTTGGCAAGCGAATCAGGCTCGATCTGGGTGCAATCGATGCAAAAACTTTTGAAGATCGCCGGATCGCCTTCCATCGTGCGCAACAAGACGGATTCTTCCGTGAGAACATCATTACAGGCGTAACGGAACACGTCATTGCAAGAGGCGAGTCGATCTGGGTTCTTGCGCTGCGCAAATACGATGTTCCGATCTGGCTGTTCAGGCAGTACAACCCCGAACTCGATTTGCACAACGTGCAACCGGGTGCCGCCGTGCATTTTCCGGTTCTGGCCGGTAGTGACAGATCCTGATCAGTCGATGTTGCGGCTAATCCTGGTGCGACTTCTGCCGCTCGTGTTGCTGGTTGTTGCGGCAGCGTTCTGGATCAATGACGTCGAAAACGGCGGACCTTACGTTTTGCGCAATCTCGCGCCACCGGCGGTAATGCTGGCGCTGGCCGTGATCACATTATGGCGGGGTCACGGGCTTTGGACCGGGTCAGGTTGGCGCCTGCCGCTCGGGACGCTGGGCTTCGCGGTTCCGGCGCTTGGCTTGTCCGTTTATTTGCACTACGCCTATTCGGTGAATCTCAACCAACTGTTCGGTGATGTGGCGGAGCCGGGGCAACTGTTCCGTTTCTTGCCTTTGTATACACTCGTTGCCGGTGGCATCGGCTTTGCGATTGGCTGGATTGTAGGAAAAAACGTGTGACCTGCACCATTTGCCATTTAGTAAAGGTTTGCTAGTCTCGGCACATGCGAAGAATAGGCATCACATTTACAGTCCTTGCCCTACTCTGCCAGGGCACCTTGCTGGCGGGAGGATTTCCGGTTGCCGACAAGGTGGTCGTCGATAAAGGGGACCGCAAGCTGTACCTGATTAAAGAGGGTGAGGCATTCCGGAGCTTCGATATCGCGCTGGGCATTCGCCCTGTTGGCGACAAAGAGCACGAAGGAGACTTCAAGACACCTGAAGGTCGTTATCAGCTCGACACACGAAACCCGAACAGCGAATATTTTCTGTCGATTCACGTTTCTTACCCCGATGGTCAGGACATTCGGGAGGCGCGGTCAAAAGGCCTGGAGCCCGGCGGTGCGATTATGATTCACGGCCAGCCTAACTTGCCGACGCGATCCGAGGGTTACTATCGGACCCAGGACTGGACCAATGGCTGCATCGCCGAGTCGAATTCCGACATGATCGATATCTGGTTGATGACCAACAACGATACTCCGATCGAAATTCGGCCCTGACCGAGCAAAAATTGAGCTTTTCAGAATCTGTTGACGCCGAGGTGCGGCCCGAGGGCAGCCTCGAGGTCATGTCGCAACTTGAAGTCGACCAGCTGCGTTCCAGTGGCGAGGGCGGCCTTTACACTCTGTTGCGCCGGTGCATGCTCGCCGTCCTGAATTCAGGCAGTCACATTGATGATGCCCGGGCAATGCTCGACCACTTTGAGGACTTCGATCTCGGTTTCATTCAACAGGACCGTGGACTCAAGCTGTCCCTGCAGAATGCGCCTGGCGAAGCCTTTGTCGATGGCAAGATGATTCGTGGTATTCGTGAGTTGCTGTTCGCGGTGCTGCGGGACATTGTCTACACACGTAACGAGATTATCGATAGCGGTCGTTTCGATCTTGCATCCGGCAGCGGCATCACTGACGCGGTGTTTCACATCGTACGCAATGCCGGCTTGCTGCAACTGCCCGCGAGCGTCGATCTGGTTGTCTGTTGGGGCGGGCATGCGATAAGCCGCAACGAGTACGACTACACCAAGCTGGTTGGCTATGAACTTGGGTTGCGCAGTTTGAATATCTGTACGGGTTGCGGTCCCGGCGCAATGAAAGGCCCGATGAAGGGTGCCACGATCGGGCATGCCAAACAGCGCATCCGCGATGGCCGCTATGTTGGCGTGACCGAGCCCGGCATTATTGCTGCCGAGTCACCCAATCCGATCGTCAATTCTCTGGTGATCATGCCGGATATGGAAAAGCGTCTTGAGGCATTCGTGCGGGTTGGCCACGGTATCATCGTTTTTCCTGGCGGTGTCGGTACCACGGAAGAGATTCTCTATCTACTGGGCATACTGCTGCATCCTGACAACCAGAGTCAGCCATTGCCCATGATCATGACGGGCCCGGCTGCGGCGGAACCGTACTTCAGGCAGATCGACGACTTCATCGGTGCGACCCTCGGGGCGCAGGCGCAGCAGCGCTACTCGATCATTATCGACGACCCGCAAGAAGTGGCACGTACAATGCGCGAGAGTCTTGAGGCAGTGCAGGATTTTCGTACTCAACACGGCGATGCTTACTACTTCAATTGGCGACTGGCTATTGAAGAGCAATTTCAACGCCCGTTTGAATCGACACACGCGGCAATGAGCGCGCTCGAAATCGATGAAAGCCAGCCAAGCCACATTCTCGCCGCAAATCTGCGGCGCGTATTTTCGGGAATTGTGTCCGGAAACGTCCGTGAAGATACGGCGGCGCTGATCGATAAGCAGGGCCCGTTTGAGATCAACGGTTCGGCGAAAATCATGAGCCTGCTCGACAAACTGCTGGCTGCATTTGTTGAGCAAAAGCGCATGAAAATTTCGGCAGGTGACTATTCGCCCTGCTACCGCGTCCTCTAGGGCGAGCTCTGTTTATTGTTAAATCGCACTGACGCACATCTCACTAGCACTGCTGATTAAGTAAAAACGAAACGTAACATGCTGAAAATTATGTGAAAAAGGCCAGTCTGCATTGTGATGCAGTTCCTGTGATTCGTGCCACCCGACACTTAGCATTTGTTCAAAGGACTGACTGAGCATACTAATGCCGGATAGCAAACACCTCAAGTGGGTGAACGACTTCAGCACGGACGCCGAGTCGCAGACTAAGGAAGCAGACAAGTCTGTGGCGCCTAGCGAACCCGCCGCCAATGATGCAGACGGATGGCAACAATACCGTCAATGGATATCGAAGGCGCCTGCGCCTCGTGGACGACGAGTTGGAATAGATCCGGCGTTGTATTCCTGGAAGGGATATCGAAACTGGACCGAACAGGTGAAGCGAAACTGGGATCCTGATTCCGGTGACGATCTCGAATAGCCCGGGTAATAAGTTCGGGTCACCGAACATAATATTTACGAAAAAGCGCCGACAACCAGTCGGCGCTTTTTTTTGTGGAAGCGGATACGCGTTGTGATGCTTATCACTACTCAAACGTCGACGCAGCGCCACTTTGGACCGGACCTGTGTCTAATTTTTTACGATTGGATCGGTAAAAGTGAATATTTAAATCAGGCTGTGATCTGCCTCACGGAGGCGACAACAGGAGCTAACTATAGTCGCTCTTACTGAGCCTACATTTGCGATTAAAACAGTATGTCAAACAAATGCACGGAAGCTGAATCGCCAGTGGTTTCTCTCAAGGATGAATCCGCTCGGCAACGCTGGGAATTGTTTCACAGGGCCATTGCCCATGCGAAGCAATCCAATGATGCTGCTCTTGATGACGCGGAGCCTAATTCCGGCGATGCCGAGAAGGACGGCCCGCTGCTGTCCATAGTCCGCTGAGCCGAACTCATGGAACGACTGGTTCAAATACTGGACGACCTCGATGACCTGTTCTCGATGCTAGGTCTCGTAAGCGAGCGACTCCGCACTGCCTGCCTGGCGCTTCTGTTTATCTGCGTCGCACTGACGCTACAGATCGGTGGCGTTTTCCTGGCATTGATCCATCCGCCACTCGCACTGGCAACGGTAATAATCCTGTTCGTTACCCTGCTGTACCGCTCGGTTACCTCACCGCGACTTGAAATAGCCTGATAAGACCTTATCGTGTCTGACCAGACGCGGCCGATTTTCTCGGTCTGCGCAGCAATTGGATCGTGGGAGAATCAGGCGTGAGCACTGCAACAGGTCGGGAAACACTCGGCTTTCAAACCGAAGTACGTCAGCTGTTGAAGCTGATGATCCACTCTCTTTACAGCAACAAGGAGATTTTTCTCCGCGAACTGATTTCCAACGCTTCAGACGCGGCGGATAAACTCCGCTTCGAGTCGTTGGCAGCGCCGGACCTGCTGAGCGAAGATCCCGAACTTCGCATCTGTATTGAATCGGACAAAGACAAGAACACCATCACGATCAGCGACAATGGGATTGGGATGTCGCGCGACGAGCTCGTCGAACACCTCGGTACAATCGCGCGCTCGGGTACAGCTGAATTTCTGCAGCAAATGACGGGTGATGAGCAGCAGGATGCACGACTCATCGGCCAGTTTGGCGTCGGATTTTATTCTACGTTTATTGTCGCCGACAAAGTCGTTGTAGAAACTCGTCGGGCAGGCCTGACCGTCGACGATGGCGTTCGCTGGGAGTCCGACGGCGAGGGTGAGTTTACGATCGAGAATATTCAACGCAGCGACCGTGGAACCTCTGTGACGTTGCATCTCAAGGACGCAGAATCAGAGTTCGCCGAGTCGCTGCGCATCGAGAACTTGATTCGCAAATACTCGGATCACATCGCATTCCCGGTCACACTCGCCGGCGTGGCGGAAGACGATGAAGAGCCGAAAGTCGTCAACGCTGCAACGGCGTTGTGGACACGCTCTCGTAGCGAAATAAATGACGACGAGTACCAGGAATTCTACAAACATCTGTCGCATGACTTTGCCGATCCGCTGTCCTGGAGCCACAACCGTGTTGAGGGCAAGCGCGAGTACACCAGTCTGTTGTATATACCCGCGAGTGCGCCCTTTGACCTTTGGAATCGTGAAGCGCCACGCGGCCTGAAACTCTATGTGCAGCGGGTGTTTATCATGGATGAAGCGGAGCAGTTTCTGCCGCTGTATCTGCGCTTCGTCAAGGGTGTCGTTGATTCGGCAGATCTGCCGCTCAACATATCGCGCGAACTGTTACAGCAAAATCCGGAACTTACGGCAATGCGTGGTGCGTTAACCCGTCGGGTGCTCGACATGCTCGGCAAGATCGCGAGCAAATCTGCCGAGGATTACGGCAAGTTCTGGAGTGAGTTCGGTCAGGTGCTTAAAGAAGGCGTGGTCGAGGATCATGCGAACAAGGATAAGTTGGCCAAATTGATGCGATTTGCGACCACTCATAGTGACGGCACGACGCAGGACCAGTCGCTCGATGACTACCTCAGTCGAGCGCCCAAGGATCAGGACAAGATCTACTTCATCCTCGCCGAGAATCACGCGACCGCGGCGGCCAGCCCGCACATCGAAGGTCTCGCCGAGAAGGGCGTGGAGGTGTTGTTGCTGACCGATCGAATCGATGCCTGGCTAGTTGACGGTCTCACCGAATATGAAGGCAAATCTCTTGCGGATGTCGCCCGAGAGGGCCTGGACATGCCGGATGGGGACGGCAAGATTACGCAGGAAGTTATGGATGACGAGCACAGGCCATTGCTCAAGAAGGTAAGAAAGGTACTCAAAGAACGCGTTGGAGCGGTGCATGTCAGCAAACGCCTCGTCTCATCGCCGGCCTGTGTTGTGGCGGGCGAAAGTGAGCTCAACCCGCAGCTGCGACGGATGCTCGAAGCAGGCGGTCAGTCAGTTCCGGACTCAAAACCTATTCTCGAAATCAACATCGAGCATCCGCTGCTTCGCCGATTGTCGGAGGAGGCGAATAATGAGCGCTTCGATGCGTTGGCCAACATTGTGCTCGACCACGCGCTTCTGGCTGAAGGTTCGGCTTTGGACAACCCCGCCGAATACGTCCAGCGGATGAACGCACTGCTGCTGGAGCTTGATTCGGATGCGGGCAAAGGCTAAATCAGGCGCTGATATGAGTGACTCAAAACCCGACGATGGTGAACTCAAAGATAAGTTGACCACCGCACAGTATGAAATAACCCAGCAGAAAGGTACCGAGAGGGCCTTCACGGGCAAATACGTCGACCACAAACAGGATGGGACCTATTGTTGTGTTTGCTGTGGTGCTGAGTTGTTCTCGTCAAATCACAAATACGATTCCGGTTCCGGGTGGCCCAGTTTCTGGTTGCCGCTCGCAGGCGAATCGGTTCGTACTATCGTGGACGCGAGCCACGGCATGGCTCGGGAGGAGGTCGTTTGCAGTGCCTGCGACGCACACCTGGGTCATATATTCGAGGACGGACCGCAGCCGACCGGGCTTCGCTATTGCATAAATTCCGCGTCGCTGGATTTCAAAGACGCAGACTAATTCTTTTCTCTTAGCTATCAAAGGCAAGACAACATGAAAATCAGCCAGACCATTGTCGCTATTGCGTTGGCGACAAGCATCACCGCGTGTAACAACCAGGACAGCAATTCCAGTGAAGCAAGTCAGCCAACAGACGTCATCAGGGAGCAGGCCGTGACCGAGGACAGCACAAATGCAGCAGAAAGTTTTGAGGTCGCGCCAGGACTATCGGCGACAATTGTGCAAAACGGCTATGGCCGAGTCGCCGAAGCGGGTGACTATGTCGAAGTGCATTACACAGGTTGGCTACATGACGAGACCGCTGCCGATAATCGTGGCAACAAATTCGATAGCTCCGTTGATCGCGGCGAGAAATTTCATTTCAGGCTCGGTGCGGGCCAGGTCATCAAAGGCTGGGATCAGGGTGTGGCCGGCATGCTCATCGGCGAGAAACGCGAGCTGACGCTATCTCCGGATATGGGCTACGGTGACCGGGGTGCAGGCAATGTTATCCCTCCGGGCGCAACGCTCGTTTTCGAAGTTGAGTTGTTTGGCCTGGAAGGTCCCAGCGACTCGAACTAGCTGTTACTGCAGCGCGAATTCGATACGGCGGTTGCGTTCGCGGCCGAGTGCTGTTGTGTTGTCAGCGATTGGTTCTGCGGAACCGCTCCCGGACACGATCAACCGCGCCGCAACGACACCGCGATCCGTGAGGTGATCAGCAACTGCCTGGGCACGCGCAAGACTCAATTGACGGTTCCAGGACTCGTCTCCCGACGCATCCGTGTGCCCGGTAATCGCAATCGTGGCTTGCTGACAGTTGTGCGCAAATTCGGTAATTCTGTCCAGCGTCGCCAGACTCGCGACGCGAATATCTGCGCTCGACTGTTTGAAGGAAACCGGGTCGGTCGTGACCCTCGAAAATACGCGGTCGCATAATTCGCGCGCCGAACTCGCCGCCTCATTGGTGACCACGTCCGCATCGATAAGTGCTTCGTCGGGCAAGCTTTCACGTAGGAATTCAAGACGCGTGGTAAAGGGCTCGGCGTCAGATGTGACGCCGCGAATTGAGATCGAACCATCGCGCATAACGGCCTGGGCCGAGTCCATTGCGGCGAGCGTGTACAGTAGCCGACTGCTGGCCGAATCCCAGTTGTTCGCGAGGACGACGCCGGCTGAAAAACTGGTTTGTACATCAAAGCCGTCAAAGTGATCTGCCACTAGCTGCAATAGCGCACTCTCATGCGCAGTTGACTTGCTCATGCCACGCACAACGAGTCGATCACGGCCGGACTCGATGGACATTGTCGGGGGCTCGAGGGGGGCGGGCCCTGCGGCGCCGTCCTCTTGCAGGGTACTGCGGTGATTGAGGGCGGCAGAAAGGAGTATCCCGCAGGTGAACACGAGCAACATTGACGGACCCTGAATGCTGCGCCGACGCACGGCTATAGCTGACCGTTTACCTTCTGGTCGTGCAAGTCTCTTGCCTGGCCGATCCAGTCTTCGCGATAAATACGGCTGCGAAAGCCTTTGAGCCGATGCGCGACCCGGTCGATTTCGTACTCGCTCATCTCGGCTATCTGATCAAAGTGGAAGATGCCCATTTCGTTGAGTGTCTTCTCGATTGCGGGGCCGACGCCCTTGATCATCTTGAGATTGTCGCGTGGAACATTATCGCCGATCAGGTCCTCAACGGGTTCCTCGACGTCGTTCTTGTCAGTGACATCTTCAAGCTCTTCGGCGGCGATAAGGTCTTCTTCTTCCATGGGGTCGTTTGAAGCATCCATGCCATCGGTCATCGCGTCGGGATCGACCGGCTCCACGCGAGTCTGATCGGACCCGACCATGCCTTCGAGCGCCTCCATGCGCTCGCGCGCTGCGGCGAGTTCCTGCTCGAGTTCTTCTGCTTCGGCATTGCGCTGGCGAAATTTCTCGATCAGTGGTGGCAACCGGTCCTGCCAGTTTTCCAGTTCGCGCCCGAGCTTTTCAATGCGCTCGTCTTTTTCCTGCAGCGCAGTCGAGGCATCGTCGTTTTCCGAGCTTTGCGACTGCATATCGCTTTGCAGTTGATCGCGCTCGGTTACGGCTGCCTCGAGATTGCCGCGAATATCCTTGAGTTGCCGTTGCAGTTCGTCGCGCCGCTCAAACGTCTCTTTGAGCGCATCGGACAATTCGCTGGCGCGCATCTTTGCGTCTTTGTTGGAGGCCTGATACTGGCTGTTCTGATCCATCAGGCTCTTGTTTTGTTCCAGCAGGCGCTCGTGCTCATTGCGTTGCGCCGCGAGTTGTTCCTGCCATCCCTCGTTAATGGCCGATTTTTCGCTGCTCGAGCGGCTACCGCGGCCAACCCAGCCGATGACGGTGCCGATGATCAGTGCAGCGACCAAGATAGCGATATGTGTAGCTGTAATTTCGGGCACGATGGTTGTCCTTACAAGGATCCTTACGAGGCGAGCCGTATCTTATCAATTTCGCCGAGAACATCGCAGATCTGGTCAATTGCCCAGTCAATCTCGGTCTGGCTGATAATTAAGGGTGGTGCGAGTCTCACGACCGTCTCATGTGTTTCCTTGCTGAGCAAGCCGCGTTCCATGAGCATCTCGCAAATCGTTCGGGCGCTGCACAATGCCGGATCGATTTCGACACCGATAAACAAGCCACGTCCTCTGACTTCGCGAATCAGTGTCGTGTCCATATTCTTCAGTTCTCCGATCATATACTCGCCCATTGCGGCGCTTCTGGCCGGCAGGTCGTCCTCGACCAATATATTCAACGCTTCGAGACCGATAGCTGCGGCCAGCGGATTCCCACCAAAAGTGCTGCCGTGGTCGCCCGGCGTAAACACGCTCATGACATCGCGTCGGCTAAGGAACATCGATACCGGAAGAATTCCGCCACCGAGCGCCTTGCCGAGTATCAGGCCGTCCGGGTGCACGTCCTCATGTTCGACTGCCAGAAGCTTGCCTGTCCGTCCCAGTCCGGTCTGAATCTCGTCAGCGATCAACAGCACATTGTGCTTGCGACACAATTCGGCGGCCGCTTTCAGGTAGCCCGGCGGCGGCACGATGATGCCGCCTTCACCCTGAATTGGTTCGACCAGGAACGCCGCAGTGTTTTCATTGATGGCCTTCTCGAGAGCTTCAATGCTGCCGTACTCCACCAGGCGGAAGCCGGCGGGAAATGGGCCGA
>PVMS01100558.1_pt1 | contig 25012 bp, 20 predicted proteins | sample 1853461 | NCBI WGS metagenome assembly PVMS01 (sample SAMN08582032, study PRJNA380276) | Marine sediment metagenome, whole genome shotgun sequencing project. | isolation source: ocean sediment barecode stripped | collected 2017
GCCCCCGCACCGAGATGCGATCTCGATGACAACGGCTCCGGACGGTCCGAAGCGCACCTCGGTGGCCCTGGGCCTGAAGCCAAGTCTGACGGCGACGACGAATCGTGGGGCGGCGATCGCGTTCGTCCGCTCCGAGCCTGGGATCGTGATCTCGATCGGCGATGTCGATCTGGCCCGCAAAATGCCTGGGGTAGTGGAGCTGAAGGTGCAGATCAAAGCCGGCGATCGGATCCCGGTTCTTCGCGATGCGCGCGACCGGCTCGGCTACTGTATCAGCGCAGGTCGAGATGGATTCGAAGCGTCGCAACGATGTGCAGAAGCGATTGCAAAATTGTCGATCCGAACCAACACGACTGCCGCCTAGGGAGATGGCTTTGAAATACTTCGATTCGCTCGTACATGTTACCGAAGACGGCACCTGGCTCGGCGGAACCCGATACGATGCTAGCGAAGACCGGCTGATACGGGAGCTCGACGCATGCGGGCCGGACACCCGGGCCTGCCTGGTCGCGATTGCGGGACACGCGAGTAACGAAGCCGTACAGAATGTCGCCCGAAAGCATCCGGGGCGTTTCATCCCAGTCGGTTCGATCGATCCAGGGGGCTGCGCTGACCCGGTCGAGGTCGATCGCAAGGTTGGTGCATTGGCGCGCCAAGGCTTTCTGGGGCTCAAGCTTCATCCGAGGCTGAACGGCTACGATCCGTTACATGACCACTCACTGGCCGCCATCGAGGCAGCGGGGCGCCATGGCTTGGTGGTGTTCCTCTGTACGTTGTTCCGCCAGCGGGACCTGGCCACAAAACATCCGACCGACATCGTGGACATCATCGCGACGGAGAATCGAGATGTACGCATCGTTCTTCTTCACGGAGCCGGCGCGATGCCCCTCAGTCTGTTTGAAATGGTCCGAATGCATCCCCAGCTGATTCTGGATGTATCCTTCACCATCATGCGTTACGCTGAAAGCTCCGTAGACCAAGACCTCCGCTTCATTTTTCGGGGGCTCGACCAGCGAGTCACGGTCGGTTCCGATTTTCCGGAGTACTCCCCAGGCGAGGCGATGCGGCGCTTCGAAATGTTGTCGGAAGGCGTTCCGACGGAAAAGATTGAAAACATCAGGTTTCGGAATCTGGAACGCCTCTTCGAAGGCAAGCGTGCCTTCGCGGAAGTTGCGGCTGGGGCCGGAGAGAAGCGATGAGTCCGTCAGTATCTGGTAGCCCGCCCGACGCCGACCGAGAAGTGAAAATCTTCGAGTTTTCGGACCACGAGCGCTTGGTAGAGGATAACGACCGTCTGGCAGAGATGCGGAAAGAGCTGCGCTCCGGCAGTGTTTACATCGCGCGAAGCGTAGTGAATCGAGAAAAGCTGGAACCCCTACGCGACTACCTCAGCGTCGTGGGTAAAAGCTCTCTTCCAAACTATCAAGCGATTAGGGCGGGTGCGCCGAACTCTCATCGGATGAATGATTGGGACCCCCGCGCGTATGTCGGGGGTTGCTTTCACCAGTTTTCCTTCTTCCCATGGAATCAGGATCCGTTTCGCATGTTCGAGCTGTTTCGGCCGATCTACGAGGTCAAGAATCGATTGAGCGGGCTCGAGGCCCACCGTTTTCTAGAAACCACGCCAGACGCAGGCTGCACGGCTCGGCTATCGGTTCAGTACTACCCACGCGGGGGAGGCGGCCTGAAACCGCACGCGGATCCCGTCGACCATCATCAGTTGGTGGTTCCGTCGATGTCGCTCTGCAAAAAGGGCGAAGATTTCGACGTTGGCGGCGTCTTCGTGGAGCCGAATCCCGGACAACGCATCATGGTGGAAGACATCCTCGAGTGGGGCGACGTCATCTACTTCAATGCGCAATGCCCTCACGGGATCGAGTCCATCGACCCCGATGCGGCCATGGATTGGCTGTCGTTTCGAGGCCGATGGGCCATCGTATTTGCCGTCAACAAGCTGAGCGACAACGAGGCCATCAGCAACTCCGTCGAACTCGACTAGGCAGCGAAGCTCGACAGCGGAAGGCGTGCCAATCCAATACCGTCTTTTCCGAACCCATTGCCGGAATACACCATGTAGAGCCACTCGCCGTGACGAATCACGTTGGGATAGCCCTGCTCATCAGAGTCCCAGCCTTGCCCCGACGGCTCGATGCCCACCGCATCGTCGGCTCGGGCCCAGGCGATGCCGTCGTCGGACGACGCGTAGCCGATTCGGTAGCGCTCCCCTCGGTGGCAATACCACATGTGATAGCGGCCCTGGATCTTGAGCACCGAAGGCCGACAGAGCGAGTGCTCCTCCACGTTCATCGCACCAATACAGACTTCGTCGCCGCGTCGCGTCCAAGTACGGCCGTCCGGCGATTGGGCGTACTTGATCTCGTAGTGATGTTTCGGCACGCCCGGTTCCGTGCCCCACTTGATGAACGAGGTGTACCAAAGGCGCCAGACACCATCCTCTATCGTGGCGTAGCTCGAGCCTATCGATAGGTAGTCCTCATTCGTCCGAGGCAAAACCGGCGCTCGAGACACCCGATGAAATCGACCGTCATCGCCGAGCTTGGCCAAGCCGAGATGGTTTTGGAACGGCGTGAGTACGCTAGGCATCCAGCCCGTGTAGAACATGAACAGGTCTTCGCCGCATCGCACTAGGCTCGGGTAAGAGACACCATTCTCGTCGAAGGCCCCGAGATCACCTGGGGTAAGCACTGGCTCGCGCTCGATTTCCAGGATCGTCGCCTTTTCGAGGTCGAGTCGAGTCCGTCCGATCATCGAGCGATTCTGATCGTCTCGACCTGTAATGTAGAGATCGACGACCGGTTCCTCCCCTTGTGAGACCATCGCGCCGGCGCCAGTGAAGCCGTGCATCCATGGGATAGTCCCGTCGGCTCGAACGAGACGCCCAAGCTTCTCCCAACTGCTCACATGATTCACCAACGAAGACCTCCCTCAGCCTAGGACGCCGAGAAGTCGCGATAGAGTGTCACGAACCCCGCGTAGCGCCCTGACACGCTCGTCTGGCGAAATGGCTTTTTCAGGTCGACTTCAGTGACCCCGTGCATGACGCGAGTGTCGTACACCAGCACATCGCCTAACTCACCGATGGCTTCGAAGTAGATCTTCTCGGACCCCCTGCAGAAGTATCCGCCACCGGTTTCGTAGTCACAGCCCTCATTCGTGCCCTTCCGGCTCATGACGATGAGCGGCTGGAAGTAGCCGTTCTCGAATCCGTATTGCTCGTAGATGCGTGGTATATAGTCCTCGCAGTGCATCGTCATGAACCCGCCTCCCGGCGGATACTGATGAACACGCGCTGCGGTCCAGAAGCCGTCCTCGATGCGGCTCAAGGCGAAGTCGAGGGATACGCCCATCAAGAGGTTTCGAACCTGACCTGCTGCGCGGAAAGCGTCCCGCATCCCGAAAATGTCGTCAGCAAACAACGGATTGTAGTAGGTGCGCAAGCATTGCGGGTAGGCTTTATCGCGAAACTCACCTCCATTGACGGAGAACTTTTGGTGGTTTCGGTAGAGATCTTCGGGAGCCTCTCCGGTGGCTGGATTGTCGTTTTCCAGTTGGAAGCGCTCTTTGATTTGATTCTTTGCCTCAATGATGGTCTGTGGATCCACCAAACCGCGTATCGCGACTGCAGAACGACGCTCGATGCAGTCGAGAACCTGCTCTCGGTTGAGGTCTTCTACGTTCGACACCTCGATCGTGATGTCCGTAAAGTATTCCCGCAGGTCCGTTTCCTTCTCGCTCATTAAATTCCCTTGGCCTGGTCAGACCGCCTGAGTCTTTGGCTCATCCGCAGCGCGATTTCGGTCTTCAAGAAACTCGATCACCCTATCGATGACCTCCAGTTGATCCTCTTGGCTCAACTCATAATAAAACGGCAGTCTCAGTAGACGCGTGCTCACCGATTCGGTAACCGGAAGACGCACGTCATTGCATTCCAAGCGCACGGCCATTGGGGCCGTATGCAGCGGAACGTAATGGAACACCGCGGAGATCCCGTGCTCTCGTAGATGGAAAATGAGTGCGTTGCGGGTCTCCTCGTCTGGCAACAAGATATAGAAGATGTGGAAGTTCGTGTCACAGTGCTTCGGCACTGTCTGCAGAGTGAGAAGGTCACGATCAGCCAGCGGCTTCAACGCGTCATAGTAGCGGTTGAATATTTGACGTCGCACCTCTGTAAGGGCGTCCATCTCTTCCAGCTGTGCATAGAGGAAAGCACAGACGACCTCGCTCGGTACATAGGACGAGCCCGTGTCGACCCATGTGTACTTGTCGACCTCTCCCCGGAAGAATTTCTGCCGGTTCGTCCCTTTGTCCCTCAGTATTTCGGCACGGTCCCGAAACGAAGTGTCGTTGATGCACAGGGCGCCGCCCTCACCAGCCACGTAGTTCTTGGTCTCGTGGAAGCTGTAGGTTCCCAGGTGTCCGATTGTGCCAAGAAAACGGTTTTTGTAGCGAGCGTTCACCCCTTGTGCAGCATCCTCGATCACGATGAGGTCGTGTGCCTCCGCGATGCTCATGATCGCGTCCATCTCGCAGCCAACCCCTGCGTAGTGAACGGGCATGATCGCCTTGGTACGAGGTGTAACGCGCTCGGCGATCTTCGCCTCGTCGATGTTCAGCGTGTCAAGACGAACGTCGACAAAAACCGGTTTCGCTCCAGTTCGTGCAACGGCGTTCGCGGTCGAGACGAAGGTGAACGAAGGCATGATGACTTCGTCGCCTGCCTCCAGATCGCAGAGCATCGCGGCCATCTCGAGGGACGATGTGCAAGACGTCGTCATGAGCACCTTTGGAACGTCGAATCGCTCTTCAAAGATGTGGGAGCAACGCTGAGTGAAAACACCGTCACCGGAGATATTTCCAAACGTGACGGCCTGGGCAACGTAATAGAGCTCCTTGCCGGCTATATACGGCCGGTTGAAGGGGATTCTAGCCGGCTTCTGCATCGTCTCGATAACGCTATCCCATCGGTCATCGCGCAGCAAGTCAGGTGGGCGCGTTGGCGATACTCGGTGCCCTATGCTACAAATTTTTCATGTACACGGGGTCCGCAGGCCCGCGGGCATGTCCGACGCTTTCGATCGTGAGCCCCGTCTACCTTGGCGAGAAGCTGGTCGAACAGCTCGTCGAAGAGATCGTTGCGGGTGCCTCTCAGGTGACCTCCGATTTCGAGATCGTTCTCGTAGACGACGGGAGTCCTGACCGGTCATGGGAGGCCATCGAAGCCGCCTGTGAACGCGACCAGAGGGTGTGCGGGGTGCGTCTGAGTCGCAACTTTGGACAAAACAATGCGCTGACCGCGGCACTCGAGGCATCGAGCGGAGACTACGTCGTGGTCATGGATTGTGATCTTCAGGACGACCCGCGCTACATCCCGGACCTTTACGCTCGTGCCCAAGAGGGCTTCGACATTGTTTACACGCTCAAGCGCTCTCGGGCCCATACCTCGCTACGCAACGTGCTTGGGAAGAGCTTTCACCGAGTGCTGTCGATGTTGTCTAAGCCGACTTTGCGATCGGACAATCGGATAGGAAACTACACCATTTTACGTCGTCCAGTCGTCGATGCCTTTCTTCGGCTCGGCGACTTTCACCGAACCTACCTCGTCTTGCTGAGGTATCTCGGTTTTCGATCCACGACGCTCGAGATCGAGCATCGCGAACGCGCGGGCTCGAAGAGCACCTACACGATGGGCAGGCTCGTCAAGGAGGCCATCAACGCGATCACATCCCAGAGTGACCGCCTCCTACACGCCTCCATTGCGCTTGGGTTCTCATTCGTGGCCCTTTCTTTCGCCTCCGTGATCACCTTGGTCGTCTTGTACTACGTCAAGGGGTTCCGCGAGGGCTGGACCTCCGTGGTGGCACTGCAGTTGCTGTCGACCGGTTTGGTTCTCCTGTCTCTCGGAGTCGTTGGAATTTACGTGGGTAAGATCTTCGAGCAGGCCAAGGGCCGCCCACCGTACGTCATGATGACAACCCGCAACTTCCAGCCACCGGCTAAACAGCTGCGTTCGAATCAGGGCCATGAAGAAGCGAAACAGGATTCTGCACCTTCCACTGGGACCTGACGCGTCGGCGGAACGATGATCCCCGACTGGGTCACCTATCCGAGCACCGAGTGGACCACGCTCGACGCGGCCCAAGCCGGCTTCGACCCCCGCGCTTGGGACGCTTATCTCGATCGCTGCCGCCCTCGGGAAGCCGAAACCTATCGCCGACCCGGTCAGCGAGGCTTTGGCGCCGCAATCACGCGGGGAGGCTACCTCGTGCATACCTGGGGCGACCCAGACCGGGCCTTTGACTCGGCTTCCGTGGGTAAGTCTCTCATCTCGATGGCCCTTCAATTGGCGATTGACCGCGGCCTAATCGCGAGCGCAGAGGAACCGGTTCATCGGTACTGGACTGGAGCCGGACAGTTGGACGCTCCGCACAAGTACTTGGACGCGGGACACCATGCCTCATTGACGTTTGCCCATTTGCACGACATGCGAGGCGGCTTCCCCGTGAGCAATGGAACGAGCTGGGAACGCGGCGAGGACGTGCCTCGGTGGGCGCGGTGGACCGGAGATCCGCTCGCAGACAACTACGCCCAAACCAAGCCTGGCCAACACCACCGTTATTCGAGTGGCGGACGCTGGCGTCTAGCTCAAGCGCTCACCGCAATTTGGGGTCGCGACCTCGAGCAGGTCGTCAGCGAGGAGCTCTTCACGAAGATGGACGTCCCGAAGGAGCGCTGGACCATGCGATCGGGTCGGTATCTAGCCGACGAGAGCGAGTACTACGTCGACCAGCCCGGATATGGACGCTTCTGTGACCCGCCGTACGAGATCGCGGGTCAAACGGTGCGTGGCGGGGGCGGTTGGCTCGTCATGAGTCCCAAAGACATGGCGCGGCTGGGACTTCTGATAGCCACTCGAGGAATTTGGAAGGGCGAGCGGCTCATCTCGGACACGCGCTTCCTGTCGGGCTGGGGAGGCGCCAATGGAAGCGAGGTCGACGGGATAGGCAAGGGCGCCATACTCGCCTGGGGTGCTGTGACCATCGACGGGTTGGGTGGTCGGCCTTCGGCTCCGATCGATGCTGAAGAACTGAGCTCGATGTTGGTCGGCCCCATCGACCCGCCCTAGCCAGGGTTCGCAGATTCGAGGTCGTCGCGCGAGAGCGGTAGCCACAGGTTGATCACGCCCCCGATTCCGGCCGTGATGAGTTGAGTGGCCCAGATGCTCAATGACCCCGCGTAGGCGATTGCCTCGGGTACGCCGACCGCGCCATACAACGTCGCGAACGCCGCCTCTCGAATGCCGGCGCCCCCCACGGTGAACGGAAAGAAGACGGAGGCCGTGATGATAGGCACCGCGACCGCTGATTCGGTGAGTTTCACAGAGGGAAACAGGGACTGCATAATCGCGTTGACCGCGAGGATGCTGAGGAAGTGAATCAGAAGCGAAAGAACAAGGGCCCAAACGAATGGCCCGACCGCGCGGAGACCCGGTAGCGCCCGGAGCGGCTTGCCCAACTTTTCGGGCAGGTATGGCGCCACCCGCGGAGCTACGGCGATCCCGATGACAGCGGTCGCCGCCGCAAGCAGGCCGAGAACGGCGACCAGACCCACGTGTTGGACCCCTGGAATTGGCCAGAGTAGATACGCGCCGGCCGCGAGGGTCAACAAGGCGGCCACGCCGCACACTCGCTCGACGAAGACTACCGCCACCCCGCTCGTCGCTCCGGCCCAGCTCAAGTCGCTGAATGCGCGCCGGCTCGCCACGCCACGAACCACGTCCCCGCCGACGCCTCCAGGGGCGTAGGTGTTGTAGAAGTGACCGACCAGGTACAAGTGTCCCAATCGCGCCCAGCTCGGGATGTCGATCGCTCCATACGCAACGAGGAGCGCCCGCCAGCGTAAGACTCCGAGACCCAGACCCGCCGCGACCAGACCGAGCGCCGACAGAGCTGCGCCGACGGAAAGCTCACGCCAGGCGCGCGCCACCTCGACGGGTTCGACTCGCGATGCAAGGTATGCGAATGCCCCGATGGTGACGGCGATGCGACCATATCGGAGGTAGCGCTGACGCCTCCCATGAGTGCGGCTGCGGCTACTCGTTTGCAATGGATGTTCCGTGGCAGAACTACAAGTGAGGCTCTAGAGTGGGCCTCGGCTCCGCTGCCGAAGGACGGTACCATACGTCGATCTCGTGGCGCGGTACAATGTAGAACGTGGGGAAGGATTGGACCCAGTCCTTTCGGTGAAGGGCCGACTCTTCGAGTAGTGACGACGAGTGATCTCTCGTCGAGATCACCCAGACTCCCGCGTCTTGTTCCTCGATTTCGTAGGTGCCGATCACGACTTCATCTCCCAAGTCGTCCAGCAGATACAAGCCCAAGTGGCGCAGACTGACTGCCACCTTTTCCCCGGGACGATACTGAGAACGAACCAAGTCCGCCGCGGTCGTCCACTGCGGCCGAAACCCACGATTGAACGTGAAGTAATTCAGATCCACGAGGAGGTAGATGCCGAACACCAGCAGGAAAGGCAAGATAGCCGCCAGTCGGCGCACCCTCGGCGTCATCACGTCGTACAAGCGTACGAGCCCGGCGGCACTCAGGGCTAGCATCGGAAACAAACAAACAAACGCGTAGCGCGAGCCTGAATAGCTCCGAAAGGACAGCGTCGACATGACGAAGATCGGAAGAAATGCGCCCAACAGGAGATAGATTCGATTCCGCGCTGGAAGCGCGTCTCTGATCGACCCGGAGACGATAGCCGTCAGCGCCACTGCCGGGTGTACGAGGGCGATGATGGCGAAAGCAATGTGCCAGGGAGGGTTTCCGACAACCTCGAAGTGAGACGCGAAATAGGTGTCGACTTTGAACAGGAGAAGAAGCGGCATAGCCACGCAGCACGCGATGGCGAAGCCGATGATGGCGAACGCCTTTGCGCTGAGGTGGACCGGGGAGGATGTGAGCCGACTGATGAGCCAGTCCGCAGCGATGATGAATGCGAACACGAAACTGGTGTATTGGACATTGAAGGCGCATACGAAGAAGAACATCGCCACAGCCAGCTTCTTCAGGGACTGGTCTTCGGTAGCCTCGAAGTACAAGATGAAGGTGACGACGAAGAACAGAAACTGAATCGCGTAGAAGCGACCCCCTTGAGACCAGTAGAGGTGCCACGGAGCTATCGCCAAGAGCGCGGCCAACACCAGAGATTGCCGCACGCCCACGAAACGCCGGCTCATTGCCGCAGCCACGGGGACGGTAAGCGAGCCGATGAGCGCGGGGGCCAAGCGCAGCGCAGAGGGCGTGATGCCCGCATCTCGAAACGAGCCAAAGTCGCTTGGATCGACGGACTGCAGCTCGGCACCGCTTGCCAATAGTCCGAGGAGCACCGCAATGTGCCCCAACAGGCCTTCGAAGACCGGGATGATGTCCAGCCGATAGACGTTGATCGCCTCACGAGCGCCGAACACTTCGTCACCCCAGATCGAGATCCCATCCAGGTCCCACAGGCGGAGGGCCGTTCCCACGACAGAGATTAGAACTAGCCACCCCCAATAGGACGCCTCACTTATCCGTTGTTGCATTCGCTCTTCGCTCATCCTATGTAGGGGAGGTACAGTGATGCGGGCCTAGGCGCGTATCCAAGGCCCAGGTGGGAGCTGAAATAACCCCTCCTTCGGATCCGCCTTGGTGATCAGGGCCAGACCTGGCCGCACGTGGACGCTCGAAATCAACCTTTCGGCCTTTGGGCCGTGCCCACGTTCGGGGTCGGTGATGTCGAGGACGCCACACTCGTCGATGATCTGCTTGAGAACGCCGACCGTTCCCCGTTGATGAGAAGGGAAAGCCCTACGAAGAGTCTTCAACCGCAGCTTGTTGCCCGCTCGGCGCAACAGATCATTACGCTGGATCAAGTCATTGCTGCAAATACGGCTGAGCACTTTTTCGCGCATTGGAATCGATCGATTCGGCGGGCTCGAGTGCCTCCCGTCCGGGTAAGAGTCCCAGTAGCCAGTGCCCCAGTCTTCGAAAAAGTAGAGACCACCGGGCTTGAGGTGATTGGTGAAGAGATGGAAGAAGGAGATGCGGGAGAACTCACCGATATGTGAAGCGTCGTCGATGATGACGTCGAAACCTTGGGGGGCGCGTTCTCGACCGATTCGGTCTAACAGGTCGGTGTTCTGTTGCTCCCCGGCGTAAGTCGCGATTCGACCGCTGTCATCGGCGAGGTCGATCGGGGCTAGGTCGACTCCCGTAATCTCGGCCTTGGGAAGAAACTCGCGCCACATCATCAACGAAGAGCCATCGGCGATGCCGAGTTCGAGCAACTTGATCGGCTCATCCACCCGTTGATGAAGATAGTGATAGTACCAGCTCAAGTAGTGGCTGGGTTTGGCCAAGGCGAGCTGCGCCTGGATGCTGACTAGTCGCTCGTAATCTGCCATGCCTCCCACTCTAGCCGGAAGCCTCTGCGCAGGCATCATTGCGATAGCACTGGAGTCACCTTGAGCACTTTGCCGTCGGGGTCACCACCGTCGTTGGTGATGTACAAAAGCCCGTCCGGCCCTTGTCTCGGTGAGCGAAGGCGTCCTTGATCTTCGATAACGGGAAAATCGTCCGTCACTTCGCCCTCGAGGGTCACGGAGAAGATGTGCAGGTGCATGTCTTTCAGAGTCGCCACGGCAAGCACGCCGTCCCAGTCGCCCCATGCGTCTCCTTCGATGAAGGTCGCCCCCGAGAGCGCGAGGGTCCGCGAGCCAGTCGACCAGATCGCCACGACCGCATCGGGAAACTTGCCGAGGTCGGTCATCGGAACCGATTGGTCGTAGCTGGGTCCCGGGTCCCAACCGAAGTTGCCTGCCACCAGCAGATTGATTTCATCGTCGACCGATGGACCGTGCTCAGCCGACACGCCGAGGCCGTCCGCTGCGCGAAAAGCCATCCCTTGAATGTTCCGATGACCTTTCGAAAACCAGCGATACCCATCGGCGTTGTCGAGAGCCGCGTTTCCGTTTCGATCGATGCGAAGAACTTTGCCGCCGAGCGAGTCGTTAGCTTGGGGTGTGGTACCGATCCCTGCATCGCCGGTGCCCACCCACAGGTAGCCATCGGGTCCAAAGCGCGGCCGACATCCGCTGTGCATTCCCGAACTGTTGTACGGCATGCCGGTGACGATGTCGCTGCGGCCAGCCACGGCATTGCCGTTGGGGGTGTCGAGCGTGTACCGCACCAAGCGCACATCGGTGTTCCCGTCCGCGTTGGAGGCCATGCACACGTAGACATAGCCGTTGCTCGAGAAATCGGGATCGACTTCGAGGCCCAACATGCCGCCTTCACCGCTTGCGACCAAATCATCTGGCGCGATGATGAATGGATCGGCACCGGTGCCATCACTGTAGACTCTGAGCCTGCCCGGCCGCTCGGTCACTAGGACGGTTCCGTTGGGAAGCCAGGCGATATCCCAGGGCTTGTCGAGACCGGAAATGAGAGTGGTCACCTCGAGGTCGGAGACAACGCCTCCGCCAGGGGACCCAGCCGAACCGCCCGACCCAGCCGAACCGCCCGACCCAGCCACACCGTCCGCGCCAGCCACACCGCCCGCGCCAGCGACACCGCCCGCGCCAGCCACACCGCCCGCGCCGCCGCCCGCGTCCGCGCCCGCGTCCGTGCCAGTGCCCGCGTCCGCGTCCGTGCCAGTGCCCGCGTCCGCGCCCGCGCCCGCGTCCGTGCCAGTGCCCGCGTCTGCGTCGGTGCCCGCGTCGGTGCCCGCGTCCGTGTCAGTGCCCGCGTCGGTGCCCGCGTCTGCGTCGGTGCCCGCGTCCGTGCCAGTGCCCGCGTCGGTGTCAGCGCCCGCGTCGGTGCCCGCATCGGTGTCAGCGCCCGTGTCGGTGCCCGCGTCGGTGTCGGTGCCCGCGTCCGTGTCAGTGCTTGCGTCGGTGTCAGTGCTCGCGTCGCCGATGCTTGCGCTCCCGCAGCCCCCCAAGAGAAGAACACAAACCAACAAGGCTCGTAAGCTCATGGTGCCGGAGTTTTCTGGGCAGCCGGGTGGGTTTCAAGCACACATATCCCTCGCCACATGAACGAAGTGCCAGGCTCTACGTACCCGAGGTGACCTTGGGAATTTTCTTGTTCGCGTCGCTCAGGAGGCGCGATGGGTGGTATCCAGAGTTTCCGATTCTCGCGTGACCGTAGCCCGCCCAGCCTTGAGGGTGGCTTCGTTGAAACCCGCTGGAACTCATGCCCATCGATTGGAGAATGTTTGAAAGCCACTGGTTGTAGAGGATCCCAGGACGATGTTCGGCCCTGAGCGTGGGGTTGTCATCGCCATCAAGCGACATCGTTGGCCCCTCGCGGTTGCGTAGATCGAAGTAGTAGCCGGTGTTGAAGTAGCCGTCCGCGCTGCCGGCGGTGATCACGGGCAAGGAGTTGGGTTGATGGGTATGCAGACCAGACTCTTGCGTCCACATCACCAGGCCCTTGTTGAGAAGGCTGTCTCCGTCGCCGGCATCGATGTTGTCGAGCCTCTGTATGAGGTCGACGTAGACATCGCGATAAAAGTTGTTCTTCGCGTAGACCAAGGAGTCTTGTGGGTGCTCGGGAAGGTCGCCCTCCTGAGCCCAGCGCGCCCGTGACCACGATGCACGATGTGCGATGGGTCCATGCCATTGCTCCCAGTCGATCCAGAGGCTCGAGCTCGGGTGGAAAGTGTTCTCCACGCGCACGCTGGCAACTCGGCTTGCGCCACACGCGATTGCTGCGGCAAAAACGGCGTTGTAATCTTGATGCCAAGTGCTCAAGCTGCTGTAGGGGCTTGGACCGTACTGGTTCGTGTTGCCGTGGTTGGCGGATTGTGGATCGCATGCTGCACCAACCCCTCCTGCCTTGGCTGCAACGGAGTCGGCAGTATCGAAACGCCGCGCAAGGTCAGCCACCATGTCCATGTGATCGGCGAGGCGCGCCTTGTCGTTTTGACTCAGCCGGCTCGCGTCTCCAAAAGCCCCCGTCGCTAGCTTGTTGTAGTGTTGGGCGACTCGATTGAGCACGTGGGTGCGCGAGGGCCCGGACGTGACCGGTGGCTCGGTGGTCGGCGGCTCGGTAGTCGGCGGCTCGGTAGTCGGTGGCTCGGTGGTCGGTGGTTGATAAGGTGGCGTCCCCGAAAGCACGATTCTAAAAAGGGCGTCAGGGCTGGTTGCCGGATCCACTGACTGGATTCCGCTCGACCGTTCAACCCACGACATTTTGCCCCCGACGTGCATCGACTTGAGGAAGTACGGATCACCAGCCCCGTAAAAGCCGCTCCAATTCGTCAACACCTGGTCGATAGTCGGCACATACTGGGATGCGTCGTCGCCCAAATCGCGCCGTTCGTAGTTGCCGAGCGGGCCTCCGGTGTTGTGACCAATGTAAAACCCGATGTCGAGGCCGCGTATGATCATCATCTTGTCAAGCAGGCTCTGTGGCAGCGCGCCTGAAGATGTGAGCACGGGCGAAAGAGCGCCCGACGACGACTGAAGGCGTCCGTAACGCATCGCATGGTCGTTGTAGAGCGAATGGGTGTTGTTGAGCATTTGATCCGACGGGTACATATGCTCGGGCCATACGCCGCCGTGGCTGGTCATGTACGCGATGAAAAACCTCGGATCGGGGGCCTGTGCTTTGGCTGTGGATGGCGCGAGTGACTGGAGAAACGGGAGGGCTAGCACGGTGCCGCCCGATCCGATCAAAAAATGGCGACGGCCGAACTGTCGAACAGGCATTACGATTCGTCTCCTCTCAGCCGTTGCTTGAATGCGGGCGAGAACGCGATGCTCTTGAACACATCACCCAAGCTCGCTCCGCTCAGAATCTCGTCGTAGAGGACCTCGACTGTTTGCGGGTCACCGCCGTACGAAGGATCGGCCGATAAACCAAGCGCAAAGCGCACGTAGTGCTGTGCGAAGCAGCTTTGAAGCATGCCGCTTTCGAGGAGCTCCTGCGCAAGATCTACCGGACCCGACACGATGCGCTCGTCTTGGGGTCCGTCGATATGAGCCACCGATTCCACGTCGATTGGAAGCATTGCAACGCTCCCGTCGGGGTCGATGATCATCTCCTCGGTACGGTATCGACCGAGCGCATCGAACGCCTCGAGCGGGAAGCCGAGGCCGTTGATCAACTGGTGGCAGCCACTGCAGTTGGAGGCGCTGGTGAGACTCTCGATTCGTTCGCGGGTGGTCACCAAGCCGGTGAGCGCTTCGACACCCTCGCTGACGTTCGCTGGCGGCGTACCGAGCGCGCTACACATGAAATTTTCTCGAATGCGTACTCCGCGCAAAATCGGATGCGTGTAGACGGTTGCGGCCGACAAGAGCGCCGCACGACCGAATAGACCTTGCCGCTCCGATGTCGGAAAAGTGACCAGTGGTTCCATTCCATCCCAGACCGGGACTTCGTAAATCGCAGCGAGGTCTTCGGTTCGCGCGAATGACGCTTTGCTCGTGAACAGATCCTCGAAAACCCCGGTCACACGGTAGTACTCGGTCATATCGAGGGTTTCGTTGATCATGTTGTCGCGCAACTGTTCCGAGACGTCATAGCCTTCGACAAAGGCCATCTTTTGTGGATCTGCCGACAGCACGCCGCCAAAGGGATCGCCGCTTCTGTCGAGCCTGAGCCACTCGAAGAAGAAGTCTTGGAAGGTCGAACGCGTTCGATCGTCTGCGTAGATGCGCTCCACTTGCGCTTCATAACCGCTTACGGTTAGGAGCGATCCGTCTTCCGCCGCGTCGAAGAGCTCCTCATCCGGCATCGAGTTCCAGAAATGATAGGAGAGGCGCGTCGCTAGCTCGTAGGCGTCGAGGTTGTACAAGCGATCGTCCAACTCCTCGCCTCTGTCCTGGACGAAGTAGATGAAGTTCGGTGCGATGAGGAAAGCGACGAGCACGTCCCGGAGGGCCTCCGGTGTTGCGCGATAGTCACGGCCATCATCTGCGAAAATCACATCGACGAAGAAGTCCACTTCGTCCGCGCTCAGGGGTCGACGCATGGCCCAAAGCCCGAAAGAGTCGACGAAGGACTCGATGCAGGCTGAATTGTCGTCAACGGGGTCGTCGACGCAATCGCCATAGAGCAGCGTGCGCCGCCGATCGTCGTTGACGATGGCGTCCGCCGCGGTATTAGCTACGTCGTAGTACCCACGGATGTGTAGCTCACCGACGTTTTGCGACATGCGGCTAAATGTCGACCCAACGAGCTCGCCGACTTGAACCTCGGAGGGATCGTCCGGAATCACAGCATAGACAGGCTCGATCGCGTCGAGCACCGGCCCCGCCTCCTCGCCAAGGAATTGACCAAGCAGATCCGCGACGGTCTGACGGTGCTGCTTCTTCGTCAGTCGAAGCAGGCTGGACTCGCTCGGAAAGCCGACCGCCCCCTGCGGCGAGTCACCCGGGGAGCTCCCCGGGCCACCGTTTCCGCCGATGACCCCCTGGCATGCCATCACAAGGCAACCTAGAAGGCTGAAAACGAGACCCCTGCGCACCAAAATATCCCCCTGAAGCTCTTATTGCCCCAGAAGGATGTAGGTAGCTAGCTCCACTGACACTTTATTACAATTTCGTTAAGCTTATTGGGTGATTAATGGCACTTCTCGTCATCCGTGTCGCGAAGTGTCGAGTCGTGTCATCGTCTGTCGCAGCACGAACGATAGAGAAATCGCTGCTACTGCGATCAGTAGGTAGTCGAGCGGAATACGGAAGCGGATTCGCGTGAAAAACACTGCCATGAAGAATGAGTTCAAGAAGAAGAGCGCGATCAAGAGCTGCTCGTCGCGCTGGATCGGCAACTTCCGCCGAAGTCCGATGCGCAAGACCGCGAACAGCAACAGCGGCCCGTAGCTCAGGAGCATCACGAGCTCACGGAGGCGGCCGGATTCGGGTTTGGTCGCCAGGTTATCTCGATAGCTGAAGTAGTGAAGCCACTTGGCAACGTACAGCTTCGCCGCCGCGGTCGGGTGCTCCGCGATCCATCGAATGGCTGAGTCTCGGAAGAACCGGTCGCGCTCGTACTCGGAACGGCCGCGCACGGCCTTGCTGTAGTGCTCGAGATCAACGTTAACGCCACTGTCGCTCCGCGTGTTCTCGGAGTTGCCGAGCAAGAGATTGACGCCCGAGTTGGTCGATACGAAGATGAATTTGCCAGTCGCCCGGTAGTTCCGAAGCTGCCAACTACCGAGAACGAGAAGCACGACCGCAAGCCCGACCGCGCAGGCCGGTAAGGCGTGCTTTCGATGGGTAAACAGGAGCCATACGCCGACGACTAGCAAGGAGAACACAAACGTCGGAACGGTGACGATGAGCACACCGAATGCGAGCCCTGCTGCCGCGGCGTGGAGCAGGCTCGGCGGACGGTCGACTCGATCCACGAGAACGAGGACCGATAGCAATAGCGTTGAAGCGAGCGTTTGTGGGTAGAGGGTTCCCGCGGTGTAGAAGAAGACCGGATAGATCATCGCGAGCACCGCGGCGATCGCGCCGGCGAGGGGACCACCAAGGCGAGATGTCAGCCGGTACAAGAGAAGAATCGACGCCGCGAAGCAGAAGAAGTTCATGATCCGCAGCGCTTGTATACCCGCGCCGGCAGTAACACCTGCCGCCAGGAAGAAGGGATAGCCAGGCGGGCGGCCGGTCGTTGGCGTGGTGCCATCCCAAGTGTAACGGCCAAGCTCGACTAGCCCGTGCGCAAGGTGGAGGTAGTCTTTTTCGTCGTAGTAGCGGAGCTCGAGACCGAGCAGAAACGAGTAGACCACGCCGGCGAGCAATACCGTGGCGGCCGCCGCCCACGCGATCTGCGGGGTCTTGCGCTCGAGCGTCGTCGTCATCGCGAATCGGCCCCGCGTTCCGGTCCCGCGTGAGCTTCGAACCGATCCCGAAGGATGGCTGCCGATCGTCGAATGTCGTGACGAGCTTCGACGCGCAAGCGGCCGATCTCGCCCATCTTCGCGAGCTCGCGTTCGTCCGTCCTCAAGCACTCCTTCAGTGCTGCGGTGAGCCCCTCGACGTCTCCGGCGGGAACCATCCATCCGCAGGAACTGTCAACGAGCTCTGGAATGCCCGCGATATACGTAGAAATCACCGGCTTTCCGAGTGCAAACGCTTCCATGATCGATACCGGTAGGCCTTCGGCAAAACTCGGCAATAGCATCGCTTTGGCCCCTCTTAGGATCGAGCGAACTTCTTCATTGGACCGCCAGCCCACCAACTCGAAGTGTTTCCCTAAGCCCATCTTCGCGATCTTGTCCTCGATCTCTTCGCGTGTTTCACCATCACCCACCAGAATGATTTTGAGATCCGGGAAGTCGTCGACCAGGGGTTCGATTGCGTCGGGGATCAGTGTCTGGGCCTTTTGATGGCAAAGGCGCCCAAGGCACACGAACGTGTTGTTGTCGACGACCCCATTCGGATCTCGTTCGAACTCGTTGAGGTCTAGCGCACAGGGGACAATCTCGATCTTGTTCCAATGGTGCGCTCCGCCAAACCGAGCCAACTGCACACGGCAGAAACTGGAAATCGCCGCAACAAAGGCAGCGTTGCTCATCTTGAGGTCGTAACTCAACCGATATGGCTCCACGAGCTCGTCTGGCCCGTGCACGGTGAAGCTGTATGTGCTGCCTCCCAGCACGCGGCACAGCATAGCGACCGTGGTTGCGTTGGTCGCGAAATGCACGTGGACGTGTCTAAGGTCGGCTGCGTGCAGGCGCTGACGGAGGCTGATGGCCTCTAGAAGGTACGCGACGTGCTTCACAAAATCTCGACCCGCGGCTCGCCACAACTTGAACGAAGCCGGAACAGCCTTTGCCAGGCCCCAAGGATTCACCGCGAGCTCCTTGATCGAAGACCACAGAAGCCCGATCGCATTGCCGGTCAAGAGATATGTCGTCTTGTCCCGCTCATCGAGATCGCGTGCGTCGACGAGTTGCTCCGACCAAGGTCGCACCGCAAATCGCTTCACGTCGACGCCGAGCTCCTCGAGCGCGTGGATCTCGCGACGAATGAAGGTCGTGCTCGCCATCGGATACGAGTTCATGAGGTAAGCAATTTTCATAACCGACGTCCGTCTAGGCTCTGCACCTCATCCAAGTCTGCTTGCTCCACGATACGCAATGTCTCGAGCGTGTGCTCGATGGGCATCCAATCGCTCTGCGTCTTCCCTGCCTGAATACATTCTACGACTTCCTGTAGCTGTGGAACGTAGGGATTCACGCCATAGGATCGGTGCTCGACCGAAACGTTTGAGAAGTACCGGGTGCGCATCCTACGCAGAAGCGACGACGACTTAAGCGTTTCGAACATGCGCTGCTTCGTGGAAGCACCACCTTCCGACCGAGCTTCGGCGAGAAGCGGTGCGTGTTCTCGAATGCTGATCCGCTCTGTCCCGAGCAAAGGCTCCGCCAACTCGATCCTACCCCTGCTACAGGAAATCAGCGCTCCGTTGCCGAGAAAAGCCTGCGTTGAAACCGAAAGCTGAGACAACGCCCCGTGACGGTGACGAAACGTGAACGAGGCTTGACACGGCACCCCGTCGTCAGTGCGCACCACGACACTCGAAGTGGCTTCGGGGGCCCCAAGAAGGAGAATGGCGAGTGAAATCGGATACACGGCACGATCCAAGAGCACTCCGACACTGGGAATCTGGTCGCTGGGAACCGGGTATCCAAAATCGGCGTGAAGGAATCGCGGCGCGCCTAAGACATGTGCCCTCGTGAGCTCTTCGGCACGGCGAACCGCCGGCAGAAATCGAATCCACATTCCCTCCATCAGAAAGGCCCCACTGCGCAGCGCGGCCTTCGCCAGCCCCTCGGCCTCCGCTACAGAGGTTGCGAGGGGCTTCTCGCAGAGCACCGCTTTGCCGGCCCGCAGTGCTGCGAGGCAGTCCGATGCGTGATGTTTTGGATGACTTGCGACGTAGACAACATCAACTTCGCTGTTGTCGGCCAGTGATGCGATCGTTCCGAAATGATGTTTGAGGCCATGCGTGCGAGCAAATTGGAGTGCCCGATCTCCGGAGCGAGATGCTACTGCAACCGCCCGAGCGTCGGGGATCGCTCGAAACGCCCTCATCATCGTGTGCGCCATGGCGCCGGTTCCGATGATTCCAAAATTCATTGTTTGCGCGCCCAGGGCATCGGTTCGATTGGGGGGCAAGTCGTTTTGACATCCACGAGCCTTCCACCCACGGCATCTTGAATGGCGAGTGTGACCTCGTTGATGTGCAGGGCCATATCTGCGCTCACTCGCGGATTCCGCGATTCCCGCAGGGCGTTGATCATCTCTACGGGACCAAGCGCGAAATTCATGGACGCCGCGCCGCGGCGGCTCACCTTCGGGTGGGTTGGGCCTGCAATCCTTTGCCTTCGACCGATAGGAAGCTCGATCAGTCGTCGTCGTATCGCCGCCCGTCTCTTGACGATGACCGGGCTTTGATTGTCCCAACAGTCTTTGACTTCCATCACGCCTCGATCGCCGATCACGCGAAGCCGGTGGTCGTGAGTTGCCAAAATGCTGCAAGTCAGTCGAGCCACGACCTCGTTCCGAAAATAGAGAATGCCAACGGAGAAGTCAGGCGCAGTTTCTTCGTTCGGTCCGATCTTGTCTTCAATCAGGCATGCCGAGGCCGCCGCGACCCTTCTGACAGGACCAAACATCGCAACGAGCCAAGTCAGGTAGTACCCGGCGTGCTCCAAGGTACAACCCACCTTGAACTCGTCCCGGTACGGCCACGGCGCTTCCGATTCGCTCACCCAGGACTTGTATGGTGCCTGCGTGACAAACCCATCATCCAGCTCGGCATAGACCAACCTGGGACGCCCGATCTTGAAATCGCGGAGAGTCCGCCATGCGATCTGCGCGGATTCGCTCAAGAAACTACAAGGCGCCGAACCGAGCAGAAGGTTTTTTTCCTGCGCAAGCCTGTGTAGATCCATCGCATCGTTCAGCTCCGTGGCGAGTGGCTTCTCCGAATAGACGTGCACTCCAGACTCGAGACAGCGTCGGGTCACCTCGTTGTGTGAACCCGGATTGGTGAGATTGAGAATGAGATCGCAGTGTCCGGATTGCGTCAGCGTATCGAGAGACTGAAAGGGCTCGACTTGCCAGTAGCTGCAAAACCGTTCCAGACGATCGGCGTTGATGTCATTGGCTCCGACAACACGCACGTCGTCGTAGAGGGCCAGCGACCGCATGTAGAGATCCGCGACGAATCCCGTTCCGACAATTCCAATCTGTGTGGGATTTCTGAGCATGAGACCTCGCTGTCCAAGCGATAGATGGGATAGTAGCGACGGCTGAGGGAGAAATCGAAAGTTCGTCAACTAGGGGCTGGCTTGCGCTTCTTGGGTGCCACCTGCTGCGGCGAGACGGGCAGCGCGCTTCTTCTTTCGTTGCAAGACCGCTTCCCGGAGCATCCCCAAAGTGGAGCCGTAAAGCGCTCCGGAGAACAGGAGGGCCAGATAGTTGTAGTTCCCGTTCGGGATGAGGTCGAAAACCGATATCGCGACTATCAGTGCCATGGCCGCGAGCAATCGGCGATCGGACTCCCTCGGGACGTACTTCAATCGGCGTGCCACGAAGAAGACGGGCAGAAGCAACAGACCGAACTTGGAGAAGAAGCCCACCAGTCCGAAGTCCGTGATCGTGTTGATCCAGTCGCCGTCGCGGATCGACAACAGGTGGCCCTGCTCGGGGTGGAAGCGGCAACCCCTACAGTATGTGCCCCAACCAAAGACGATGCGCTCGCGGGCCACCTCCAACGCTGCGGCCTCATTTACAAACCGGGTCATCATCGACGCAGCCTTTTCCTCGCCATACTGCTCCATGATGGTTTCGTTGATCTCGTCCACTGGTATGAGGTCGGCGCCTCGGGCGGCCGGGTAAAGAAAGACGAAGAAGGCTAAACCGATCGCCACACGAACCTGAGTCTTTGGCGAAGCGAACAGGACGAGCGGCAGTGCGACGATGCCGTAGAGAATGGCCCCCGTGCTCTTGCCCAACACGAGGATCAGCCACAAGTAGCCCATGGCCCAACCTGCGTTCACACCAAAGACTTTGATCTTCGCTTTGTACAAGGCTGCCGCAGCTAGAACGGCGGCAACCCCGAATATGGCGAGCGCAAGCCCGTGGCTCATGAAGACCATCGGCCGATAGCCGCCGCTGCGCATCGTCTGAAAAAAGGAGTGCTGGTAGTACCCGTACACCCAGGCATTCATTTGTGGGCTGAGCTGCAGCTCTACGATTTGAAAGATCGAATAGACGAGCGCAGCTCCAACGAGGACGCGAAACAGCACACGCAGATCGCGTGAGTCGCGAAACATGGCGACTCCGAAAACGAAGGGAAGAACATAAGTGAGCGTCTTCCTGATCAGCCAGTGGACGGCGTCGTAAGGCCGGTGCCCGGTTATATAGACCACTCCGTACGAAATGGGATCGGAGTTGAGCAAGACTGTCATCACGATCCCGCCGAGAAGTGCTAAGATGAGAAGCTTGATCGAGTTACCCAGTTGAACCTGTTTCAACCGCTGGCGGTGGAAGAGCAAAACGCCGACGAGGAATGCGAAAACCGCAATCTCATTTTTTTGCAAGTGCGGTAAACCAGGCGCTTTGAAATACACGAGCTCCGGCAGGAACAACACACCGCCGAGCAAGAGCAAAGCTGTTGCCTTCGCAGGAGGCCAGCGATACGCACCCCAAATCGCAATGGGAAACCAAATGAAGAACGCCAGAATGCTGAATATGTTGCCCGGTGAATGCACGAGGTCGGATCACCACCAGCGCGGGTGATTGTCGATGAATCTCTCCATCGCGTCGAATTTCGGTGCCTCATCGCGAGGCTGGTCCATGTATTCCAGCAATCCCCAGCGCCCCCACATCGAGTAGGACATGCAGTTCACGTAGTGAATGAAAAGCTGTCCGCCCGCGTCGCGCCATCCATTCAGCGCATCGGTATAGACCTCCGCAATGCCCGGATCGCGGCTCGCCGCGTCGAAAAGTGCGTTGAGCTCCGCATCGTCTTCCAAACCCCCGCGCGCCCGAAAGTCGGTTCCCCCTTCGTAGGCAACCAGGGGCAATCCGTACTTGCCCGCGAGCGCTTGCTGTTTCTTCACCAGATCCAGTGTTTCAGGTAGCGACTTCTCGCGAGTCTGGGCGAGGACCTCCGCGACACTCATGGCCCTCACTTCGTCAGCGTTCTCCGGGCTGGCGATGACGCCAAAGTAGGGGGCCACTGCGAAAACATCGGCGTGCTTGTAGGCGTCTTTATGCTTCATGATCCGCTCCGACGCCCAAAGACCCCCGATTTGGCCGCCTAGAACGCGAACGACGCGCACCTGGTCTTTCCCAAAGGCGGTGCGCCAAATGCGAAAGATCTCTATTGATCTTTCCGCGTAACAAAGATGCGAAGCGGCGTAGGTTCCATCCTCACCGCGCCCTGATTCGCACTCGGCCACGTCCCGGTTCTGCCGAAACTCGCCGTTCCATACTTCGTTCGAAAACTCCACCCACGCCCGCGACTTTGGGTCGAGCAGCTCGTGCACGCGCTCTGCGGAGCGACGGACGTAGTCATCGTTTGCGCGATGCGGCATGTTGAACCACGGCTCGGCTTGGATTCGGTTCGCGAGCTCGACCATGATTTCGAGAGGTACTCCATGAGTGGTCCACCGCGCGTCGTCTAACTGTGGCCGATCGGTCCATTTTCTAACGGGGATGTCGTGATCTTCCATCCACTTCATAAATCGGATGACCGAGTATCGTCGAATCCGGTCCACGAACTGTGGATTGAAAATCACCTCTTCGTGATTGCGCTCAAACGGCTCGCAGGTACCCACTTCACACGGATGCTTGTCGTCGCACCAGCGGGTGAAATCCTCCGTGCACACCCCCCCTGGCATCAGCACTCGGATGTTTCGGATCGGATTTTTGGGGTTGGTGCGTTTTAAGACGAGGGCGAGCCCATACTCGCCGCGCTTTGGATCCAAGTCGATGACGTGGCGCCCAGGGCGCGACTCCTCTGCCACCAATCGATTGCTGCCCGCCCCGTGGTACTCGATCTCACCCTCTCCATCGTAAAGCACGATGTACTTGCCAACGGGATAGTGTTTGACGCCCCACAGCCCGAGGGTCCGAACACACTGGTCGGGCTTCAGGGAGCGGACCCACCCATGCTCGTCGATGTCGACCGAACGATCGTCGCTCCATTTCTCCGAGCTTATGCTGCAACTGATCCAATCGCGACTCGCCTTGAAGATGTCGACGAATGGGAGCTCGCTTGTCCAATCGCGCACTCCAGACAGGTTCGTGCCCACCGGCGATTGGCGATTGAGCTTGCTGCCGGTGTTCCGCTTGGCGGTTGGCGTGGCAGCTGGCTCCAGCGTGACAGTCGTTTCTGGTTCGCTCGTCGTTTGCCTCGCCGTTCCACAGGTACAAGACAAAGTCACAGACGACAAAAGGGCCAGGACAAACACCGGAGAGCAAGCTTTCTCAAAGGGTTTGCTCATGGCGGTTTTTGAGCTGCGGGAGCGAGATCGTCAAGTGCGCCGTTCAGCGCTCGGTTCGTCGCCAATGCTGTTCGCGACGCCCGAACAGAAACGAAAGGTACAGCGGGATCTTCCAGACCACGTACAATGGAGCGAGAAGCAGGTAGCGGAACGGAACGGCTTGCCGTCCGTAGCGCGCCCATCCGATCGCAACCCCGAGGCCGACCAAGCCAAGCGCGATGCCAGCGATCCAGGCTGGAAACACCGGGCCTCCGAAGAGGATGAGCAAACCGGCGATGCCCAGGACGAGAACGAGGAGCCCCACGAGCAAGGCCAGCGGGGGCACGATTAGGTCGGCACCCAGCGCGATCAGGCCAGGTTTGCCGCGGCGAATCCCTTCGCGGATTAGACGCGGACCGTGTTGCAGAAGCGTACCGATGTGTCCGTGCTCCCAGCGTCGCCGTTGTTGTATCGCCGCGCTCCGCCCGCTTGGAAGCTCGCTTCGGATGCCGGCTTCGATGCAGAGCATGGGTTCGTATCCCAGCAGTGCGAGCTCGATGCCCATTGCGAGGTCTTCGACGATGTTTGCGCCAAGGTCGGGGGCGACGCGCATTACCTTCCACGTAAATGCCATGCCCGTGCCCGTCAGGTGACAGGGCTGGCCCAAGCGACGGAGCCCGCGGGGTCTTACTCGATTGCGCACGAGCATCGCCAGAGCTGAGATCATGGAGATCGGCGAACGCTCGGCAGGCTGTGAGACGTAGTCAGCTTGTGCGGGCCTTTGCGTTTGAATCGCGCGCTGAATGAGCGCGTCGACCGAGCCTGGTGTGAGACGGCAGTCCGCGTCGACGATGATGACCACGTCCGGAGGATTCGATTCCAAGTGATCGATGCCGAACGCCAAGGCATATCCCTTGCCGCGCCGCTCCGGATCCGACCGCTCGATGACTCTAGCGCCCGCGGCTCGTGCGAGATCCGCGGTGTCGTCGGTGCAGTTGTCCGCGACGACCAGCACTCGGTCGCCTGGCGCGAGCTGCGATTGCACACCGGCTACGGTGGCGCCAATGCCCTCTTTCTCATCGTGCGCAGGAATCAGCACTGCGACAGAGACGCCGTCTGGCCTGGCGACCTGCCTCCTCGAAGTAAGAAAAAGGCTTGCCAAGCACTCCACGAAGAAGATCAAGGCCGGCATCGACAGGATCGCGGCGGCAACAGCGACGAGGATCGCCAGCAGGGTCATCGAAGTTACTATAGTCAGATTGTCGGCGATGACACACTCGCCAATCCTAGCCATCGATTGCTCCTTCCAGCTGGGCGCTCGCGTATTCTTGGGCTAGACTGACGCTCCTGTTGATATGTCACTGCGCATGATCCGACCCTTCGATCGCGAAGCGCTTCGGCGTCAGTTTCAGGAAGCCGAACCGTTTCCGTTCATGGTCATAGACGAGTTTCTCGACCCGGAGTTCGCTCGGGAGGTGGCCGCTTCGTATCC
>PVMS01007395.1_pt1 | contig 25003 bp, 26 predicted proteins | sample 1853461 | NCBI WGS metagenome assembly PVMS01 (sample SAMN08582032, study PRJNA380276) | Marine sediment metagenome, whole genome shotgun sequencing project. | isolation source: ocean sediment barecode stripped | collected 2017
TACAAAAGCGGCAACAGCTATTCTCGTGACATCCGGAATCTCAAGTATCGATGGAATGGCTGTAACGTAATAGACATCACCCGGCATAATCTGGAATCCAAGCAATCGCTCTATTGCAGGCGCCAATGTTGGCACATTGATGGCGAGCAGCACGCCGGACACCACGCCAACCAACACACCCATCCAGCCAATCATCGCGCCCTGAATAAAAAATACACGCACGACATCGTAAGGCCCCATACCAAGCGTTCGCAGAATCGCGATGTCAGTGGTCTTGTCCGTGACGACCATGACCAGGCTCGCAACAATATTGAATGCCGCAACACCGATAATGAGAGAGAGAATTAATGACATCATCATTTTCTCTATTCGAATGGCACGAAAATAGCTGCCGTTTTCGATCGTCCAGTCGCTGCTTCGGAACCCGTCACCAAGTTCATCACGCACGGATGCGGAAATGGCCGGAGCCGCCATGACATCATGAGTCAGGAAACGGATTGCCGTGACCTTGTCACCTGTCGCCATTAATTGTGCGGCATCATCCAGATGAATGAGTGCCAGTTTCGCGTCATGATCCTGAACGCCAGCCTCGAACACGCCACGCAGAACGAAGCGTTCGAGAACCGGCACCAGTGTGCCGTCGCCAACAGGTCGTGGTATCAGCATTACAACGCCGTCACCTATGCGAACGCCAAGGTCCAGCGCGAGCAACCGCCCAAGCACGATACTTTTCGAACCAGGGGTAAGAATCTGCAGACTACCGTCGAGGAAGTTAATCGTGCGTCCGGAGACATCCTGTTCGTATTCAGGCAACACGCCATTAACGAGCACGCCCGTCAATGAACGACCGGTACGGATCATGCCCTCCATCTCAATGAGAGGGGCTGATGCAACGACGTCATCGCGTGCTGTTATCTGCTGTTGCACTTTTCGCCAGTTACCAAGTCGCCGGTCTTCGCCGGTGACAAATCCATGTGCAGTCATGCTGAGCAGGCGGTCACGCAACTCACCCTCAAAGCCGTTCATAACCGATAGAATGACGATAAGCGCTGCCACGCCGAGCGCAATTCCCGCCATCGAAATAAAGGTAATGAAGGAGACGAATTTTGTGCGCCGCTTGGCACGCAAATATCGAAGGCCGACGAAAAATTCAACTGGATTCAGCATCGGGCGCATTAAACCACATTCGTTGCAGCGCGGCCTGACTGCGGCATTTTCAAGGTGAAATGTGATCAGTATCACAGTTGTTGAATCAACTGTTTTTTGGCCCCGCAGCCGGTGCTATAGTGCGAAAAGCAACTATTGGAGACGCTCCCATGTCCAAATTTCGCGCTATATTTCTTGCTGTAACTGCCTGTGGCCTGGCTGGTTTCGCCAGTGCCGAGACACTGCAAATGGGCGGTACTGAAAACGCTTCCAGATTTGAACATGCGGGCAAGCCGTCTCGCGGCATGACCCAGGCACGGGTCGAAGCGGACTACGGCCAGCCGGCCTCACGTCAGGCTGCGGTTGGCGAGCCACCTATCACCCGTTGGGAATATGCGGATTTTGTCGTGTTTTTCGAATATGACCGCGTCATCCACGCCGTCACCAAACGCTGATAGAATTAAGGGGACAGTTTACTTATTTCGCAGTGCAGATTTGATGTTGAATCTTGTGCAGCCTCTGAAATAAGTAAACTGTCCCCTTAATTAACTCCTAGCTAAGGCGCGCATTTTGCGCGCCTTTTTCGTGGCTGTGCGATAATCGCCGGCTGTTTCGAGATCCGCAGCTAATCCGTGCCAGGCCAGTCATTCATCGTTCCAGGTAACACCGAGCGCGCCAGTAATCTGGAGGCGATCGGCCGCCTGATCGGTGCGAGCGCGCCGCTCGCAATCGCCGAGTTGGCGGCGCAAATCGACGCACCATTAATAGTGTTTGCGACCGATCCCAGGCACGCCGATCAACTGGAGGACGAGGTGCGTTATTTCGCGCCCGTCGATTTGCCCGTGCTCCACTTCGTCGAATGGGAAACATTGCCCTGGGACAGCTTCTCGCCGCACCAGGACATTATTTCGCAGCGCCTTTCAATACTCAGTGCACTACCAACTTTGAAACGCGGCATCGTCATCGCTTCTGCTCCCAGTCTTTTGCAACGCCTCCCCCCGGTTGACTACGTTGCAGCGCGCACCCTGGAACTCAAAACCGGACAAACGCTGGATCGGCAGCAGTTCATTGATTCGCTCTCAGCCGTTGGTTATCTTCGCGTGCCGCAGGTTGGGGAGCACGGTGAGTTTTCCGTACGCGGCTCATTACTCGATATCTACCCCATGGGTTCCGGTCGACCGCTTCGAGTTGATTTCTTCGATGACGAAATTGAGAGCCTGCGGTTTTTCGATCCGGACACGCAAATGTCCGGCGGCAAAACCGACTCGATCGAGATTCTTCCCGGAAGAGAGATTCCTCTTGACAAAAACGATGTCAAATTCTTTCGCAATCGCTACCGCGAGCGTTTTGAAGGACAGCCATCAAAGTCTCGCGTGTATCGGGAAGTATCGGACGGCATCGCACACGGCGGCATTGAGTACTACATGCCTTTGTTTTTCGACAAGACCGCAACATTAATTGACTATTTTCCCGCCAACAGCGTCATTTTCGCGGAGTCGAATCTTTCCGCGGTATTGACCAAAGCCTGGGCGGAAGTGGAAGAGCGCTTTGAACTGTGCAGCCTCGATCCGGAACGGCCTGTTCTCGAACCGGCGGAAAGTTTCGCAACTCCAGACGAGATCAAGGCACAGCTCGCAGCAATCCGGCGCCTGAGTTACAGCAGCCAGTCAATACCGGAATCAAAAACTGCCATAAATGCTGCCACTCGCATGCCGCCAGCCATGCGTATCGAAGCGCGCTATGAAGACGCCGCGCTTGCGCTCAGTAATTTCCTGCAGACATTTGACGGACGGGTATTGTTTACCGCCGAATCGGCCGGACGAAGGGAGCAATTGTTCGATCTTCTGCGTGCTCGCGGTCATGACATTCAGCGATTCGACGACTGGCGGTCGTTCAGGGACGGAAGCCAGCGCATAGGCGTTACAGTCGCTCCCATAGCCAGCGGTGTACTGTTCCCGGACCGGTCATTTGCCATCATCAGCGAGCAGCAGCTATTCGGCGAGAAACCGCGGCAACGCGAACGCCGGCGACGACGTGCAGAGCGTGATCCGGAATCCATCATTCGTGAATTGAATGACCTGCAGGAAGGATCACCGGTCGTGCATGCAAAATACGGAGTTGGCCGTTATCTGGGGCTGGTCACGCTGGAGACCAGCGGCAGTAGTGGCGAGTTCCTGCATCTCGAGTATGCCGACGGCGACAAATTGTATGTACCGGTACACGCGCTGGACCTGATCTCACGTTACACGGGTTCATCGAACGAGAATGCGCCGCTGCATCGACTGGGAAGCGACCAGTGGGCGAAGGCTCGTAAACGCGCAATCGCGAAAATTCGCGATGTCGCAGCGGAACTGCTCGACGTCTACGCGCGCCGCGCGGCACGCACGGGCCACCGTTTTCACTGGCCGGAAGCCGAATACCGGGCGTTCGAAGATGGCTTCCAGTTTGAACCCACGGAAGATCAAAGCCGTACGATCGACGAGGTGCTGGCGGATCTCGCTTCAGGCCAACCGATGGATCGCGTGGTATGTGGCGACGTCGGTTTCGGCAAGACAGAGGTAGCGCTGCGCGCCACCTTCGCTGCGGTTCACGGTGGCAAACAGGTTGCCATCCTCGTGCCGACGACTTTGCTGGCCGCACAGCACGGCCTGACTTTCCAGGATCGTTTTGCAGACTGGCCCGTGCGAGTCGAAGTGCTGTCACGGTTCAGATCCAAACGCGAGGCCGATGATGTTATCGAGGGGCTTCGCTCGGGCAAGGTCGATGTTGTTATCGGGACTCACCGTTTGTTGCAGCATACGCGTGACTTCAAAGACGTCGGCCTGGTGATCATCGATGAAGAGCATCGTTTCGGCGTGCGCCACAAAGCAGCAATCAAGACACTGCGTGCAGAAGTCGATGTGCTGACTTTGACGGCAACACCGATTCCGAGAACGCTGAACATGGCTCTCGGCGGACTTCGCGAAATGTCTTTAATCACCACGCCGCCCGCCGAGCGTCTCGCCGTAAGAACATTTGTCAGCGAGTGGAATGATGTTGTCGTTCGCGAAGCCTGCCTGCGCGAAATCAAACGCGGCGGCCAGGTCTATTTCATCCATAATCGCGTCGAAGACATCGAGTCGATCCAGAAACGCCTCAAGGAACTGGTGCCCGAGGCCAGCATTCGTATTGGTCATGGACAGATGCCGGAGCGCGACCTGGAGCAGGTTATGCTTGATTTCTATCACCGGCGATTCAATGTGCTCTTGTGCACGGCCATCGTTGAAAGCGGCATAGACGTGCCCACTGCCAACACCATCATCATCAATCGCGCCGACCGATTCGGACTGGCACAATTGCACCAGCTACGAGGCAGGGTCGGACGATCCCACCATCGCGCATACGCCTACCTGTTTGCGCCACCGCGGGCCGTCATGACCGCAGACGCAATCAAGCGACTGGATGCCATTGACTCGCTCGAGGACCTTGGCTCCGGATTTACCCTCGCAACCCATGATCTCGAAATCCGAGGAGCCGGCGAGTTGCTTGGCGATACACAAAGTGGCCAGATTCAGGAAATCGGCTTTTCGCTTTACACGGAACTGCTTGGACGCGCCGTTGACGCGCTGCGCAAAGGCGAAAAACCGGATCTCGACAAACCATTGAATGCTGGTGTTGAAATTAACGTACATGTACCAGCACTTCTGCCTGAAGACTATGTCCCCGATGTACACCTGAGACTGATGCTGTACAAACGTATTGCCAGTACCTCGGATGCTACTGAGCTGCGCGATTTGCAGGTGGAGTTGATCGACCGTTTCGGGCTTCTGCCGCAGGCCGCGAAAAACCTGATTCGAAACGCCGGGATCAAACACACGGCAGCCGCACTCGGCATTGAGAAGATCGATGTTTCGGCGAAAGGCGGTTACCTGGACTTCGGGTCTGAGGCCGCCGTCGACCCGCTGGTTCTTGTGCAACTGGTGCAAAACGTAGGGCGCATCTACAAACTACAGGGCGCCCAGCGCCTCCAGTTCCGCACGGAACTCGAGGACATCGACAAACGCTATACATTCGTTGAAGACCTGATGACCCTGCTCAGCGGCGATAACGATGCGGCTAAGGCGCGAGCCGGTTAGAATCATGTTTGTTGCAGACAGGAGCACCCCTGGTGGTAGTTGATTGGAAAAATTTCGTATATGTGGCCTTGTTTTCCATGTTCGCACTGCTGGGCATGACAGCGTATGCACAACTCCTGCCAGAGGAGGCCCAGAATGACGAGGAAGTCGTCGAGGAAGTGCGTTTCTACAGCGTCGAAGTGATCGTGTTCGAATACGCGAGTAATGTATCTGCGGGCAATGAAGTATTTGAACCCATGCCGGGCATGGGGTCGGAAGAACTGCAAACAGCGATACCGGTATTTGGCGACACGGCGGCAGAGCCTGAAGCTGCGCACGATGAGGACGAAGTCATCGAATTTGGCGATTTCGTGGAAGTAGTCAAAGAGGAAGTCACCGAACTCGAGCTGATTCCATCAATGTCCGATATCGATTTCAGGTTGCTGACTGAAGAAGAATTGACGATGGGAGAGATAAACGAACGACTGTTGACGCTCGACGCCTATCAACCTGTTCTTTGGGGCGGGTGGGTTCAGTCCGTTCATGAAAGAGCAGCCACCCCGTCAATCCGCCTGCGCGCGCTCGGCATCCCGCCGATCCATATCGATGGAACTCTCACTCTGTACCTTAAAAATTACCTGCACCTGGCTGTTGACCTGACTCGTGAGCAGAAAATCGCCACCGTTCAGCCCATCTACCGCCAGGAAAAACCGTCACGCAGCGCCACTCGCGCTTACGACAGCAATGTTCAGTCGTATGGCGATGACGCGTACGGATTCACAGATATGCAAACCATCATTTATGAAATCAAGGAAGATCGACTATTTAACAGCGGGCAGTTGCGTTACTACGATCATCCAAAGTTTGGCGTTCTGGCGCGGGTAACCCGAGTCGAAGTATTGACTCCGGAAGACGGTACTGGGGACGAAGACGAACCTCAAGGCCGTTCAATGCTCAGCAGCACTGAATAAACTGCCGCTGCAGATTGCGTGGGAGCGATCCAGCCGCTCCCACACTTGCACACCAATCTCAACCTACGCGTTCCTCGAACCTGAATTTCACCGGTGTACTGTCGCCCTTCACAACACAGTAGACCGAATAGCGAGACTCGCCGCCTTTCGAGAATACTGAGGTGTCGAAATGCAGAGCGTAGCCAAGACGGGATCGCTTCGACCTGGTGACGACGTGACGCACGCGCTCCGCATCATCAACATCAATGCGACTGGTCAATTCAGCAATACAGCTATCGATCTCAGAAAGATACGCCGGCTCGCTATTGCGATCGGCGAAGGCGGGTGTACTCAATGCCGTGATAGCGATTACGCCAATCGTGATTGCGACTTTTCGGATAGTGTTATTCATGATGATCTACCTCTTGATTGCGGCTATTTACCGCGTGGATTAAAAACAGAACATTCATTCTGTTTTGTGCAAAACAATGCCGTTCAAATGCTGTGCATCATGTCTGGAGCGGCCTAGAGCTGATCTCCTGTGCTTCATATGTGTCTTTATCAGAATTATCATTCTGTTATAACCAATTTTTTTAGCGGGCCACAGCGGCGATAGTCGAATCGACGAATGCCTGCAGCGAATCTTTCGTAAATCCGCAGCGCGCCATTACCGATAAGCCGAAAAAAGCACCGGTCAGGAACTGCCCAGCCTGTTCCAGATCAAGATCCTCTTTGATCTCGCCCTTCTCCCGGGCATGTTTCAAGCCGCAGGCATACGCCTCGGACATATGGGTCAACAGACAATTGAGCACCATTTCTATGTCCTTGTCCCTCGGCGCCAGTTCCATCGCCGTGAATATCACCAGGCAACCACTTTGCTCACCGCACGCGCACATATGATCGAGTCGTGCCTCAAAAGTGTCGCGAATGTGTGCAATGGATGAATCTGGCTCGAGCAACCTCATGAACGATGCCTTACCCATGCGTTCGGTATATTTTTCGAGCGCCTGTTCGAATAATTCGCGTTTGTTTCCAAAGGTGCCGTAAATTCCGTAGCGGCTGACCCCGGTCGCTTTCACAACATCATCAATTGACGTGTTGGAGTATCCACGGGAGGCAAATACTTCCATAGCGCTCGTCAAGGCGGCTGTTGGATCGAATTCTCTCTGTCTGACCATTTAAACAGAATAGTCATTCTGGTTTGTGATGTCAACAGAATAAAGACACCCTGTGCGCCCACGCGGCATTACTCAGCTTTCTACCACACTCGCGAGGAAATCTGCGGCGCTCACATCCTGCTCGTCGGCCGCCCGAATCGCAATCTTGTAGTTGACGGTCACGAATTTCGCTGAACTCGACCGTGGATGATGCAGGCCAAGCTCTCGCACGGCCCTGCTAATGCTTTCAGCAAACTCGCTTACACCGTCGTCGTCGGATGCGTGTGACAGGACAATGAGTTGGTCTTCGTGTCTTGCGGCAACATCACTCGCACGCCGCAGGCATCGACGAATGGCCTGCGCGACCCGGCGCAGGCACGAATCAGAGGCATGTTTGCCAAATACGGCACGATACTGGTCAAAATCCTCCAGGTTGAATGCGACCAGCGCCAGGCGACTCTTTTCGCGTGAAGCCACCGCCCAGTCATGCGACAGTACTTCCTCGAAAGCCTGTGAGTTGAGCAAACCGGTAACCGGGTCATCACGTGTCAAATCCCGGATTCGACGCTTGGCCTTGAGCAAGGCCTGCTGCGCCTCGCCGGAGACGGCGTTTGACCCGCCAACAGAAGCTCCACGCCAGTAGGCCGCACAATAACGCTCGTCCGTGTCGTTGCCGAGTGTCAACGGCTTCAGCGCGAGCAGGAAATCGCGCCCGCCCGCCTCAACCGGCAAAGTCGTTTCTTCTCCGGCCCGGGCCGACTCGCTGACTTCCAGCGCCAGTTCCCTGCCGATCATTTCTTCAATGACATCGGCAAACGGACGACCCGCTGCGTCGTTCCTGCCTGCAATGGATTCGAACGCACCGTTGGAGTGCACAACCGGCCAGTCCGGCCTGTCAATGCGGGCAACCAAGACCGGCTCGGCCGACCCGGCAATCAATTGCTCCAGAATCTTTCTTTGTAGAGGTTTCATAACGCTTAACGGCTACTCATGACGATCAAACGCGCTGCTCGAAAAAACCAGACAATATTCTCATCGACTGTTCCCTGGCAGACGCCGTGCTGGCCTCAATATCCTCATGAATAGCATTCTCCCCACGCCCGGCAGCGTAATTGACGATTAACGACAAGCAAACAAAACGCATGCCGAGTTCCATTGCGAGCGACGCCTCAGGCATCGCTGTCATGCCCACATAATCGGCGCCATCTCTCTCCAGCCGATTTACTTCCGCCGCGGTCTCCAGTCTTGGACCCTGTGTGGTGGCATAGACGCCGCCTGCGTGACAGCGAACGCCAACCTGCTCCGCCGCAAGCAATAGCGATCGCCGCAATCCTGCGTCCAGCGGCTCCGAAAAATCAATATGGTCAAGATTATCCGAATCACCATCGTAAATACTGTGATCCCGTCCAAAGGTGTAGTCGATGATCTGATCCGGTATGGCGAGAGACCCCGGGTGCTGCCCTTTGGTGATGACCCCCACGGTATTCAAAGCGATGATATCGCTAACACCAAGCTGCTCGAGAGCCTTCAGATTCGCCCGATAATTGATCCGATGCGGTGGAATCAGCAATGAATCACCGTGCCGTGCCAGCAGACATACCTTTCGATCTCCGTAATGCAGGTCGCGAACCGGGCTGGATGGCTCGCCAAAACGGGTTTGAATGATCTGCCCATCAGTGTCTTCCGCCAGGGCCTGAAACCCGCTGCCCGCAATAATGGCGAATTTCCGATCCCCATTTGGCACCATGCCCGTGTCTGCCATCGTGTGTTATCTCCGTTGCGGCCTGGCCGAAAACCAACTCAGGCATTTAGCTCCAGCGGCGGCCGGTCCAGCCACTTGTTAATTTTGCCCGCCGCGGATTGCCATTGTTCGCTTGCCAGAAGAGTTTCGCGCAGTACGCCGCCTGTCCCGTGCAATCGGGCAAGGCGCACCAGCGAAAGTGGATTCGAATATTCCCGAAGCGCCGCGACGGTATGTTGCGCGGCGGTCCGGTCATTGCAAATGGGAATCATGTCGCAACCAGCGTCAAGCGCGAGCTTCGCTCGTTGTGGCATGGAGCCATAGCCGGCCGTTGCCTTCATGCTCAGGTCGTCACAAAAAACCGCACCATCGAAACCCATTTGATTGCGTAATTGGGTTCTGATCCAGAAACTCGAAAATCCGGCCGGCGCAACATCCATTTCCTCGTAAATCACGTGTGCCATCATGACCGCCCCGATCTGACGCCGGCTAACCAGTTTCTCATACGGTCGCATGTCATCCAGCACATCACCGAAGCTTCTTCGATCAACCGGAAGCTTTTCGTGTGAGTCGGCGACGACCGCGCCGTGGCCCGGGAAGTGCTTGGCAACGGCCACCATGCCTGCTTCGCGCAATCCGCGACACAATGCACTTGCGAGTGTTGAAACCTTCTCAGGATCCTTGTGGAAGGATCGATCACCGATAATCTCGCTCACGCCCCAATCAAGATCGACGCAGGGCGCGAATGACAGGTCGATACCCATGGAGCGTAATTCTGCACCGATCAGCCAGCCGCAGGCCTCTGTCAGCCTGGTTCCGGCCTCCTCATCCTCGTCGTACAGATGACCGAGGCGGCGCATCGGAGGGATCGCCGTGAAGCCATCGCGAAATCGTTGCACGCGCCCGCCTTCATGGTCGACGGCGATAAGTAACGGTGGGCTGCGCACCGCTTTTATCTCGGCGACAAGATCGGCTATTTGCGAGGGTGACTCGTAATTGCGAGCAAACAGGATGACGCCGCCAACCGCGGGTTCACGCAAGAGCGCACGGTCCGCCGGGTTCAGGGCGAGCCCTTCGATATCCAGCATGACCGGACCTAGCGCCATTCAGAAATACTCGCTCGATTGATGGGATCTGTCGCTTTCGGCGTATTGTAACCGATTATTTTTTCAGGTTTTTATCAAATACAGCGATCGACTCCACATGGGCGGTGTGAGGAAACATGTCGATAATGCCCGCCGCTTCGAGATTGAATCCCATCGATTGCACAAGTACACCTGCATCCCGGGCCAGCGTGCCGGGGTGGCACGAAATATAGACGATGCGTTGCGGATTGAGTTTGGCCATGTGATTCACGACCTCGGCGGCGCCACTTCGCGCCGGATCCAGCAACACCCGGTCCCAATGTTGGTTCAGCCAGGCTTCCGAGCCGTCAATTTTCGACAGGTCGGCGCTCAGGAATTCGCAATTGTCGATGCCATTCCTGGCCGCGTTGTCACGAGCGCGCTGGACCTGCCGCTGCTCGCCTTCAATTCCCTGTACGTAGTCGCAAGAGCGAGCCATCGGCAATGAAAAATTTCCAATGCCGCAATACAGGTCCAGCACGCGGTGACCTGGCTCGAGCTGCAACAATTGAATCGCCCGTGAAACCATTCGGGCATTCACCGCACCATTGACCTGAACGAAGTCTGTACCCTCGAATCCGATAGTGACATCGAATTCGTCAAGGCGATAATGCAGCGGCTCCGGTTCCTCACCTGGCGTCACGGGCACGATCGAATCAAGCCCGCCCGGTTGCAGCAGCACTTGCACGGAATGTGTGTCGCCGAAGGCTGCCAGCAGCGATTGGTCCTCTGCGGACGGCGGATCCAGAACACGAAATACCAGTGAGACTGCGTTGTCTGCAACCGCCACCTCGATCTGCGGCAGGCGGGCGGATATGGAAAGCCTGCCGATCAGTTCGCTTAAAGGATCGATCAGGCTGTCTACCGGGTGCGCCAGGACTTCGCAACGATGCATGTTGGTGACATAGGGCGCATGACGCTCGCGAAAACCAACCAGCACCCGGCCCTTGGCTTGCACGTCCTTGACTGCAAGACGTCCGCGACGCCGGTAGTGCCAACTTCCTTCACTGCTGTCGTTATGGATGGGTGGCAACCACTGCGCAGGCGTTACCTGGCCTATGCGTTCGAGATTGTCGGACAGCGTTTTTTGCTTGAGGGAGCGCTGATCGTCATCCGACATATGCTGCAACGAACAGCCACCACAGGTACCGAAGACATCGCATCGAGGCTCGATGCGCGCAGCCGATGGCCGCAGTACCTCGAGCAATTCCGCCTCATCATAATTACGCCGTCGCTTGCGGCGGATAAACCGGACTTCTTCGCCCTCAAGTGCGCCAGCCACGAATACTTTCTTGCCGGACACAGCCGCAATTCCACGTCCATCATGGGTCGCGCTCTCAATTATCGCTGTTTCGGGCTCCCGCCGTTGTCGTGCCATGCGCGACTATGCTGCCGGCCAGGCAGCGGCGAATTCATTCAGGTGTGGTTGATCCATTCCGGCGAGTGTCGAACGTACGACTTCATACTCACGTGCGAGACCTTTGTCATCAAGATTACCACGCATGTGCTCAAACCGCAGATAGACAAGGAAGGTATTCAGTACGTCTGTCTCACAATAATTTCGAATGTCATCAATGCCGCCCTCGAGCCAGCACGGCCAGACTTTGTCGCCACTCATGCCGAGCTTTCCCGGGAAACCGAGCAACAAGGCTATCTGATCCAGGCTTGCCTTCCCGCGCATCTGGAAACCGGACAGCACGTCCATTAGATCAATGTGCCGCCAATGAAACCGGCTTTGATAATTGTTGAATCGAAACTCCCGATTATTATCGCCGTGCTCCCAATAGGTCGGCGCCTGGATGCCGTGCTTCAGGGCGCGATAATTCAATACGGGCAAATCGAAGCCACCGCCGTTCCAGGAAACGAGATCCGGTGTGTAACGATCAATACCGTCAAAAAAACGCTGCACTATCTCTGCTTCGTCAGCGTCCTTGTCACCGAGGCTCCAGACACGGAACGAATCCCCGCTGCGCAATGCGACTGAAATGGCGACAATGCGATGCTGGTGCAAGGGCAGGAACTCGCTACCAGTCGCCTGCTGGCGCTTGAACATCATTGCTGTGCCAACGTCTTCGTCGGACAGGCCCTCCAGGTTAAACAGTTGGCGCCCGAATTCCACGTCCGGTATGGTTTCAATATCGAAGGAAAAACAATTCATTATGACCGTTCTCTAAAGTACTACTTGTAGGTTTTTGCCACGCTGTCAGCGTCGCATGACGACCGCGAAAGCCATTACCAGACCGCCATCGTCGGTAAGGCTCACATGCCCTTCGCCAATTCCAAGCGTCTCACAAACACGCTGGCCACGCGGTGACCAGATTATCAGCGGACGACCCCATTCGGTATTTGTGATGCCAACGTCACGAATCCACATGCCGTGCGCGAAACCCGTCCCCATCGCTTTGACGGTTGCCTCTTTCGCTGCAAACCGCATCGCAAGAAATCGAGCGGGCCGCCTGGATTGCTCAAACAGAGCTCGCTCCTCATCAAGCAGCAGGCGATCGACAAAATGCTCACCGAAACGCCTGTAGACCGCGTCAATGCGAGACTGTTGCACAATGTCAGTGCCAACACCGTAAATCATGACCGGTCTCAGCCTTGCCGCGCGGCATATATGATCGTTTTCATGTCGGCGACGGCCTTTGCCATGCCATCAAATACAGCCCGCGAAATTATAGCGTGCCCGATATTCAACTCGACAATTTGCGGAATCTTCGCGATCGCGGTGACATTTTCGTAATGCAACCCGTGACCAGCGTTGACAATAAGCCCGATATCACTGGCATGATTCGCTGCTGAGACGATCCGCTCAAGCTCATATGCCTGTTGCTCCGGCGGAGCATCCGCATAGGCACCTGTATGCAATTCCACCACCGGCGCACCTGCCATCACTGCCGCGTCCAGCTGCTTTGGTTCCGGATCAATAAAAATGGAGACACGGATATCGTGTTCCGCAAGCCTGGTACAGGCGGCCTTGATCTTTTCCGGTTGCCCCACGACATCGAGACCGCCTTCCGTGGTAAGTTCCTCGCGCTTTTCCGGCACCAGGCAACCATCCTGCGGCGCCGTGTGAATCGCGATATCCAGCATTTCATCAGTGACCGCCATTTCGAGATTCATATGCGTCTTCATCGCCGCATTGAGAGCTTCCAGGTCATGCTCCTGTATGTGCCGGCGGTCTTCACGCAAATGCAGGGTGATGCTGTCGGCCCCGGCCTGCTCGGCAATTAGCGCCGCCTCTATCGGGTTCGGGTACACGGTGCCACGTGCCTGCCGCAGTGTGGCCACATGGTCAATGTTCACACCAAGATGCAGTTCTTGTTCGTTGCTCAACCTGAATCCCTCTCTACGCTTGCTTTTTCTCGCTGCGCCTTAGTTCCATCAGCACTTTTCTACTTTTCAGCTCTTTACCATCGAGATGAAACGCAATGACTTCGCGTAACAATCGCCCGGCGTTTCGCAACACGTCCCTCTGCCCAAACTCCTGCGCGCTTATGGCGAGAAGTTCGGCACCTGTAAATACCATGGGTCCCTTGCCATCATCGACGGGTACCGGGCCAAGCTCTGGCCGATATTCATACCATCGATCCACGACCAGTTCCTGTTGCGACTCGGTATCATGATGCAGATTGAGCGCATAACCAAGCATTCTCAGTAATTCTATTTCGAACTGCCGTAACGACAGCGCTATATCATTGCCAACCGCCAATTTTGCAATCGCTTCGCTGTAAATGTCGAATATCCCGGGTTGTGGATCATGTTTGTGAAGCAGCTTCAGCAACAACTCATTGGCGTAATAACCCGACAGCAGCGCATCGCCTGACAAGGTCAGGGATCCGTCAGCCATGTCCGCACCGGTCAATGTGCCAAGATCCGACCGACTCACCCAGGACAGGCTCAACGGTGTAAATGGCCTGAGAATTCCACGCAATCGCGATTTGGCTGAGCGACTGCCGCGAGCGACCAACGACAAACGTCCGTGGTCCCGACTCAGAATATCCAGTATGCGGCTGGTCTCGCGAAAGGGCCGATGATGCAGCACCCAGGCAGGCTCATTTTGTACTCGCTTGCTTGTGGTCATCGGAATGCGCTCTTAATTAAGGGGACAGTGACCTTAACTATTAGTTAAGGTCACTGTCCCCTGACTATTGTAATTCGTAACCGAGCCGCTGGAGCTCGTTTTCGTTATCCGCCCAGTTTTCTTTTACCTTCACCCACAATTCGAGATGAACAGGTACCCCCAGCCCTTTCTTGATTTCAAGCCGGGCCTCGCGACCAATTTTCTTGAGGTGCTTGCCACCCTTGCCGACGACGATGCCTTTCTGGCTGTCACGCTCCACCCAGATTATCGCGTTGATCGCGACGCCTTCCGGCTCCTCTTCGTATCGCTCAATCTGCACTGTAAGTCCATATGGCACTTCCTGTCGAAGACTCAAAGTCAGTTTTTCGCGTATCAATTCGGAAAGATGAAAGTGCTCGCTGCGATCTGTTCGCATTTCCGCCGGAAACAAAGGCTCCGATACCGGCAAAAACTCAGGGATCAAATCTCGCAGTCGATCAAGATTGTCGCCATTTTTTGCAGAAAGCGGCACGACTTCACGAAAGTCCCCGCGTGCGCTCATTTCCGTGATCGTCTCCAACAGAAGTTCTCTCGGGTGCACTTTGTCGATCTTGTTGAGAACGGCTATCGTCGGTACGCCACTGTTTTTGACTTTTTTCAAAGCCGCTTCGTCTTCCTCTGTCCATCGGTTCGCCTCGCAGAGAAACAAGATCAGGTCGGCGTCGCTCAACGCGCTTGCCGCCGTTCGATTCATCATACGATTCATCGCTTTTGTGGCATTCCTGTGTAAACCGGGTGTATCAACAAACAGGATTTGTGAATTTTCCTGGGTGTGTATCGCAACGATTCTATGCCGCGTCGTCTGAGGCTTTGGCGTTACGATACTGACTTTTCTGCCAACAATTGCGTTAATCATTGTTGACTTGCCAACGTTCGGTCTGCCAATAACGGCGACGAATCCACATCGAAATCTTTCTGCATTTGACATCAGTCAGAGTTCTCCAGAACACCAAGCATCTTTTCTGCAGCATTTTGTTCGGCATCGCGCCGACTACTACCCGTGCCAAATGTTTGTTTCTTCAATTTGGTAACAGTACAAGCTACGGTAAAGGATTGTTTGTGTGCCTTGCCACTTGTTTCCGATATTTCATAGTTCGGGAGTCCCAGTTGCTTCGACTGCAGATATTCCTGCAACCGGGTCTTCGGATCCCTGAGGTCGGCGGGGTCGGGCAGGTTTTCCAGTCGCTCACCGAATACGGTACAGATAACTCTTGCAGCGGCTTCGTAACCCGCGTCAAGGTAGACCGCACCGAACAGCGCTTCAAGAGCATCCGCGACAATCGATGCCCGGCGATGACCACCCGCCTTTTTTTCCCCGGGGCCGAGGATAAGGTGTTCGCCCAGACCGAGTTCGGCAGCCAGTTCAGCCAACGATGTATCTTTGACGAGTGCCGAGCGCAGCCTGCTCAATTCCCCTTCTGTGCCCTCCGGCCTGTCTCGATAGACAATCTCCGATATGACCGTATCGAGTACAGCATCCCCCAGGAATTCCAGTCTCTCGTTATTCGTTGATGATGCACTGCGATGCGTGAGCGCCTGTGTCAGGTAGGCGTCACTGCTAAATTCATACTGCAGTGTCTTGGTAATCCAAGTACGGGTTTTAGTCAATGTAATCGCTCTGTGCCCGGGTCAAAAGTTTCGGCCGGGTTTTAGTCAATGTAATCGCTCTGTGAGCGGATTATAGGACTCTACTAGGGAATGCGCCCGGCTGTTGTGCTCTTCGGGCTATTTGGCGACCATGCCCGCAATCGGTTCGAATACTAGCGGCGTACCAACCGCCGTTTATCGAACTTGACAGTGAAATAGATATTAGAGATGAAGGGAGACGTATGATCATACTTGGCGATTACTTCAAACCCACCATCGACCGAATTGACTTTTACGTTTTTGAAGCTGATGACATCCACGCTTTCGACGCCGAAACGACGACGAATCGACGTGAGTATTTCGCCACGCGTCGGATTCTGGCTGTCATATTCGTCATAAACGCCGTTGACGACGCCCGCGACTTTCATATAGTTCAAATAGATCGGCGTCAATCGCATGGCTGCGAACGCAAACAGCCCAATGAAGCTAACCAGAATGACTATGCCGAACATTGTCATACCGCGCTGACGGTGCGGCAATCGATCGGCAAAGCCTCCCCGACGGGATGCTTTGCGAATGCTGCCCAGACTGGCCAGATGTGTCCGATTCATGCTGAAAACTCCATTACTGAACACCAAGCGTAGCGCTATCTTAGCTTCCAATTCAGTGACTTGCACCACATTATTGAATCTTTGTCCCTATCCTGCCCCAATCCGGCCATTCCAATCCATCCATGTGCATCCAGATACGTACGGCCTCTCCGACCAGATGCGTTTCCGGTATCGCGCCAATAAAACGGCTGTCCTTACTGCGGTCGCGGTTGTCACCCATCATAAAGTAATGCCCCTCGGGCACCTTGTAACTTCCGTCACCCGGGCGATTTCCGGTCTTTTCCAGCAATACCGCGTGTTTCCGCTCGTCCAGTGACTCCACGAATCGCGGGACCTTGCCGTCAAGTGGCTGCTCCTCGTCGCGCACGGTCTGAACAAGCACACCATTCACAAAAAGACGATGCCGGCGATACTCGATTTTGTCACCCGGTAAACCGACAACCCGCTTGATGTAATTGATATTCGGATTCGATGGCAGTCGAAACACGACAACATCGCCACGCTTTGGCTCACCGGTTTCGATAATCTTGGTCTCAAGCACAGGCAGACGAAGCCCGTACTGGTATTTTTTAACAAAGATATAATCGCCTTGAGTGAGCGTTGGCATCATCGACCCCGATGGAATTCGAAACGGCTCGAAAATAAAAGACCTAATGACCAGGACGAACAATAGAACCGGGAAAAAAGAACGGGAATATTCGATCAGGACTGCCATACCCGAAGGGACATCCCTACCCGATCGTTCGACATGATCGCGGTAATAAAAATAGTTGCAAGCAACCACTGCGCCGCTGATTGCCGTCAACGACGTCAATATTAATGCGAGATTAAATTCCACTCGTTACTCTCACTTTTCAACCCGCAACACCGCAAGAAACGCTTCCTGTGGAATCTCAACTGAACCGATTTGCTTCATACGCTTCTTCCCCGCTTTCTGTTTTTCCAGCAATTTTCTCTTTCGGGTGATATCACCACCGTAACATTTTGCAGTAACGTTCTTGCGTAAGGCCTTCACATTACTCCTGGCGATAACCTGATTTCCGATCGCCGCCTGAATGGCAACATCAAACATCTGCCTCGGGATGAGCTGTCGCATCTTATCGACCAGATCCCGACCACGATTCGAGGCTCTGTCTTTGTGGACAATTATGGACAATGCATCGACTTTATCTTTATTGATAAGCACATCGAGACGAACCAGGTCGGCAGGTTCAAATCGCTCCATATGATAGTCGAAAGAGGCGAACCCGCGACTGACCGATTTCAGTCTGTCAAAGAAATCGAGTACCACCTCTGCCAACGGCAACTCGTATTCCAGCGACACCTGGGCACCCAGGTACCGAATATGCCGTTGGATTCCGCGCTTTTCGATACACAGCTTCATCACGGAGCCAACATGCTCCTCTGGTACCAGGATATTGGCGACGATGATCGGTTCTCTTAGCTCCGCAATTTCGTTCGAAGGAGGCAGCCTCGACGGATTGTCTACGTTGATTACTTCACCATTCGTTAGTTCGACCTCAAAAACGACCGTTGGCGCGGTCGTGATCAGATCCAGATCGTATTCACGTTCCAGACGCTCCTGCACTATTTCCATGTGCAGCATGCCCAAGAAACCACAACGAAACCCGAACCCGAGTGCAGCCGAGGATTCCGGCTCAAAATACAGCGCCGCATCATTGAGTCTCAGTTTCTGCAGCGCTTCCCGGAAATTCTCGTAGTCATCCGACTGGATCGGGAACAGTCCGGCAAAAACGCGAGGTTGAACTTGCTTGAAGCCCGGTAACGGCTCCTCACCGGGATTCGATGCCAGGGTCAATGTGTCACCAACCGGTGCACCATAAATATCTTTGATGCCCGCAATAACATACCCTACTTCACCTGTTTCCAACGCATCCCGATCTTCCATTTTCGGTGTAAAACAGCCGACCCGATCAGCCACGTAATTTCGGCCAGTTGACATAATCGTCATCTTGGCCTTCTTCGGCAAACGGCCATTGACCACACGCACCAGAGACACGACACCCACATAGTTGTCGAACCATGAGTCGATGATCAATGCTTGTAATGGCCCGTCAGGATCGCCTTGTGGTGGCGGAATTTTCTGCACGAGCTGCTCAAGCAATTCCGGTACGCCTTCCCCGGTTTTTGCGCTGATTCGCAAAGCATCCTGGGCGTCAATTCCGATAACGTCCTCGATCTCCTTCATCACCTTTTCAGGATCGGCCGCGGGTAAGTCAATCTTGTTCAGCACCGGGAGCACTTCGAGACCCTGGTCGATCGCCGTAACACAGTTGGCGACAGTTTGAGCTTCCACACCCTGTGCCGCATCGACGACCAACAACGCGCCCTCACAGGCTGCCAGCGAACGTGATACCTCATAGGAAAAGTCCACATGACCCGGCGTGTCAATAAAATTCAACTGATACGTCTGGCCATCCGGCGCTTCGTAATTCAGGGAGACGCTTTGCGCCTTGATCGTAATGCCCCGTTCCCGCTCAAGGTCCATGGAGTCAAGCACCTGCTCGGACATTTCCCGATCCTGCAGGCCACCGCAATGTTGGATAAATCGATCAGCAAGCGTGGACTTGCCATGATCGATGTGCGCGATGATCGAGAAATTGCGAATGTGCTTCATGGAATACCCGGGTAGGAGCCCCGATTAAAATAACCGGCGGAGTATATACGTTTCGGAGGCGCAGAATGCCTTAGCAGGCGGTTTTTCCATCGACAATGCGGGCAATTGCATCCTTGTCCAGCTTGAAGTGACAGATTTCATGGCCCTCGAAAACCACCACGGGTATACGCTGCCCGAATCTCGCCGTCCAGTCGCTGTTAGTATCGATATCGCACATCTGCAGATCCAGGCGTCCCCGGATAATCGGCGTCAATTCTTCCACCAGAACTTCGCACAAATGGCATCCGGGTCGACTGTATACCTGTATTTTTGACAACTTGAGAGTTTCGGTACTCAAGCGGACACTGCACGACCGGAGATTGCAGGTACAAAGCGCTCCAGGCAGCGATTGCGACCAATCCGGGCGCGACCCACGGCAAGACCGATCAGCAGGCCCGCTATTGCCAGGCCAATGGCACTGGTATCGGGTAGCGGACCCGCAACGAACCAGCCAATTAGAAGTGCTGTAACGACGCCGACCAGCGGCAGGCCGTATACGAGGAATGATGCTCTAAGCAAACTCTCTGGAGATAGTTCAAGGCACACCTGGTCACCTACCCGAAGCCCCATCTCATCAGGCAAGGGCACCTGAATTCTGGCCGGCTTCTGATTGCCGCCCAGCAGGCCTGCACCGCAGCCTTTGCCGGCCGCACAACGCGCGCAGGCAACAGAACGCGAAACGGTGAGCGTGGCCATGCCGTTTGAAATGGAGGTGATTGTCGCGACCGGAGAATCCATGCGCTTACATTGTAACCTGTATATAGAATTTCGAAACCCGGAAGGTCCCGTCAATTGCAGGCCGCAGGGATTGCTGCTAACCGAGCGCCTGGCTCCGGTATCCGGTTAGCGCTGCCGCATCGATGACGCGATCAACTCGACAGTCTCCGCCGGCACTTCTCCAACGGCGGTTATCTGATAGCCATCCACTTCGATGCTAAAGGAATTTGACGCACCTCGCTGGGCACTTTGGCGTATCACTTCGTCCTGCATCTCGGAAATGAAGACGGAAACCGTTGCCATGCCATCACCGAATACAATATGCGTAACGTCTCGTTCGGAATCATCCAGTTTTTGCTGACGCGTGGACTCCGCCTTGAATCCCGCTGGCAGCTCGTCGCTGACCCAGTTTGTTTGAATTTCCTCGCGTTGCCGCCGCTGGCTGCGCGGATTCGTGTACCAGGTGAAATTATCCAGGCTCATTGAGGGTGCCAATGACTGTGCGGTGATAGGCGAATCGATTTGAATATCGGCAAATTTGAGCTGATCGATAACTTCGCCATCGAGACCGATCAGTTCGGTTTGCAGCGGGAATCCCGTCTTTTGATCCAGCCAGAAGCGGTGCTCGAACCGATAGCTGTCATTTGGCCGAATCGCAAGCTTGACGACGCTACGTCCTGCAACCCGTTGGTCGCGATCCAGAATCAATACATCGTACTGTGCGCCCGGCTCGATTGTGCTGCTCGGCAATGTCGCAAAAAGTGTGCTGGCATTTTCCCAGTGCTCGATCAGAACCGATTTCTGATCCGGTAGAATGCAATGCACTTCATCGCCGACACGGATAACTTCGAGCCCGTTTCCTTCCTGGACAACGATTCGCTCGTTGACAATGCCTTCTATCATTTTGTGGACGACTTTCAGCGGTTGTACGTCGTCGCCCTGACGGCGAATAACAGTACCTTCGAAATCCAGCGTCTGCACCGCATCAGACATCTTTTGCAGCCACTCTTCAGGGCTGGTTTTGTCACGCGCAGCCACCAGTGATGCCATTGTCATCAAAGCGACAATGCCAAAGACAGCCAGTCTTGCTTTGTTTTTCCCGGCCATAGTTGGTGAACTAGTCCGCCTGCAATTCCGTCTCGTCAGTATCAGTGTCCGACTCGTCCTCATCAATCTCGCCATTGATTTCAAGCGGTGCCACGAGCACTGCTTTCGGCTCGACCTCGACAAGATCTTCTCCGTTGATCTCCAGTGTAACGAACTCCGTCAATATCGCGTTACTGCCGGCATTTCCGGATGCGTTCTCATGCAGCCGGAACATCTCGTCCAGCCTGACATCGGCCGGCGGCTGTGTATAGCTACCATTGTCAGCAATTGTCTCGGCGTCTGCTACCGGGGCGTTGGTCTGCTGCAGACCGAATATCGCGAGTACAGCAACCGAGGCGGCGACGGCGAAACCCGCAAGCGGCTTGACATACCGATTGCCCGGCGACTTTATGGCGACCTCCGCAACATGTGGTTCGGCGCCCAATTCCTCAGCAACGCGATGGCGTAGCTGTGTCATTCCCGGCAGCTCGGTGTCATGGCGCATGTTTCGGCCAATCTGCATATAACGCGCAACCACCTGCCGAAGTTTGGCATCCTGGCTTAACCTGCGCAGTAGTAATTCAGATTCATTGTCAGGCAATTCGCCGTCAATAAATGCCGAGATTTGCATTCTTATTGTGTCATTCATGTTTCACCGTCAAATTTCTCATGGCCAGTCTGGCCTTAATCTCAATCAGTCAGTCAATCAGAGCCCCGATCTTCTTGCTGATCGCGTCTCTGGCTCTAAAAATCCTTGAGCGCACCGTGCCAACCGGGCACTCCATCGTTTCCGCAATTTCTTCATAGCTCATGCCATCGAGCTCGCGTAGCACTATGGCGGTACGCAAATCCTCGGGCAGCGCAGCAATCGCACGCTCAACCGTCTCCTGCAGCTCATGGCTTAGAGTTACGGCCTCCGGCGTATCGGTATCCTTTAATTTGGCATGCAACTCATACTGCTCCGGATCCTGCATATCCAGTTCGACATCCATTGGTCGCCTTCGTTGCGCGGCCAGGTAATTTTTGGCTGTATTCACCGCAATCCTGTACATCCATGTGTAAAACGCAGCATCACCGCGAAATCTCGGCAGGGCCCGGTAGGCCTTAAGGAAGGCTTCCTGTGTGATATCCAACGCCTGGTCCGGATCCCGCACATATCGCATCACCAGATTCACAATCTTATGCTGATATTTCAGTACCAGCAGATCAAACGCACCTTTGTCACCCTTCTGGACTCTACGGACCAGCTGGGCATCCGTTGATTCAGCTGCCATGCAAGCTGGCCCCTCTTTCGGCGAGGTACGACCAACCAACACCGGGATAGACCGGTGCAATTCCTGAAAGTTCTCTATATACCGTTGGATTCATGGGTGTTGTTATACGTTTTTGTGATATGGATCCGCTTTGCCGGCCGGCGCACGCTAAGCGTGCCTAAAGGAGTCTTTTCCGGAATACCGCGTTCCCCGCTAACATGTTGATTTTCGTACAAGTCCTCGCATGATATCAGCTTCGTTCGACGCGACCAATGATTTGCCGGGTTTGTTTCCAGATTAGCTGAAACCGATGCCACTGCTTGTCTTTGACCGCATTTCCGCCCACTAATTCGGTGTATTTGCGCCCGTCTTCGAAGCGAATCCTGATCCAGGCAAACCGTCCAAGCACCATGCTGCCCCTGAGAAGCGCTACTGGTAGTCGCTGTCCGGCAGAATCAACCACCCAGACCTCCCCGAGCTGGCTGATTCCGATCCGGCTTACCCGTTCCGAGGTTCTGACCAGACCCCACAGTTCGTAGCCGCTATGCGCCAGCCATATCGTAATCAGAACCAGGCGAGAAATTGTGCTGAGGGGCATGTGTATGATCAGCGCAAAACCGGCGATCGCCGCGATCGTGCCGGACAACGTCACAAGGCTTCTTAGGCCCTGGTCAGGTAAGAGTTCGACCGAGAATTCGCGCGATGACATTTGAAGTCAGAGCATCGTCGTGTGGGACACCGCGCAAAAGATAGCCTGCGAGTTCCGGATCTGACAGCGATAAAAGTTGCTGGAATGCTGATTTTTCGGTGTCGTCTGATTCTGCGTAGCAATTTTCCAGGTAACGCTCGAGCAGGATGTCCAGTTCGCGCATGCCGCGTCGGCATTGCCAGTGTAGTTTGGATATTTCGCTCATTGGTTGCCGGCGCCAGGATTGATCGCGCCTTCCAGGCGCGAATAAGGTTAAGAACAGCGCCTAATACCGACGCTCAACCAACATCTTTTTCGTTTCAGCAATCGCACGCGCAGGATTCAGCCCTTTCGGACAAGTCTGCGTGCAATTCATGATCGTATGACATCGATACAAGCGGAACGGATCTTCCAGATCGTCCAGACGCTCGCCAGTGGCCTCGTCGCGACTGTCAATCAGCCACCGATAAGCTGCAAGCAAGGCAGCAGGCCCAAGATAGCGATCACTATTCCACCAATAGCTTGGACAACTTGTAGAACAACATGCGCAAAGAATGCAGGCGGCGGGTTCGTCGATTTTTTCCTGGTCATCCTTGCTTTGCAACCGCTCCTGATCGGGTGGCGCCGGTGTGCGCGTTTGTAACCAAGGTTTGATTGATGCGTATTGCGCGTAAAAATTGGTGAGATCGGGAACCAGGTCTTTGACGACCGGCATGTGCGGCAAAGGATAAATCTTGACATTACCTTTGATACTGTCGTTCGTCACTGTACACGCGAGCGTGTTACCGCCGTCGATGTTCATGGCACAAGACCCGCAAATGCCTTCTCGACAGGATCGGCGAAAGGTCAGTGTAGGATCGATTTCGTTTTTGATCTTGATGAGTACGTCAAGAACCATCGGGCCACAAGTGTCCATGTCAACATCGTAAGTATCAACACGCGGGTTTTCACCGCTATCGGGATCGTATCTATAAATAGCGTACCGACGGGTGTTGGTAGCACCAGCGGCCGCAGCAAAATGCTTGCCTTTCTTGATACGAGAATTGGGCGGAAGCCTGAAATCAGCCACTAATTGCTCCAGATAACATTAATAGACACGCGCTTTTGGTGGCACCGGTTCAACTTCATCGGTCAAGGTGTTCTGATGAACAGGGCGGTAATCGATTAGTACATCGCCTGCCCTGTCTACCCAGGACAATGTGTGCTTCATCCAGTTCTGGTCATCGCGATCAGGATAGTCTTCACGCGCATGCGCACCCCGGCTTTCCAGACGATTGGCAGCAGACTGAATGGAAGCTGTGGCATTCAACAGCAGGTTCTCAAGTTCCATGGTTTCAATGAGATCCGTATTCCAGATCATGGATCGGTCCGAAGTGCCTACATCGGAAAATGATGAGAAAGTTTTAGCAAGCAGCGCGACACCTTTGTCCAGTGTTTCCCCGGTACGAAAAACAGCGGCGTGATTTTGCATCACTTTTTGCATTTCCAACCGAATCTCCGCAGTCGGGCGGGATCCGTCTGCGTTACGCAACTTCTCAATACGATCGACGCTGTTTTTGCCCGCATCATCCGGCAGCGATTGGTGGCGAGCGCCGGGCTTCATTGTTGCCGAACAATGCGCCGCAACTGCACGGCCGAATACCACCAGGTCAAGCAATGAATTCGAACCAAGACGATTGGCACCGTGCACCGAGACGCAGGCCGCTTCGCCCGCTGCCATGAGACCGGGAACCACAGATTCCGGGTCACCGTCCTTCAATGTGACAACCTCACCGTTGAAGTTGGCAGGAATGCCGCCCATATTGTAGTGAACGGTTGGTAATACGGGGATTGGCGATTTACTGACGTCGACCGCGGCGAAAATACGAGCGGATTCGGCGATGCCAGGCAGACGCTCTTCGATGACTTCAGGGCCGAGGTGTTCGAGATGCAGGAATATATGATCTTTCTCTTTGCCGACACCACGGCCTTCGTTGATTTCGATGGTCATGGAACGTTACGCGCCGAACGCCAAAGATCTGGCGTCACGTGACGTCGTGAGCCGTTCCATGA